>Ga0207674_10006238_pt1 | contig 14054 bp, 7 predicted proteins | sample KBSCornC72_FD_184303 | JGI IMG/M metagenome (GOLD analysis project Ga0207674, IMG submission 184303) | Corn rhizosphere microbial communities from Kellogg Biological Station, Michigan, USA - KBS Corn C7-2 (SPAdes) (version 2) | ecosystem: Host-associated > Plants > Roots > Rhizosphere > Soil ... | reverse complement strand
TTCTGCAGCGGATTCTCGGGCAGGATTCCGCGCGGCGAGGTGGGTCCGAGCACAATGTTCTGGCAGCGACTGCTTCCGCTGCTGCGTGTGGCGGCTTTCAGGTGTGCGAAACGCATTTGGGCGTCCGCACACAGCGCTCAACGGACTGGGGGAACCTGAGTACCCTTCTGGCCGAGGTTCTGGGAGCTACATTTGTCGACATGGAGGGGCGTGCCGCCCACTGGCAGAGCATTCGAGGCTCGAAGATATTACCCAGATTCGGCTCGCCCGAAGCTTCGCCGCCGGACACTGGAACCGTGGACGTACACAGCATGATTGAATCGTTTCAGTTGGGAACGCAAAACCTGCAGGATGTTTGGGGCCTGATTCTGCCTCCCACAACCTTGCTGGAGTTGAAAAGGTTGTCCCGGCTGCCCGAGGATCAGTTCAGGATACCTGACCATCTGTGGGTTCGAATTGTCTACGATTTCGCGCTCGGACACCACCTCAGGACCATCAGCCGCGATCACCTTCTTCGATCGATTACGCCGCTTTATCTGGGATGGATCGCTTCCTACGCACTAGAAATGCAAACGGCCGGACTTGCGGAGGTCGATTCGCGTATAGAACGCCTATCCAAGGCATATGAGGACAACAAATCTTATTTGGTTTCCCGTTGGCGATGGCCCGATCGTTTTAACCCGTGACGTTGAGGAGGGGATATGTGGGATGAAGTTGGACAAGCACTCAAGCTTTCGATGACCAAGATGTTAAGCCACTTGGCCGGCCTGTTGCCCGGCATTTTGGCGCTGGTAACTGCGTTATTAGTTTCAGTATTGATCGCGTGGGCTCTATCGGCTATTCTGCGGCGGTCGCTCGCCGGTTTCGAGTTCGACCGGAGGGTCTCTCAGTGGGGCCTCCCGGCAGTGGCGGAATGGTCGCCCTCCTCCAGCCCCACGCTGCTGGTGACTCGCGCGATTGCCTGGATCATCATCCTCATGGGGTTCCTCATCGGCGTATCGGCCTTTGATGGGGCGCTGCCCTCACAATTCGTAGTACGCCTGTTTACCTATCTGCCTGATGTGATGGCGGCGATCGTGGTTTTGGTGGCGGGCAGTATCATGGCGCGGTTCCTCGCGCGTAGCGTGCTGATCGGGGCCGTCAACATGAACTTGCAATATGCGCGGCTTCTAAGTGTTGGCGTGAAATGGCTGGTGACGGTTCTCGCTGTGACCATTGCGATCGAGCGTCTCGGTATCGGAGGCGGCATCATCCGTCTGGCATTCGGCATTCTGTTTGGCGGAATTGTTCTGGCATTGGCTCTGGCCGTCGGTCTAGGGTCCAAAGATCTCGTGAGCAGATCTCTCGAGCGTGAGACGAGCAAGACATCCAGCACGAATATGAAGGAGCCAGTCGGCCATTTGTAGTCTGAAGGCTTCGCAGATGACGAGGTAGACTATTACTTGACTCAGGTCGATACGACGTATGGCGCCGCCATCGAATCATTGCGGCGGTGCTGTTGCCAGTGGGGCCTGAAGGCGTCCGGCCGCCCCTTGGGCCACCATCAGATCTGGGCCCGCGACAGCATGATCGCGTCGCTGGGCGCTCGCTTTGTCGAGGACAACCAGATTCAAGAAGCTATCCAAGCGAGTCTCTCCCTGCTGAAGGAGCATCGCGGGCCGCGTGGAGGCATTCCGAACAACGTCGATTGCGCGACGCTCCGCCCCAATTTCCGCGCCTATGCCGATGGAGGATTGTGGTGGATCGTCGCCAGTTCGTTGTTAACGCCTGACCTCGCTGTGGTGCGTGAGGTTCTTTGCTGGTATGAACACCAGGACGTCGATCAAAGCGGCTTGCTCAGTATGCAGGAAAGCTCGGACTGGCAGGATCTCTTCTGCACGCGAGGAAAAGGTTTGTATCTCAACTGCCTTTACGTGCTGGCGCTGCGCCGTGCCGCGGAACTTTTTAAGGATGACGAAGCCGATCGTCTTCGCCGCCGTGCAGCGCTAGTCGCCGGCCGCATTAATACCTATTTTTGGTACGCGGGCGATGGGAATATCGAACGACCCATGTCGCACACGTTCAGCACGGAAGGCACACCTCTGCTGGATTCTATGGGACGCCGGCGGGAACTGCCAGTGAAGCGGTATCTGACCGAAGAGCAGTACTATTTGCCCTACCTTGGATTTCGCAGTCTGGGCGAGTGGTTTGATTCGTTCGGGAACATCATGGCCGTTCTTGCCGGGGTCGCCGATCAGGAGCAGAGCGGCATTATCTTGGATTTCATCTCGCGATACTCGCTGGATATATGGCCGCTTCGCAGCCTGACGCCGGTGGTGCGCCCGGGCGACACCGACTGGCGCGATTATTATGGGTCGCTCAACGCTCCGCATCGTTACCACAATGGCGGTGTATGGCCATTTCTTGGCGGATTCTACGTCGCAGCTCTTGTGAAAGCGGGCCGAGCGGAGGCCGCTGAGCTTGCTTTACAGAGTCTCGCTCAGTTGAATCAATGCGGTCAATTTAACGAGTGGCACCACGGTGAAACCGGCGACCCAATGGGCGCGCAGGATCAGGCCTGGTCGGCGGGGATGTATCTGTTCGCTTGGGAGTGTGTCAGACACGGCCAGGCACTGGTGTAATGTTCCCACAAATCAAACGCCACTGGTAATGGAACCCGGCTGAGGCGTTTCAGAAGATTCCACGAATACCACCAGCGAACGTTGCATGACGTAATACAGCTTTCGGCTTTTGCGCCTTTTAGCAACCACCGGCTGCCGGGTGTCAACGCAGAGTTCCCAGATTTTCCCGGCTCTCAGGGGAGGAAGCGAAAAGCGGATGGTTTCATGATGGGGATTGCATAGAATGAGGAACGTGTCGTCGCGGATGGGCTCGCCCACGGCGTTCACATCGTCCAACGTACGGCCGTTGAGCAACATGCCGACGCAACGGACCCAGCCCGCATGCCACTCTTCTTGACTCATTTCTTTCCCGTCAGGCCGGAGCCACAGAATATCTACCTGCGAATCGCCGTTCACTAAGCGATCCGGAGCATCGGGGTCGATGCGCCGGTCCTGAAAAAACTTTCTACGGTGCAGATTCGGATGACTCTTGCGCAACTCGATCATGCTGCTGGCAAATTGCAGCAAGCCGCGGCGCGCGGGGTCCAGGTCCCAATCGAACCAACTGGTCTCATTGTCTTGCGCGTAGGCATTATTGTTTCCATGCTGCGTGCGGCCGACTTCGTCGCCTCCGCAAATCATGGGGACCCCTTGCGAGAGTAGAAGCGTCGCCAGGAAGTTTCGTATCTGGCGTGCGCGGAGTTCCAGGATCTGCGGATCGTCCGTGGGCCCTTCCGCTCCGCAGTTCCATGAGTGATTGTCATTCGTGCCGTCGCGGTTGTCCTCCCCGTTGGCCTCGTTATGTTTCTCGTTGTACGCCACCAAATCCTGCAAGGTAAAACCATCGTGGGCGGTGACGAAGTTGACGCTGGCGGTGGGGTGGCGGCTATCGCGCTGGTAGAGATCGCTGCTTCCGGTGAGACGGTAGCCCAGTTCTGCCAGCTGTCCGTCATCGCCTTTCCAATAGCGCCGCACGGCGTCGCGATAACGCCCGTTCCACTCCGCCCACAAGGCCGGGAATTTACCTACCTGGTAACCTCCCTCGCCGACGTCCCATGGTTCGGCGATTAGCTTGACCTGGGAGATCACCGGGTCCTGATTAATGATGTCGAAGAAAGAGGAGAGCCGATCCACCGCGTGCAGTTCCCGCGCCAGGGCCGCGGCGAGATCGAAGCGGAACCCGTCCACATGCATTTCCAGAATCCAATAGCGGAGGCTATCCATAATCAGTTTCAAGACCTGAGGATGGCGCACGTTCAGGGTGTTCCCGGTCCCCGTGTAGTCCATGTAGTAACGCGGCTGGTCGGTTACCAGGCGATAGTAGGTTCGGTTGTCCACGCCGCGAAAACTAAGGGTTGGTCCGAGATGGTTGCCTTCTGCCGTGTGGTTGTATACAACATCGAGAATTACTTCGATGCCAGCCCGGTGCAGCCCTTTCACCATGGACTTGAATTCGCCCACTTGTTGCCCTTGACCGCCGCTGCTCGAATACCGCGCTTCGGGTGCGAAAAAACTGATGCTGTTGTATCCCCAATAGTTGTGCAGGCCCCTGTCGAGCAGGACCTTGTCATCAAGAAATGCATGCACGGGCATAAGCTCCACGGCCGTGATCCCGAGATTCTTGAGATAGGTGAGGACCGAGGGGTGTGTGAGTGCCGCGTAGGTCCCGCGAATCTCCTCCGGTACTTGTGGATGCCGGGCTGTGAAGCCCTTTACGTGAACCTCATAGAGCACCGAATCGTGGAGGGCCGTGAGTGGGGGCCGATCGTTTTCCCAATCGAAGCTGGAAACGGTAACCACGCCCTTGGGTACGGCGGCGTCGTCGTCGCGTTGATCCGGCTGCAGATCCTCTTCGGGTTTTCCGAGTTCATAACCGAAGACGGGAGCATTCCAATCCACGGAGCCCGCCAGGGCCTTGGCATAGGGGTCGATTAAGAGTTTTGCCGGATTGAAACGAAGGCCCTGTTCCGGATCGTACGGACCGTGTATACGGAAGCCATAATATTGGCCCGGCCGGATGCCAGGTACGTAGCAGTGCCAGACTTTGCCGGTCGATTCTCGAATGGCGATGGTTCTGCACGCGCCGCTTTCGGGATCGTCGAAGAGGCACAGCTCCACGCCGGTGGCGTCCTCGCTGTAGATCGAAAAATTAACTCCTGTTCCGTCCCAAGTGGCCCCCTGAGGGTAGGGTTTGCCGGGGAGAATCGCCCTTGCCATCGGTGCTAGATGTCCCTTCCATTGTTAATAACTCGCAGAATCGCCACCGAATCGGGCGGCATTTCGACGCTGGTCTCATGGATAGTGCAGTTCGCCTCGGAAGTGAGAACCAGTGCGCCAGGGCATGCCAGTGGCACCGTGCGCGTTTCTTGCGAAAGATTCAGCGCAATGACGTACGCGCCGCGGCGGAAGGTTAACCACTGCTCGCTCTGTGAGAACCGCACCTCCACCTGATCCAGCCGTCCATCGGAGAACTCAGGTGTGCTCCGCCGCAGAGCGATCAGTTGCTTGTGCCATGCCAGCAAACTCGCATGGGGCTCCCGTTCCAGTTCTATCCAATTTAGCTTTGATCGCGAGAATGTCTCTGGGTCTTGAGGATCAGGAATATCTGCTGCCGTCCACCCGAATGCGGCAAATTCCTTGCGCCGCCCTGCCGAGACTGCCCGCGCAAGTTCCGGCTCTTCGTGATTTGTGAAGTACTGAAAAGGGGTATCTGCTGCGAACTCTTCTCCTTGAAATAGCATCGGGATAAAGGGCGCGCATAACACGATGGCCGCACCGATCTTGAGCCTACCCACGTTCATCAGACGACTGCTTCGCTCACCCTTGGCGCGATTGCCGACTTGATCGTGAGTCTGGAGGTATCCGAGAAAGCGCCAACCGGGAAGGCCTTCCGGCTTTCGTCCGTGCGGCCGCCCCCGAAAGAGGGAACGCCGTCCATCGAAGACGAATGCGTTTTCGAGCGCGCGACCCACATCGCCGAGCGTGCCGAAGTCCTGATAGTAACCGGCGCGTTCGCCCGTCAATACGCTATGCAAGGCGTGATGAAAATCATCGCTCCATTGCGCGTCGATTCCATAGCCCCCCGCCTTGGAGGGCGTCACCACGCGGGGATCGTTCAAGTCACTCTCGGCGATCAAGACCAGGCTTCGGCCCAGATGCGCTTCTAGCCGCTTCACTTCGCCCGCAAGCTGTTCCAGGAACGGAACGGCAGAGCGGTCAAAGAAGGCATGGATCGCGTCAATGCGCAGTCCGTCGAAATGGTAATCGCGCAGCCACATAAGCGCGTTGTCGCAGAGAAAACGGCGGACCTCGCTGCTGCCGGCGCCGTCCAGATTGACGGCGGGTCCCCAGGGAGTGTGGTACTTCGTCGTGAAGAAAGGGCCGAAGCGGCTGAGGTAATTACCGGACGGGCCGAGATGGTTGTAGACCACATCCAGCAGCACCGCCAGCCCCGCCGCATGGCAGGCGTCGACGAAGCGCTTCAAGCCGTCCGGACCGCCATACGCGTGATGCGGCGCAAATAAATCCGCGCCGTCGTAACCCCAGCCCCACGCTCCCGAAAACTCCGCGACTGGCATAAGTTCTACGTGGGTGATGCCGAGTTGCTTCAAATATTCAAGACGCCCCACTGCGCTGTCGAAAGTGCCTTCAGGAGTGAACGTACCTATATGCAGTTCGTAAACGACGGCCGAAGAAAGCATGGGTGGCCGCCATCGCGCATCGTTCCACCGGAATCTGGAGTGGTCCAATAAACGCGAGCGCCCGTGCACGCCATAAGGTTGCCATGGCGACCGTGGATCGGGCAGCGGGTCGCCGCCGTCGAGCACGTACGCGTAGTCCATTCCGTGGCGTGCGTCCGGACAATCGCCGCGCCAGTATCCATTTGGTTCCGAGTTCATTGGAACCAAGGAACCGTCGAGGAGCAACTGAACATTCCCGGCGAGCGGCGCCCAAACACGGAACGAGGTCATGCAGATTGTACCCTGGTCAGGAGCGCTACCGGGAATCGGCTCCAGAGGGCGCTAATCTCAGCCTTGCCCTCCCCTATCCGTTCCCTGGTGAACTGGTTTTCCCAGGTTCCCGGCGGCAGTTCCAAGCTGCTGCCTTCCCAGCTACCGGCGCCGATCAGAAGCCGTGGCACGACGGTGATCACATCCTCGCCTCGCCGGAACGCCACCAGAGATCCGGCCCTGGGACCTGTTGCCCACAGCGCGCTATACGCTCCCTCGCCTCCGAAGCATTTTGGATGCGCGGCCCTGGTCCGCAAGGCTTGCCGGATGATCCAGAGTTTGGGCAATCCCTCGCTGGCGCGCGCCATGATTTGCTCCGCGGTCAGTTGATCGGCCTCGGACAACAAACGACGCCGCAAATCAAAGTCCACCGGTCTGCGATTGTCGGGATCCACCAAGTTGAGATCCCAGAGTTCGGAGCCCTGATACAAATCGGGTACTCCTGGCGCGGTCAACTTCAACAGGGCTAAGGCAAGCGAGCTCGCTTGAGCGGCCGGCAGCAAGGGCTCCAGGAACACCTCGAGATCCGCCACGAAGGCGGCATCGCCCAGCACGGATACGACAAATTTTTCAAGAGCTTCCTCGTACGTTGCGTTTGGCTCCACCCAAGACGTACGTTCCTTGCCTTCTCGAACGGCCTTTCGCATGTATTCGATTGCCCGCTCGACGGAAATCGGCCAAGCGCCCACCAGCGTCTGATACAGCAAATACTCCGCCTTTCGATCCGGCATGTCGCCGGTGCGATAAAGTGCGTTTGCCGCCGACCAGCGCATCACGGCCTCGGTCCACGCCGGCGCCATCTCGGAAAGCGCGCTGATTCGCGACCGCACATCCTCCCCGCGTTTCGTATCGTGAGTTGAGGTGCTGAGCATGGTGAATGGTTGCCGCGCTTGAGTCTCCGAACACCATTTATGAAACTCCTCGACGGAGACGCCAAACCGCGCCGGATTCCCACCGACCTCATTCAACGAGATGAGCCGGAAATAACAGTAGAACGCGGTGTCCTCGACCCCCTTCGCCATGGTGGCCGCCGTGAGCTGCTGAAAGGCCATGACAAATTCGTCTTCGACCGCACCACGCACTCGAAGCGTCAGAATGTCACGCAGAAAATCGATCAGGCGCTCATCGAGATCGGTACGCAAGGCGCGGGCTGCGTCGAGCGCGCGCGAAATGGTTTGGGAATCGGCCTGTGAAACCTCCCCCGATTCGGCTCGCACGTAGGTTCGATAAACGGGGAAGCAGGCGAGTACGGTACGAATCGCTTGGTGCAACTCGTGACGCGTATAGTCGCGATAATTGCGATGCTCCTCGCAAATTTGCACCACTAGTGCCGTGAGGCGGTTGACATCGCCGCCCAGAATGTCCCGCAGAACTTGCGACTTCTTCTCATACACGACCGCGCCGAAGTCCACGGGTTCGCCGGTGAATTCGCGATACAACTCATTCAACGGAGCTTCGCCGTGGGGGTCCACGAAGAGGCCGCCGGCCAGATTGAGGAAATCGTAGCCGGTGGTGCCCGAGATGGTCCAATCGTCTGCAAGGGATTCTTCCGGCTGCAGAATTTTTTCGGCCACCACCCAAGCCTCCGGCGCCGCGCTGCGCAGCCTGCGGAAATATTGAGCAGGGTCGCGAAGGCCGTCGGCATGGTCCACGCGAACGCCATCCAACTGGCCGGCGCGTAACCATTGAAGGATTAATGCGTGCGTATCCGCAAAGACGAACTCGTCTTCGACGCGGACGCCAACCAGGGAATTGATATCAAAAAAACGTCGATACACGATTTCGGTGGCCGCCGTTCGCCAACGGGACAGCCGGTAGTTCTGTCGCATCAGAAGGGCGTCTAAGCGATCGGCATCGGCGTTCAGAGCCGCCACGCCCGCGTCGATCGCAGTGGCGATCTCAGGCCGCTCCGAACATAACCGCGCCAGTAGGCGCCGGATCGTCTCCTTATTGCGATGATGGGCGTTCAGGCCTGCCCAATTGGTTGCCGCGATTGACTGGCGCAGATGAGCGAGTGCGTCCGCAAGGAAACTCAATTCCGCGCTACCGGCGCGTTGGGCACAACTCTCGATCAGCTCTGAAACAGATTCAGGCGCGACAGGAAAGGTGTAGTCGTAGTAGCGGAGTACAAAACTCCCCTCACTCCTCTGTAGCATTAATTTGCCGGCTTCGATGACTCGGCCCGAATGATCTTCGAGGATCGGCAGTAGAACTTTATTGCGGAGCCTTTCCTCGGGTGCGTTCCAATCGATGTCGAAATAGGGCGCGTACCGGCTAGCTTGCCCGTTTTCGAGTGTGTCCCACCACCACTGGTTGTAGTGGCCGGTTATCGCCATATGATTGGGAACGATGTCCAGCACCTGACCAACCCCGGATTCGGCGAGTTTCTGTACGAATTTCTTGCGCCCCTCCTCGCCGCCCAATTCCTGGCTCACCCGATGGTAGTCGACGGTGTCGTAGCCGTGCGTGCTACCAGGAGCCGCCTGCAAGTACGGCGAACAATAGACATGCGAAATTCCCAACTCGCGCAGATAGTCCACGACTCCGCTGGCGGCCTCAAAGTTGAAGTCAGGCCGAAGCTGTAATCGGTAAGTGGCGAGCGGAAGCAGCAAACTCAGATCCTCCTCTGTTTGCCGCAGCGGCAAAGTGAATTACCAGACGCGCCAGAAGCGCTCGAATCCTAGAGCAATTTTGTCGCCATTAAGCCGCTAACCTTCGAGAGCCTTGAACCCGCTGGCCCATCCATTCTTAATTGTTATAGGCTCGAACTCTCAAGAAGTATAGGCTCCCGAGCGCCGCGCAATTCGAGCGATCGCGCGACCTGACGGCTCGATAAGCTGGCATCGACTTCTAAGGAAAAATTTTCTCTGGTAAGGCATCCACCACCAGTTAGTTACCGATACTTAGATTGAACGGACGGTAACTGGCATCGAGCGGCACCGGAGTGCTACTCTCGCGCTTCTGGACTCAGGTGGTGCCGTTACGCACTGCCGGGGGTCAGGGACATCTCAATGGCAAGCCGCTCATTCCTGTCGGGATCGTTCACGACTTTGCATTGATTGTCAAAAATCATCGTGGCACGTTGGCTCGCCGTAAACGTGGGCCATTTTAAGCCGGGCGTACGGGGACTGCCCGTGTGAGCGAAAGCGAGCCAAGCCCCACTCATCTTATTTGCCAGGGGACGCAACTCTGGACCCGTGCCGACCAGCATGGCGGATTCGTTAATGTTGTCCCAAATGAATGGCACCTCGACCGTATGCGGCGATCTCCACTTTCCGCCTTCGACCGGAGTCTTCCAAGCCATCACGTACATGTAGACCGAAGCCTTGCCGATGGCGGCCTTGCGCTCCGCTTGGAGGATTGCGCTTCTGCGCATTTGCCGATCCGTCGTGATGGCGAAAAAAATGTCACTGGGAGATCCCTCGGGCCGGTTCTTCCGATACAAATCAATTAGGCCTTCGGACGAATCACCAGCAATTTTCTTCAATCGCATCCGCATATCCGCTTCGCTGAGGTCAAACACCGCAGGATCAGTGGCGCCGATCATATAGGTGGTTTCCGTAGCAGTCGTACCGATAATCATGGGGACGTTGGCCGAAACTCCGGGGGCGGCGGGATCGAACGGGCGGCCCGGCAGGATATGGCCGTCGACCACTGGACCGAAGCGAAGTGGGCGTTCGCCCTGCGCGGCGGCGCTTGCGGAAAGCAACCGGTCGCGCGATACATTTTGCAAGTCATGCAATTGATCTGCCCTTAAACCTAATTTCATAAGTATGCTTTCGGCCATCTTCGTCGAATCATCGTGAACGAGAGTTCGAAAAGTCGAACCGCTCTGTACCGCGGCCTTGTGGAATAATCCTTTGGCCGAGGGCATGGCGCAAAGGGCGCTGACTTTGTCGCCTCCTCCGGACTGACCGAACGTCATCACATTCCGGGGGTCGCCGCCGAAGCGCTCGATATTATCCTGCACCCATTGGAGCGCTGCGCGAATGTCGAGTATCCCGGCGTTCGCGGAATCCGCATACTCGTTGCCTCCTATGCCGGCCAGGTCCAGATGGCCAAAAATATTGAGCCGGTGTGTGATGCTGACCACCACGACGTCGCCGCGGCGTGCGAGATTGTTTCCGTCGAATTCAGATAAGGAACCCGCACCGTAGGAATACCCGCCACCGCCGTGGCACCAGCACATGACCGGCCTTTTCCGTCCATCGCGGAGTCCCGGCGTGAAAAGATTCAGGGTGAGGCAGTCCTCGCTCTGGACGGATTCGCGGAGCTGTTGCCGCCACATGAGAGGCCCGCTCCCGACGGCCGGAACAATCTGCGGCGCAATTTTGCCGTTCATCAATGCGTCGCGCACTCCGGCCCAGGATTCGGGTTCACGAGGGGCCATGAATCGATTCCGCCCTGCCGTGGAGGCGCCGTAGGGAATTCCTCGAAAGGTATAAACTCCGTCCCGCACGGACCCACGGAGTTTGCCATATTTGGTTTCGACAATCGGCACCGCTCTCGAAGCGGCCAACGCGCGTACTCCGTGAATGTTGAGCGCCGATGTCAACGCGCCAGCGCCGCATAGGCCCCCCGCACGTTTTGCCATTCCCCAAATCGCCGCTCGGCGGCCCATCAGAAGAGATTCGCGTTGCATCCTTGCAATGATAATACCGAATGGTTAGCATCAAGGCCATGTTCCGATTGATTCTTTGCACGTTGGTTATCGGAATGGTTGCAACTGTCGAAGGTCAATCTCCACCACTGCTGTTGCAGATCGTCACCGAGAGATTGCGGGCCGGTGTCGAGAAAGACTACGGACGAATCGAAGGGGAATTGCGAGATGCCTGCCGACGGCTAGGCGCCCCTAATCGCTATCTGGCACTCGTTTCAATCAACCCGCCGACGGAGGTGTGGTGGCTGAACATGTATGATTCCCAAGCTGCTGTGGCCCGCGTTGCTGAGGCTTATTCTACGAACACCACGCTACTGACCGCGCTTCGTGAGCTGTCTGCAAAGAAGCACGGGATGACGGAACCACCGCTGGACCGGATGACTAAGTTCAGAAGTGATTTGAGTAGCGCAGATCCTTGGCGCATCGGTGAACTGCAATACACTGTCGTCCGCGAACTGCATACACCAGCAAAGTCGGTGGGAGCAGTCTTTCAGTCGCCAGACGGCCGGGCATTTGTTTTGATCGCGGCATCCGATCGAGACAATGCTGAGCAGCAGGCCGAGCGGTTAGGAGAAGGTGCCCGAATCTTCGAGGTGCAACCGAAGTGGAGCCTGCCCCAAGAAACCTGGGTTTCACTAAACCCCCGATTGTGGAGCCCGTGAGTTCTTCCCGTAGCTGGAACCTGGAGTAGACTGGATTGGAATTACGGAATCCACTCTGCAACATTCGGAAGGGAAAATGTCTTCTATGAATAGAGTTCGTTTTGCCGTAGGACTTTCCACGGCCGCATGGATCACTCTCGCGGCCGCCAGCGCGCAAGCGCAGCAACCGCCTTGGCGTTTTCACTTACAGGAAGCGACCATCGCCGATGTGCATCGGGCGATCCGCTCCGGGCAGCTGACTTGCCGCCAATTGGTGCAGCTATATTTAGACCGTGCGCGCGCCTACAACGGTACCAGCGACCGGCTGATTACTCGCGACGGAGCGCCCGTTCCGCAGGCATTTGGCGCGATACGGGCCGGTGCGCCGATCAGATTTCCCACCGAAACCGTGGCGATCTCGACGTTGGTCCCGAATTTCGATCAGTACGCGGGGCCGCCGCTGGAGTTGGGGCGGATGGAGGCGACGGCAACCGATCCCAGCGTCCAGCAGCAGTACGGCATGACCATCGGCACGCCGAATTCCGGACAGATCAATGCGCTGGCGACTTTCAATCTGCGCGGCGAGCGGTCCGTGACCTGCAAGGGCGACCGCGACAAGCCGGTCTCGAAGGGGCCACTGCCGGCGGGAACTCCCTCGGTGTGCGATGAGTTTCGCAAGCAGCCGGATGCGCTGGAGCGCGCCGCGGAGCTCGACGCCCACTACGGGCGCAATCCGGATCTGCAAACCATGCCCATGTACTGCATCCCGTTTTCCTTCAAAGATCCGTTCGACACCATGGATATGCATACGGCCGCCGGCGCCGATGCGCGCTATGACATCGACTTTCCGGCACGCGACCACACCCTGGTGGCGCAGCTCCGCAAGAAGGGCGCGATCATTTACGCCAAGGCTGTCAACACAGAATACAATGGCCGCGCGGGCGATCCCGGTGGAAAGAACCGTGCGTCGACTGTGCTGTTGTCGACGCTGGGCTATCAGCGAAGTTCCTGGTCGGGGAATCCGAGCAGCGCCTACGACAATACGCGCGCTGGGTCGCTAGGCTCGAGTTCCGGCTCGGGCGCTTCGGTGAGCGCGAACCTGGTGATGTGCAGCTTGTGCGAGGAGACCAGTCTGTCGTGCCGCGGCCCGGCCAATCACAACTCCGTGGCTTTGATCCTGCCGCACAAATCGATGATCTCCTTTCACGGAGGCGCGATCGGCTCAGACGTTTACAACGACCGAACCGGAATCCATTGCCGCTACATAGGAGATTCCGCGAAGGTGCTGGACGCCTTGAAAGATCCGGTCAACGGGTATTACGATCCGCGCGATATTTTTACGACGGTGCCACGGTCCAGCGTGTTCTCCGGGTCGTTCGCGGCGGCGGCGGCGCAAACCGGGGCGCGCGGCTCGCTGCGGGGGGTGCGCATCGGCATCGTTCGCGAATCCATGCTGAAGTTTCCCGGAGTGAAAGCGGATGAGCCGATTGTCGATGCGGCGGCAAAAGAGATCAAAACGGTTCTGGGCGACTTTCTGGGTGCGACGCTGATCGAATCCGTCGATCCATTGTGGCCGGACGATCCGGCGATCCCCAACATGAAGCCGTCCTACAATCAGGCGCTGGCCCAAATGGTGGGCGTGTTCTTCCCGGACATTCTGTACCAGCTCAATCGCGCCGGTCAGCCTGAATTCCCGGAGTTCGCGGCGAGAATCAAGCCCACTGAGTTCCAGCCGAGCAAGGTATTCGGCTCCGGCACGATGGCTCCGGTGGATTATATGATCGCGCTGGCGGAGGGGCGCGAGCCGCTTCCGAAAAATCTAAACATCCGCTTCATACAGGAAGTGGTGGAATCCAACTCCTTCCGTTTCCACTTCACGCAGTACGCGCAGCGGCGCGCGGCGGATTGGAAAGAGCGCGGCTTCGCGGAGACGCTGGTGGATTTCAAGTCTCTCAACGAACGCTCGAAATTCTGGGGCGCCGACCAGCGCGCGGCCTTTAAGAACTGGGAGGAGACCGACGACATTCGCCGCCCGTTCGGCGAGCGCGAGGGGATCGACGACAAGCTCAAACTACGGGAATTGCTGCGCCGCCTGGAAATGAAAGTAATGCAGGAGAATCGTCTGGACCTGGTGGTGCGGCTG
>Ga0207674_10006237_pt1 | contig 14055 bp, 13 predicted proteins | sample KBSCornC72_FD_184303 | JGI IMG/M metagenome (GOLD analysis project Ga0207674, IMG submission 184303) | Corn rhizosphere microbial communities from Kellogg Biological Station, Michigan, USA - KBS Corn C7-2 (SPAdes) (version 2) | ecosystem: Host-associated > Plants > Roots > Rhizosphere > Soil ... | reverse complement strand
GACCTGGACGCGGCCGCCCTCGCGGTCCGCGGACACCTCGCGCAGGTAGCGGCCGGTCCCGGTGATGGTGCCACCCGTGCCGACACCTGCGACGAAGTGGGTGACCCTGCCGTCGGTGTCCGTCCAGATCTCCGGGCCGGTCGACTCGTAGTGCGACGCGGGGCCGTTCTGGTTGGCGTACTGGTTGGGCTTCCAGGCGCCCTCGATCTCCTTGACCAGCCGGTCCGACACCGAGTAGTAGGAGTCCGGGTGGTCCGGCGAGACCGCGGTCGGGCAGACCACGACCTCGGCGCCGTAGGCCTTCAGGACGTCGCGCTTGTCCTGGCTGACCTTGTCGGGGCAGACGAAGACGCAGTGGTACCCCTTGCGCTGGGCCACCAGCGCGAGACCGACACCGGTGTTGCCCGAGGTCGGCTCGACGATCGTGCCGCCGGGCCGCAGCTCACCAGACTCCTCGGCCGCCTCGACCATCTTCAGGGCGATCCGGTCCTTCACGGAGCCGCCCGGGTTGAGGTACTCCACCTTGGCCAGGATGGTGGCCGCGATGCCCTCGGTGACCGAGGTGAGCTTGACCAGGGGCGTGTTCCCGACGAGGTCGGCGATGTGCTCTGCATACTTCACCGAGTCATCCTCTCAGATGCTGGACCACGCCCCGCAGAGCATCTCCTCCACCTGGCCGAGGCCGTCGGCGCTCGGTCTGGCGCACCATCGGAGGAGCTCGATCGTCCTTGGGGGAGGGGACAACGTGGCCGGACCAGCCGTTACCGTCATAGACACCTACGACCGGAGGGAGCAGCCGCCGATGGGTCGCGCTCGACGCGCACGCAGGATCGCCGCCACCGCCGCCTACGGCGGTGGTGGTCTCGCGGCGGGCATCGGTGCGCTGGGGGCGCTCGGCTACGGCCTGCTCAAGGCCGAGGCGGTGATCGCGAGACGCGTCGTGGGCCAGCCGTTCGACGGGGCCCCGGACGACAACGGTCTTTACGGCGCGGGCTCCGGGGACACCGTCGACCTCGTCGTGCTCGGTGACTCCTCGGCCGCCGGCATGGGGTGCGACACGAGGTACCAGACGGTCGGCGCCATCATCGCCAACGGCGTCTCCGCCCTCATGGGTCGCCCGGTGCGCCTCACCAACGCCGCCGTCATCGGCGCCGAGTCCTCCGGCCTCGAGCTCCAGCTGGCCAACGCCCTCGACCAGGTGCCGCGGCCCCACGTGGCCCTCATCATGATCGGCGCGAACGACGTCACCCACCGGATCGACAAGTCCGTCGCTGTTCGTCACCTCGCCGACGCCGTGCGCCGGCTGCGGGCAGCGGGCGCCGAGGTCGTCGTCGGGACGTGCCCCGACCTCGGCACCATCGAGCCGATCCCCCAGCCACTGCGGCTGATCGGCCGCCGCTGGTCCCGCGACATGGCCGCCGCGCAGACCGTCGCGGTGGTCGAGGCCGGGGGACGCACCGTGTCGCTCGGTGACCTGCTCGGGCCGGAGTTCGCCGAGCGGCCGCAGGAGATGTTCAGCGCGGACCGGTTCCATCCCTCACCTGCCGGCTACGCGCGAGCAGCCGCTGCGCTGCTGCCGAGCGTGTATGCCGCGTTGGGCGTCTGGGAGGGCGCGTCCAGTGAGGAGCGTCCCCCGGACTCCCGCCGCGGCGAGGGGGTGGGCCCGGTGGCCGTCGCGGCGACCCACGCGGTCCGCGACCCGGGGACCGAGGTCAGCCCGACCGACGTCGCCGGCCGGAGCGGTGGTCGTCGCGGCCGCTGGGCGGTGCTGCTGCGCCGTCAGCACGAAGCCGTCCCCGACCGCGCAGGCGAAGCCGACAAGGCAGCCACCCAGGCAGCCGACCAGGCGGCCAGCCACCCCGAGACCAAGGCCACACCCGCTGAGGCGGGCACGCGGCATACCATCGAGGCTGACTGAACGACCGCTGACCGCGGCCGTCGCACGAGGAGGAAACCCACCGTGACCGAAGCCGTCATCGTCTCCACCGCGCGCACGCCCATCGGGCGCGCGTTCAAGGGCTCACTGAAGGACGTGCGGCCCGACGACCTGTCCGTGGGGGTGCTGAACGCGGCGCTCGCGAAGATCCCCGCGCTCGACCCGAAGCTCGTCGAGGACCTCTACTGGGGCTGCGCCGAGCCGTCGGGCAAGCAGGGCTCCAACATGGCCCGCGTCATCACGGTCCTGGCTGGGCTCGACCACCTGCCGGGAGCGACGATCAACCGGTTCTGCGCCTCGTCGGTGCAGACCACCCGGATGGCCTACCACGCGATCAAGGCCGGCGAGGGCGACATCTTCATCTCCGGTGGCGTGGAATGCGTCTCGCAGTACAGCAGGTGGGCCGGCGCGGGTGGCTCGGAGGGTGACGACCAGAACCCGAGGTTCGCCGACGCCATCGCCCGCATGGAGCAGATCGCCAGGACCAACGAGACCTGGACGGACCCGCGCGAGCAGGGCCTGGTGCCCGACGTCTACCTCGCCATGGGCCAGACCGCCGAGAACGTCGCCACCCTGCGCGGCATCACCCGCGAGCGCCAGGACGAGTGGGGCGTGACCTCGCAGAACCGCGCCGAGAAGGCCATCGCCGACGGGTTCTTCGAGCGCGAGATCGCGCCGGTGACTCTTGCCGACGGCACCGTGGTGAGCAGGGACGACGGGCCGCGGCCGGGCGTGACGATGGAGGGCGTGTCGCAGCTGCAGCCGGTCTTCCGCGAGCAGGGCACCATCACGGCCGGCAACTGCTGCCCGCTCAACGACGGGGCGGCCGCGGTGGTCGTCATGAGCGACACCAAGGCGAAGGAGCTCGGGCTCACGCCGCTGGCGCGCATCGTGTCTACCGGCGTGACGGCGCTGTCGCCGGAGATCATGGGGCTCGGCCCGGTCGAGGCCTCGCGGCAGGCGCTCGCGCGGGCCGGCATGACCATCGGGGACATGGACCTCTACGAGATCAACGAGGCGTTCGCGGCGCAGGTGCTGCCCTCGGCCGACGACCTCGGGATGGACTTCGACAAGCTCAACGTGCACGGCGGCGCGATCGCGCTCGGCCACCCGTTCGGGTCGACCGGCGCGCGGATCACGACCACCCTGCTCAACGGGCTCGAGGCTCGCGACGGGCAGTTCGGGCTCGAGACGATGTGCGTCGGTGGGGGCCAGGGCATGGCCATCATCTACGAGCGCCTCAGCTGAGTTTCCCCGGTTGGAGGTGATGACCGACCGGATTCCGGTTGGTCATCACCTCGATTCGGAGAGGCTTCGGCGAAGGTCGGCCAGCCCTTGCTGCACATGGGCGGTGTCGGTATGCCGCGTGCTCGCCTCCCCGGGGCCGCTCGCCTCGCAGGCGTCGTAGACCAGCACCGTGAGCTGGTCCATGACCACGGTGGGTCCGAGGTCGGGGACGGCACGGCCGGCGAGCTCCTCGAGCAGCAGCCGGACCCGCGGCATACCCGAAAGCGCGTGGTCCAGCGGCAGCTGCTGCCACCGCCGGACCACGCGCTTGAGCTCCTCGGCGACGCCGTCGGGGACGGGCGACCTCGGGGGCACGCGCGCTAGTTGCTGCGCATGCGGCCCAGCAGCCGCAGGATCTCGAGGTACAGCCAGACCAGGGTGACGATGAGGCCGTGCGCGAGCAGCCAGGAGTACTTCTCGGGGGCACCCGCCGCGATGGCCCGGTCGATCGAGTCGAAGTCGACCGCGAGCATCGCCGAGGCCAGCACGATCGCGAACAGGGAGATGCCGAAGCCGAGCAGGCCGGTGCCGCCGAGGCCGAACGGGTGGCCGCCGATCCAGGCATAGAGGAAGTTGACGAGCGCGAAGATCGCGTAGCCCATCACCGCCATGGTGACGATCCGGCGGAACTTCTCGGTGACCTTGATGATGCCGGTCTTGTAGGCGATGAGCATGGCGGCGAAGACGGCCAGGGTGCCCAGGACGGCCTGCGCGACGATGCCCTGGAAGACCGGCGTGCCCGGCTCGTCGAAGGCCACGGAGTAGATCCGGCTGACCGCGCCGACGAACAACCCCTCGGCGACGGCGTAGACGAGGATGAGCGGGACGCTGATGGTCTTCTTGAACGCGATGACCAGCCCGAGGACCAGGGTGAACGCGATCCCGCCGAGGAGCAGCACCGGGCCGAGCTGCGGCGTCAGCGCCCAGCCAACGCCGGCCAGCACCAGCACGATGGCGAACAGTCCGGCCGTCTTCATGACGACGTCGTCAATGGTGAGCCGTCGCATCTGCACCGGCGTGGCCGACGGCTGGCTGTAGAGGTCCTGCAGCTGCTGGGCGCTCATCGAGTCGGTCGCCGCCATGCCGGCGCTGGGCGCCTGAGGAGCGCGCGTGAACCCGGCGTAGCCGCGGCTGCTCTCCTTGTCGATCCGGTCGAACACCGGGTTGCTGGCCATGGGTCCCTCCTGGGGGGCTCGTGCGGCCGTGGTCGACCGCTCAACAGAAGACTACGTGCGAAGGGGTAGTCCAGGTTCCCGCCCCGTTCTCCACCATGTGACGGAAGTGTCCCGACTCGGTCGGACGCACGCTGTCGAGGAGCCGAACCCACCAGCGAAGAGCGGTGAGCCATGAGCTATCCGGACGAGGGGACTCGGGCGTTCCCCCGCATGGTCCTCGTGACGGCTGCCTGCGTCGCGGCGCTCGTGGTGCCCTTCCTGCTGGTGAGCCGGCTCGCGGGCGGCCCCACGCAGGTAGCCCCGCCGGCGGAGCACGCGGGAGCGGGTGTGGCCATGGGCGGATCGGCCGCCCCGACGGGGACGACCCCGGCCACGACCCGAGCGGCGACGACGCCCGCGGTCGCGGCGACCGGCGCCGTGCCCCAGCCGGATGCGACGACCAGCTCGCCCGACCTGGCGGCGGCCACGGAATCCTGTCGGCTGGCGAACCTGCGCCTGACCACGGCACTCAGCGCGGCCGACGTGTCGTTGGCCCAGTTCGACAAGCACATCGAGGCGATGAACCTGCTCGTGGCGGGCAAGATCAGCTACGCGGTCGCGACCCAGTTCTGGGACGAGACCCGCGTTGGCGCGGCGCAGAACGCTGCTGCCTTCAAGGCCGCTGACACGTCGCTGCGGGCGAGCCGGGCCCCGTGCTCCCGCCTCGACCCCGCGGTGGTGGACACGCTTCCCTACGGCCAAGTCGTCGCCGTGGCGTCCTGCGCCAGCTACGTCAGCGCCGGCGCGGCCGCCATGGTCAAGGCGCGCGCTGCGGTCACGACCTGGGAGCACCACATCCAGGACATGGAGATGCTCCGGATGGGCCACATCACGCCTGCCCAGGCCACCGCCATGTGGACCAGGAACTGGCACCGCGGCGACCAGCAGCTGCGCAGCTACGAGTCCGCCGAGCGGCAGGCCAAGAAGAGCCGCTGCACTTTGAGCTGAGTGCCCCCGACGGGGGTCGAACCCGCACCGGTGGCGATTTTAAGTCGCCTGCCTCTGCCAGTTGGGCCACGGGGGCCCGCTCAGTATGCCGCGTGGTCGCCGCCCGCTCGCGGCGACCACGCGGCATTCGGGGGCGCCTTGACGACCCACCGAAGCCCGTCGCGAGCCGAAGTCACTGTGTCGCAGGGGATTCCGTCACGGGCTCCATCCTGCTCGCCGGGACGGCTTCGGACGTGCGGTCGTCGAGGCGACGGGTTCGCCACCAGTACTCGACGGTGGAGCCGGGCCACAGGAAGCTGTTGTGCCCGAACCGGTCGAGGTACCAGCTCCTGCACCCGCTCGCCCACACGGTGTGCCGCGTGCGCCGGGCGACCTCGTGGGTGAAGGCCGACTGCGCCGCTCGGGTCGTGACCCGGGGACCGGAGCGCGCGCGTTCGAGCGCCTGCAGGACGTACCGCGTCGCGAACTCGATCATCAGCACGACCGAGGAGTGGCCGATCCCGGTGTTGGGGCCGAGGAGGATGTAGAGCTCCGGGAAGCCGGCCACGGTGATGCCGAGGTGGGTGCGCGCGCCCGCCGACCAGGCCTGCTCGAGGGACTGCCCGTCCAAACCACGGATGCTCATCCGGGTGAAGCTTCCGGTGATGTCGAAGCCCGTGGCCACGACCAGGGCGTCGACCTCGTGCCGGATGCCGTCCGCCGTCACGACAGCGCCGGGGTCGACCCGGGTGATGGGTTCGGTGACGAGCGACACGTTGTCGCGTGCGAAGGTCGGCCAGTAGTCGTCGGACAGCAGCACCCGCTTGCAGCCCAGGTGGTAGCCGGGGGTCAGCTTGGCGCGGGTCTCCGGGTCGGGGACGGCCTTCGCGAGCCGCCGCAGCGCCGCCCGCTCGGTCGGCTTGGCGAGCCACGGGTAGCGGGTGAACGCCGGGACGTTGGCCTCCATCCGCAGGTAGGTCCGCCATCGAACCGCCCGCTGGAGCGCCGGGAACCGCCGGAAGGCGCGCCGGCGCCCCGGGCTCCACGGACGGTCGTTCCTGGCGACGACCCACGCCGGCGTGCGCTGGAAGACGGTGGTGTGGGCGGCACTCGGCGCTATCGCCGGGATGAGCTGTACCGCGCTGGCACCGGTGCCGACCACCCCGACCCGCCGACCGTCCAGCGCGTCGTCGGCGGGCCAGGCGGCGGTGTGCGTGACCGGCCCGGCGAACTCGGACAGGCCGGGTAGGTCGGGGTAGCTCGGCTCGTGCAGGCCGCCGACCCCGAGCACCAGGGAGTCCGCGGTCCACGTCCGCCCGTCGTCGGCGGTGAGCATCCACCGGGAGGCGAGCTGGTCGTACTCGGCCACCCGCACATCGGCGCCGAACACGATCCGGTCGCGCACGGCATACCGGTCGCTCACGTCGCGCAGGTAGGCCCAGATCTCCGGTGCCGTGGCGTAGTCCCTCGACCACGCGGGGTTCTGGTCGAACGAGAACGAGTAGAGCCGCGACGGGACGTCGCAGGCGCAGCCGGGGTAGCGGTTGTCGCGCCAGGTGCCGCCCACCTCGTCGGCCTTCTCGAGGACGACGTAGTCGGTCTCGCCGCGTTGGGCGAGGCGGACCGCCATGCCGAGCCCGGAGAAGCCGGTGCCGATGATCGCGACGCGGTGGTGCGGTGCGGCCATGGGGTGAACGTACCTTTCGCGCCGAGCGATAGCCCCGCGGACGGGGCCCTAGCTGGCCGAAGTGGTCAGTCGAGCAGGGACAGGGCGATGCCGTCGAGGATGTCGTGCTCGGAGGTGACGACGCTCTCGACGCCGAGGCCGCTCAGCCGCTGGACGACCTGGTGCCACACCAGGGCGCCAGCCCCGATGACGTCGACCCGTCCGGGGTGCATGAACCCCAACGCAGCCCGTTGGGCGCGCGTCAGGTGCAGCAGCTCCTGGCAGGAGGCGAGCACCTGCGCCGGTGTGAGGGTCGTGAGGTGGATGCGCTCGGCGTCGTACTCGGTGAGGCGCAACGCGTTCGCGGTGATGGTGGTGACACTGCCCGCCAGCCCGACGAGCGAGGCGATGCCGTTGAGGTCCACCGCCTCGGCCGCCCGGTCGATGGCGGCGTCGATGTCGCGGACCGCGGCAGCTATCTCCGCGTCGGTGGGTGGGTCGGACTCCAGGTGGCGCTCGGTCATCCGGACGCACCCGATGTCGACCGAGCGCGCCACCTCCACGTCGTCCAGGCCGCGCACGAACTCGGTCGACCCGCCGCCGAGGTCGACCACGAGGTAGGGGCCGGGGATACCGTGTGCTCGCAGGTCGCCCGTCGCCCCACGGAACGACAGGCTCGCCTCCTCCTCGCCCGTGACGACCTCCGGCGCCACGTCGTACTCCGCGAACGCCTCCCGCACTCCCGCAACGAAGTCCGCGGCGTTCGAGGCGTCCCGGGACGCGGAGGTGGCGACGAACCGCACCCGTTCCGCGCCGAGCTCACGGCACTGGCCGGCATACTCTCGGCACCGCGTCAGCGTGCGCTCCATCGCGGCGGGCTCGATGGCGCCGGTGCGGTCGACGCCGTGACCCAGCCGCACGATCTCCATGCGCCGCAGCACGTCGGTGAGCCCTGCCGCGCGCGGCTCCACATCGGCGACGAGCAGGCGGATCGAGTTGGTGCCGCAGTCGACGGCACCGACGCGGGTCACCCGTCCGCCCCTGTTGGCGCGTCCGCCCCTGTTGGCGCGCCCGCGTCGGGCACGCACGATCCGTTGGCCCACCAGGGCTGGAGGGCGGCCAGCGCCTCGTCACCGAGCGGGTTCACGCCCGGCCCGGCCGCCAGCGAGTGCGCGACGAGGACGTGGAGGCACTTGACCCGGTCGGGCATGCCCCCTGCCGACACCCCTGCGATCTCGGGCACCTCGCCGAGCGCCGCCCGCCGCGCGAGGTAGTCCTCGTGCGCCGCGCGGTAGCTGGCCGCGAGGTCCGCGTCGCCGGCCAGCCGCTCGGTCATCTCGCGCATCAGGCCCTGCGACTCCAGCGTCGAGATCGCACCGGTCAGCTTGGGGCAGGTGGCGTAGTAGGTCGTCGGGAACGGCGTCCCGTCGGGCAGTCGCGGCTCGGTCGTCAGGACGTCGGGGTGTCCGCAGGGACACCGGTGCGCCACTGCCGCAACGCCTCTCGGCTCACGGCCCAGCTGGGCATGCACGGCCTCCAGGTCTGCGTGGGTGGGTGGGGCGCTCACTTCGCCGCCGGCGCACGGCTCTCAGCCGGCCCCGCGTCTGCGACCTGCACCGAGTCCCACAGGTGGGAGTACCACGTCCCGCCCCTGGCCTTCGTCTCGACGGCGGCGCCGCCACCGGCCAGTGACTTCGCGTCGGGCTTGGGGTCGATCACGGTGTACGACTTCTCGCCGACCTTGACGAACTTGAGCCGCTCGCGCGCCTGCTGCATGACGTACGCGTCGTCGTTCCAGCGCGCCTGCTCCTTCTGCAGGTCGGCGACCCCGGCCTGCTGCTGCGCCACCTGGTGGCGCAGCGCGTCGATCCTGCCCTGCTGGTGCAGGTACGAGCGCAGCGTCGGCACCAGCGTGATGGCGAGCAGCACCGCGATGGAGGCCAGGACGACCACCCGCATGACGCCGCGCGAGGTGCGGCGCTCGATGGACACCTGGGCTGCGGCCGCCTTTCGCGCGGCGCCCGAGGCGGTCGCCCGCGAGCGCCCCGGGCCAGCCCCGGGCCGGGCAGCCGTGCCGCGCGTGGCGCCGGAACGGCCCGCGCTCGAGCGGGGCGCGGCAGGGCGACGCGCGGGCTTGGTGCCCTTGCCGTTGCCGTGCCCGGTCCCTGTCATGTCTTCCTCTCCAGCCGGTCTCGTATGCCGCGTGGTTGCCGTCAGTGGGCTGTCGCCGTCAGTGCCGTGTCACCTCAGCGCCCGGTCGCGGCGAACCGCGGGAATGCTCCCGCGCCGGCGTAGACGGCAGCGTCGTCGAGCTCCTCCTCGATCCGGAGCAGCTGGTTGTACTTGGCGACCCGCTCGGACCGCGCGGGCGCGCCGGTCTTGATCTGCCCGCAGTTGGTGGCCACGGCGAGGTCCGCGATCGTGACGTCCTCGGTCTCACCGGAGCGGTGGCTCATCATGCAGCGGTAGCCGTTGCGGTGGGCCAGGTCGACGGCGTCGAGGGTCTCGCTGAGCGAACCGATCTGGTTGACCTTGACGAGCAGGGCGTTGGCGGTGCCCGACTCGATGCCGCGGGCCAGCCGCTCGGGGTTGGTGACGAACAGGTCGTCCCCGACGATCTGCACGCGGTCGCCGAGGCGCTCGGTCATGGCCTTCCAGCCGTCCCAGTCCTCCTCGTCGAGGGGGTCCTCGATGGACACGAGCGGGTAGGACTCGACGAGCTGGGCGTAGTAGTCGACCAGCTCGGCGCTGATCTTGGCGGCGCCCTCGAACTGGTAGGTCCCGTCCTCGGTGTGGAACTCGCTCGCCGCGACATCGAGGGCGAGCGCGATCTGGGTCCCCGGCTCGTAGCCGGCCTTCTCGATGGCCTCGAGGATCAGGTCGAGCGCCGCGCGGTTGGAGTCGAGGTTGGGCGCAAAGCCGCCCTCGTCGCCGAGCCCGGTCGACAGGCCGCGCTCCTTGAGCACGCCCTTGAGGGAGTGGTAGACCTCCGCGCCCCAGCGCAGCGCCTCGCGGAAGGACTCGGCCCCGATCGGGGCGATCATGAACTCCTGGACGTCGACGTTGGAGTCGGCGTGGCTGCCGCCGTTGAGGATGTTCATCATCGGGACCGGCAGCACATGGGCGTTGGGCCCGCCGACGTAACGGAACAGGGGGAGGCCGGCGGACTCGGCGGCGGCCTTGGCGACGGCGAGCGAGACGCCGAGAATGGCGTTGGCGCCGAGCTTCTCCTTGGTGGCGGTGCCGTCGAGGTCGAGCATGACCTGGTCGACGAGTCGCTGCTCGCTCGCGTCGTAGCCGACGAGCTTGGGGTTGATCTCGTCGAGCACGGCGTCGACGGCCTGCTCGACGCCCTTGCCGAGGTAGCGGCCCTTGTCGCCGTCGCGGCGCTCGACCGCCTCGAACTGCCCGGTCGAGGCGCCGGAGGGGACCGCGGCCCGGGCGATGGTGCCGTCGTCGAGGGCCACCTCGACCTCGACGGTCGGGTTGCCCCGGGAGTCGAGGATCTCGCGAGCGCCTACTGCGTCAATGCTGGCCACAGACTTCTCCACCGTGTCGTCGAGCGGGTACCCGACGAGGCTACCCGCCCGCGACTTCCCGATCGGCGACCGACCCGCAGGCTGGACACGCGCACGAAGCCCGCCCCGGCGGCATACCCGTTCCTTGCTTGCGTCTGAGAAGTTGCCCACGAGCGGGGCGGGCTCGCAGACGCAAGCGGGCGTCAGGCGGTCAGGCGCTGGTAGGCGACGGCGAGGGCGGCCCCGAGACGCGCGTTGGCGCGGACCAGGGCGATGTTGGTGTCGAGGGAGCGCCCGTCGGACAGCTCGACGATCCGGCCGAGCAGGAACGGCGTCACGTCCTTGCCGTGGATGCCGCGTTCGTCGCACTCGGCGAGCGCGGTGGCGATCAGGCCGTCGATCTCGCTGCGGGGCATCTCGTCCTCGACGGGCACCGGGTTGGCGACCGACACGGCGCCGGCCAGCCCGAGGTCCCACTTGGCCCTCATCATCGCCGCGATCTCCTCGGCCGAGTCGAGCCGCATCGGGGCCGCGAAGTCGCTCGAGCGCGAGTAGAAGGACGGGAAGTCGTCGCTGCCGTGCACGACGACCGGCACGCCGAGGGTCTCGAGCGTCTCGAGGGTCAGGCCGATGTCGAGGATCGACTTCACCCCGGCGGAGACGACGGCGACGTTGGTCTGGGAGAGCTCGGTGAGGTCGGCGGAGACGTCGAAGCTGGTCTCGGCGCCCTTGTGCACGCCCCCGAGCCCGCCGGTGACGAATACCGGTATGCCGGCCAGCGCGGCCAGGCGCATGGTGCTCGCGACCGTGGTGGCACCGTGCGCCTTGCGCGCCATGACGTAGGGCAGGTCGCGCAGGCTCACCTTGGCGACATCGGGGTGGGTGGCGAGCGTCTCGAGCTGGTCGCGGTCGAGCCCGATCCGCGGCACCCCGTCGAGGACGGCGATGGTGGCCGGCGTGGCGCCCCCGTCGCGGATGATCTGCTCGACCTCGACCGCCATCTCGACGTTGCGGGGGTAGGGCATGCCGTGGCTGATGATCGTGCTCTCGAGGGCGACGACGGGCCGCCCCGCGGCGAAGGCGTCGGCGACCTCCGGCGACAGGGCCAGGGATGGGTGCGGGTGCGGGTGGGTGGGCGGTGTGCTCATGCGTGCTGTGCTCATGGGTGCTTCTTCTCCTTGGTGGTGCGCCGCAACGGCGTGCGCCGCAGCTCGGCCTCGACGAGGCGGGCGCTGAGGTCGGGTCGGACGGTCTCGGGGCTGGCCACGGTGAGCGCGGCCGCAACCTGGGCGAACCTGGCAGCGTCGACGGGCGCGTCGCCGCGCAGCAGGGCGTGGACGAACGCGCCGGTCATCGAGTCGCCGGCCCCGGTGACGTCGACGACCCGGGCGGGCGGAGCCGGGATGGTCACGACCGACGTGCGGCCGTCGTCCCCTCGGCTGCTCAGCACGCTCCCGCGGGTGCCGCGGCGCACCCACACGTGCTCGACGCCAAGGTCGTGCAGGTGGCGTGCCGCGCGGGCGATACCGGCCTTCGAGGGCTCCACGGCCTCGCCGACGACCGACTCGAGCTCGTCATGGTTGGGGGTGAGGGCGAGCAGGGGCCGGTCCGGGGAGAGGGTCGTCGCGAGGTGGCGCGCCTTGGCGACGCTGACCGGGTCCAGGACGACGGGCACGGAGGCGGCCGCGGCGAGGTCGAGCAGCCACGCGCACACGTCCGGCGGCAGGTTCCCGTCGAGCACGAGCAGGTCGGCGTTCGCGACCAGGTCGCGGGCGCCGGTGAGCTGGGCGACGGTCAGGCCCTCGGCCGCGGACATGTTGGCGACGGCGACGAGCATCTCGCCGCTGGCGTCGATGACCGCGAGGTAGGTGCCGGTGGGGCCGTCGCTCTCGACGAGGTGGTCCACCATCACCCCCGCGGCGCGGGTCGCGGCGGTCACCTGCTCACCGAAAACATCCCTCCCGACGGCCGCGACGAGGTGGGTGGGGCTCCCGAGGCGAGCGAGGTTCTCGGCGATGTTGCGACCCACCCCTCCGGGCGTCGTCCTGGCCTCGCCCGGGTTGCTGGTGCGCAGCTGCGCCGCCGCACGGGAGTGCGCCTTGATGTCCATGTTGGCCCCGCCCACCACGACGACCGACTGCGCCTCGGGGCGGACGACGTAACCGCGGCCGAGGATGACGCCCTTCTTGGCGAGGTTGGAGAGGTGGACGGACACGGCGGCCTTGGTCGAGCCGACCCGGTCGGCGAGCGCCGCGGCGTCGAGGAGCGGCTCGGCACGCAGGAGCTCGACGATGTCCCGTTCGCGCTGCGTCAATCTCATGCTTGGCAATATAAAGGCCCTTTGAGTCTTCAAGCAAATCGCGTCGGCGTGCCAGCATGAGGGGGTGGCGCTCGCCGTGTGCCTCCTTTTCGACCGCGACACCGACCGCGCGGTCCGCCACCTGTGGGCGCAGCTCGAGCAGCGCGGCATACCGACCCTGCTCACCCACACGCACGGTGACCACGTGCCCCACGTCTCGTATGCCGTGTACCGCACCTTCGACGTCGACGCGGTCCTCGCGACCGTGGGCGCCTTGCCGGCGGGTGCGCCGACGACGTTGCGGTTCGACGCGGTGGGGTTGTTCCGGCGGCGGCGCGGCGCGTTGATCGCCTCCTCGACCGTCGACCTGCTGGAGCGGCAGGAGGCCGTGGTTGCGGCCGGCGAAGCCGCGGGCGCCGACCTGCACCGCTACTACCGCCCGGGCCAATGGGTGCCGCACTGCAGCCTGTCGACCGGTGTGCGTCGTCGGGACATGGCGGCCATGACGACGGCGGCCTTCGACATCCTGCCGCTGGTGGCGACCGTCGCCTCCGCCGCACTCGTCGACAGCTCTACGGGCCGGCGCTGGCCGCTGCCCCACCTGGTCTGAGCCTTGGAGCGCCCGCCGGTTCGAGGTGATACCCGCCCCAATTGCGGTCGGACATCACCTCGACCCGTGAGGAGGGCCTGAGAGGTCGCGGAGCGCCTTGCGCAGCAGGGCGTCGGCGGACTCGCCCTCGGCTCGCGCCCGGGCCACGAGGGCCAACAGCTCCCGGCCCACATCGCCGCTGTCGATGTCGCCGTCGGTCGCCAGGGGGACGTCGCGACCGGTGCGTTCGAGGCGGCCGATCACCTTCTCGGCGACCAGCAGCGTGGACAACGACGCCGGTATGCCGTGCAGCAGGCTCTCGTGGCCACCCTCACCGCCGGGGTGCTCGCCCTTGCCCACCGTGGCGTTGCCCTCCTCGGACCTGTTGCCGGCCATGGCCGCCTCGGCAGCCCGCTCCTGGGCCTTGATCGCCTCCCAGTTGCGCTCCACCTCCTCGGGGGTGGTGGCGTCGGTGTCGGCGAACACGTGGGGGTGGCGACGCACGAGCTTCTCGACGATGCCGGCCGCCACGTCGTCGATGGCGAATGGGTCATCGGGGTGCTCCTCACCGACCCGGGACTGGAACACCACCTGCAGCAACACGTCGCCCAGCTCCTCA
>Ga0207674_10006236_pt1 | contig 14056 bp, 10 predicted proteins | sample KBSCornC72_FD_184303 | JGI IMG/M metagenome (GOLD analysis project Ga0207674, IMG submission 184303) | Corn rhizosphere microbial communities from Kellogg Biological Station, Michigan, USA - KBS Corn C7-2 (SPAdes) (version 2) | ecosystem: Host-associated > Plants > Roots > Rhizosphere > Soil ... | reverse complement strand
AGCTCGATCAATACGCCCTCGCCACCGATCGGGAATGCGTCGTTGCCTTTCGGATGGATGAACGTGATGTCGTGACCGGCCGCGCCCTTCCGAATACCCCCTGGGGCGAAGCGGACCCCCTGCGCCGAAAGCCACGCGACGGCCTGCGGCAGGTTATCGACCCACAGTCCGATGTGGTTCAACGCAGGCTCATGCACCGCCGGCTTGCCGGCAACATCGAGCGGCTGCATGAGATCGACCTCGCAACGTGCGGCACCTCGCCCCGCGATCACGATGTCCTCGTCGACGTTTTCCCGCTCGCTCGTGTAGTGCCCTTCAATGGTAAGACCAAGACAGTCGATCCAGAGTCGGCGCAAGCGTTCCTTGCTGGCGCTGCCCACCGCAATCTGCTGGACGCCCAGGATGCGAAATGGGCGTGCGCGCAGCGCCTCCCTCGGCTTCGCCTCGGCCGGCGCGCTCATTTAAAGCTCAACACCGGTTGGTCCACGGCAAGGCTCTCGCCTTCGCGCGCGAGCAACTCCGCCACCACGGCGTCACGCTCGGCGAGAATCACATTCTGCATCTTCATCGCCTCGATGACGACCAGCCGCTCGCCGGCTTTGACCTCCTGGCCGGCCTTGACGGCGACTTCGGCGAGCAATCCGGGCATCGGCGAGAGCAGGAAGCGCGAGTTGTCAGGTGGCGCTTTGTGCGGCATGAACTTCAAAAGTTCAGCGGCGCGCTTGCTCAGCACCGAGAACTCGAGCTCGGCCCCCATGTGAGTCAGCCGGTAGTTGAGGCGCGGCCGTTCGACCTGCACGGCAAACGGCACGCCATTGCTCGTTCCGCGCATCAGAATCTCGCCAAACCGCCACGCGTGCCGGATCGCATACGTCTTCCCGCCGATCACTACGTCGCAGCCGCCGGGCACCGGACGCGCGTGGACGACATACTCGGCGCCGGAGCCCAGTACGACATAGTCTTCGCCAACCTCGATCTCGTGTCCCGGCACCTGGCCTTCGATCCCAGCGGCGCGATCGCGGTAGACGCGATGCACGGCGGCGGCCACGGCGGCCAGGAACGCGGGATCGTCGGGCGTCACATCCTCCACGTGGAACCCGTTCGGGAATTCCTCGGCGATGAATCCGGTCGTGAGCCGGCCTTCCGCGAAGCGCGGACGCCGCAGCAATGCCGATTGGAACACGATGTTCGATGCGACGCCGCGAATGACGAACGCGTTCAGCGCCGCCGTCATCCGGCCAATGGCTTCCATGCGGTTCGGCGCATGAGTGATCACTTTGGCGATCATCGAGTCGTAATGGATCGGTATCTCGCCGCCTTCATAGACCCCCGTGTCGACGCGAACGCTGCCTTCCGCTTCCTCCGGAGGCCGATAGCGGACGAGGCGCCCCACGGACGGGAGGAAGCCGCGCAGCGGGTCTTCGGCGTTGATCCGGCATTCGATCGCCCAGCCATCGCGCTTGATCTCGCCTTGGGTAAACGGGAGTTTCTCGCCGGCGGCGATGCGAATCATCCACTCGACGATATCGAGCCCCGTGATCATCTCGGTCACCGGATGCTCGACCTGCAGTCGCGTGTTCATCTCGAGGAAATAGAAGCGCTTGTCGTTGCCGACGACGAACTCGACGGTACCTGCCGACTCGTAATTCACCGCGCGCGCCAGCGCCACCGCCTGCTCGCCCATCGCGCGGCGCGTGACGTCATCGAGAAATGGCGATGGCGCCTCTTCGATCACCTTCTGGTGGCGGCGCTGGATCGAGCATTCGCGCTCCCACAAATACACGAGGTTTCCATGCGCATCGCCCAGCACCTGGATTTCGATGTGGTGCGGCTCCTCGATGAATTTCTCGATGAAGACGCGGTCGTCGCCAAAGCTCGCCTTGGCCTCCGCCTGGCAAGCAGTAAAGCCCTCGCGCGCCTCGCGATCGTTACGCGCGACGCGCAGGCCCTTGCCGCCGCCGCCCGCGGACGCCTTGATCATGACGGGATAGCCGACCTCTTTCGCGATGCGCACCGCAGCGGTCGCATCGGGAATCACATCGGTGTAGCCCGGGATGGTATTGACGTTCGCCTTCGCCGCCAGTTTCTTCGAGGCGATCTTGTCGCCCATTGCGGCGATCGATCGATGCTTGGGTCCGATGAAGACAATTCCGGCCGCTTCGAGCTCCCGGGCGAACGCTTCGTTCTCCGAGAGGAAGCCATAGCCGGGATGAACGGCTTCCGCGTTGGTGGCCTTGCAGGCGGCAATGATCTTGTCTATTGCGAGATACGACTCGCGCGATGCGGCGGGCCCGATGCACAGCGCTTCGTCGGCCAATAGCACATGCCGCGCGTCGCGGTCGGCCTCCGAGTAGACGGCCACCGTGGCAATGCCCATCGCGCGCGCGGTGCGGATGATGCGGCAGGCGATTTCGCCGCGATTGGCGATCAGGATCTTCTTGAACATCGGAGCTTTCGATCGCCTACAGAGGGATGTTCCCGTGCTTGCGCCACGGATTCTCGAGATGCTTGTCGCGCAGCATGGCCAGGCTGCGGCACACCCGCTTGCGCGTTTCGTGCGGCATGATGACGTCGTCGATGAAGCCGCGCTTGCCCGCGATGAACGGATTCGCAAACTTCTCGCGGTACTCGCGCTCGCGCGCCGTGATCTTCGCGGGATCATGCTTCTCGTCGCGGAAGATGATTTCCACCGCGCCCTTCGGGCCCATCACGGCAATTTCCGCCGACGGCCACGCGAAGTTGACGTCGCCGCGCAAGTGCTTCGAGCTCATCACGTCGTAGGCGCCGCCGTAGGCCTTGCGCGTGATGACCGTCACTTTCGGCACCGTGCATTCCGCGTACGCGTACAGCAGCTTGGCGCCATGCTTGATGATGCCGCCGTATTCCTGTGCGGTCCCTGGCATGAAGCCGGGGACATCGACGAACGTCAGGACTGGAATGCCGAAGGCGTCGCAGAAACGGACGAAGCGCGCGCCCTTGATCGCGCTCTTGATATCGAGGCAGCCCGCGAGCACCAAAGGCTGGTTGGCGACGATGCCTACCGGCAGGCCTTCCATCCGGCCGAAGCCGATGACGATGTTTTTCGCGTTTTCCGGCTGCAACTCGAAGAAGTCGCCGCCGTCCACGGTTTTAAGGATCAATTCCTTCATGTCGTACGGCTTGTTCGGATTGTCGGGGACCAGCGTGTCGAGCGACATTTCCGGCCGGTCCGCCGGGTCGTCGTTCGGCCGCAAAGGGGGCCGGTCGCGGTTGTTGAGCGGCAGGTAATTGAAAAAACGCCGCACCATGAGCAGCGCGTCGACGTCGTTCTCGAACGCGAGATCCGCGACACCCGAGCGGGTGGTATGCGTCACCGCACCGCCCAACTCCTGCGCGGTGATTTCCTCGTGTGTCACCGTCTTCACCACTTCGGGACCGGTGACGAACATGTACGACGAATCCTTGACCATGAAGATGAAATCGGTCATCGCCGGCGAATACACGGCGCCGCCGGCGCACGGTCCCATGATCAGCGAGATCTGCGGAATCACGCCGGAGGCGAGCACGTTGCGCTGGAAGACTTCGGCATAACCGCCGAGCGAGGCCACGCCTTCCTGGATGCGCGCGCCGCCCGAATCGTTGAGGCCGATCACCGGTGCGCCCACCTTCATCGCGTGATCCATGACCTTGCAGATCTTTTCGGCGTGGGCTTCGGAGAGTGCGCCGCCGAACACGGTGAAATCCTGTGAGAACACGAAGACGAGCCGCCCATTGATCATTCCGTACCCGGTCACGACGCCATCGCCCGGCACGGTTTCCTTGTCCATCCCGAAGTCGTGGCTGCGATGCTCGACGAACATGTCCCATTCCTCGAACGAGCCTTCGTCGAGCAACAGCTCGAGACGTTCGCGAGCCGTCAGCTTGCCTTTGGCGTGCTGCGCCGCGATTCTCTTTTCGCCGCCCCCCAGTTGCGCCTTCGCGCGCATCTGGTCGAGCTGCCGGATGATGTCGTGCACGGTGGTGATCTCCCCTTAATTACCTTCGAGCAGCTGCGCGGCGGCGGCATTCGGCGTCAACGTGCCCGCGGCAACCTGCTCGAGTATGGCCGGCAGCGCGTCACGGACAGCGTGATCGCCGCGAAAGCGCTCGCGCAATCCGGTGTCGATCAAGTGCCACGTCCAGGCCAGCGCCTGGCGCCGGCGTTTCGCGGCAAGCTCGCCCGAGGCCGCGAGGGTGTCGCGGCAGCGCAGGACCTCCTGCCAGAATGCCCCGATGCCATCGCGATGCAGCGCGCTCACGCCCAGCACCAGCGGCTTCCATTGCTTCGATGCGGGACGCAACAACGTCAGCGCGCCGGTCATTTGTCCCATCGCGCGGTCGGCGGCCGCGGGATCGAGATCGCGCTTGTTGTAGACGATGATGTCGGCCAGCTCGACGATACCTTTCTTGATCGCCTGCAGGTCATCGCCGGCGTTGGGCAGCTGCATCAACACGAACACGTCGGTCAGATTGGCGACGTCGGTTTCGCTCTGGCCCACGCCGACGGTTTCGACGATCACCACGTCGAAGCCCGCCGCCTCGACCAGCAGCACGGCTTCGCGCGTATGCGTGGCGACGCCGCCCAATGCGCCACTCGCCGGCGACGGCCGGATGAAGGCGTGCGGGTGGCGCGCGAGATCCTCCATGCGCGTCTTGTCGCCCAGGATCGAACCGCCGCTCACCGAGCTCGATGGGTCAACCGCGAGCACTGCAACGCGATGACCGGCGCCCACCAGCAGCAGGCCCAGCGCCTCGATCAGCGTCGATTTGCCCACGCCGGGCGAGCCGGTGATCCCCATGCGCAATGCACCGCCCGTCGCGGGCAAGACCTGTGCGATTACGGCACGCGCGAGCGCCTGATGGTCGCTGCGCGTGGATTCCGCGAGCGTGATCGCTTTGGCGAGCACGCGCCGGTCGCCGGCGCGTACACCGGCGCATAGACGTTCGCACTCCTGCGGATCCGGATCCGGCAACTGCGTCGCGCGGCTTGCCGGTGCACTCAAATCTTGACGGCAACCGTTCGCGCGGCGCGGATCTTCGCGAGCACATCCGCCGCGCATACCGGGATGGCGGTACCGGGTCCGTAGATCCCCGCCACGCCCGCCTTGTACAGCATCGCGTAATCCTGCGGCGGCACGACGCCGCCGACAAAGACGATGATTTCGCTTGCCCCCTGCTTGCGCAACGCGTCGATGATCGCGGGGACCAGCGTCTTGTGGCCGGCCGCCAGCGTCGAGACGCCGATGGCGTGGACGTCGTTCTCGATCGCCTGCCGCGCCGCCTCCTCCGGCGTCTGGAACAGCGGTCCGATGTCGACGTCGAAGCCCAGGTCCGCGAAGGCCGTCGCCACCACCTTGGCGCCCCGATCGTGGCCGTCCTGGCCGACCTTGGCGACCATGATCCGCGGCCGGCGGCCTTCCTCCTTGGCGAAGGCCTCGATGTCGGACTTGATCCTCTCCCACATGCTGTCCTCCGCGAATTGGGCGCCGTAGATGCCGGATACGCTTTGCGTCACCGCCCGGTGCCGGCCCCACACTTTTTCCAGTGCATCGGAGACCTCGCCCACCGTCGCACGGGCGCGCACGGCGCGGATCGCAAGCTCGAGCAGGTTGCCCTGACCCGAGCGCGCTGCCTCCGTAAGTGCCGCCAGTTGCGTCTGCACGACGGTGTTGTCGCGGCTCGCCTTCACCTGCGCCAGGCGCTTCAACTGCGATTCGCGCACCGCGGTGTTGTCGATCTCGCGGGTATCCATCGGCGCTTCGACGTCGAGCCGGAACTTGTTGACGCCGACGATCACGTCGTGACCGCTGTCGATGCGCGCCTGCTTTTCGGCCGCCGCCGCCTCGATCTTGAGCTTGGCCCAGCCGGATTCGACGGCGCGCGTCATGCCGCCCATCGCCTCCACTTCCTCGAGAATCGCCCACGCCTGGTCGGCCATGTCCTGCGTCAGCCGTTCCATCATGTAGGAACCGGCCCACGGATCGATGACTTTCGTGATGTGCGTTTCTTCCTGCAGGATGACCTGCGTATTGCGCGCAATGCGCGCCGCGACATCGGAGGGCAGCGCAACGGCCTCGTCGAACGAATTGGTGTGCAGCGACTGCGTGCCGCCGAATACTCCAGCCATCGCCTCGATCGTCGTGCGCACGATGTTGTTGTATGGATCCTGCTCCGTCAGCGACCATCCGGACGTCTGGCAATGCGTGCGCAGCATCAGCGACTTCTGGTTCTGCGGCTTGAACGCCGTCATGATCCGCCACCACAACAGGCGCGCGGCGCGCAGCTTGGCGACCTCCAGGTAGAAATTCATGCCGATGCCGAAGAAGAACGACAGCCGGCCCGCGAATTCGTCGACATCCATGCCGCGCGCGAGCGCCAGCCGCACGTATTCGCGGCCGTCGGCCAGTGTGAACGCGAGCTCCAGCGCCTGGTGCGCGCCGGCTTCCTGCATGTGATAGCCCGAGATCGAGATCGAGTTGAACTTCGGCATGTGCTGCGCCGTGTACTCGATGATGTCAGCGACGATCCGCATCGATGGCACTGGCGGATAGATATAGGTGTTGCGAACCATGAACTCCTTCAGGATGTCGTTCTGGATCGTTCCCGAAAGATGTTCCTGCGCGACACCCTGCTCTTCCGCGGCGACGATGTAGCCGGCGAGCACCGGCAATACTGCGCCATTCATCGTCATCGACACCGACACGCGATCGAGCGGAATCCCGTCGAACAGGATCCTCATGTCCTCGACCGAGTCGATCGCCACGCCGGCTTTGCCGACATCGCCGACGACGCGCGGATGATCCGAATCGTAGCCGCGGTGCGTGGCGAGGTCGAAGGCGACCGACACCCCCTGGCCGCCGCCGGCGAGATTGCGGCGATAGAACGCGTTCGATTCCTCGGCGGTGGAAAATCCCGCGTACTGCCTGATGGTCCATGGCCGGACCGCATACATCGTCGGTTGCGGGCCGCGCACGAACGGCGCGAAGCCGGGCAGCGTGTCGGCGTACGGGAGACCGGCCAGGTCGGCCGCGGTATACAGCGGCTTCATTGCAATGCCGTCGGGCGTCTTCCAGACCAGGTTGGGGAGCGAGCCGCCGGGGGCACTTCTCGCGGCTGCCTGCTCCCAGTCGGCGCGGGTCACGGGTGGGAAATCGGGCGGGTCGGAATCGGCCAAAGCGCTACCTCGCGGGGATGCGGGCGGGTCAGTCAGCTTGCTATTCTAGCTTTTGCCGTCCCTGGGGGCTGTGGCGGCGTGCCGCCGCAGGATCGCCGCAAGGCGGCGACCTGGGGAAGACGCCGCAGGCCTCTTCGGGGGAACCTTACCGCAATTGGTCGATCGCGCTCTTGATGGCATCGTCCACCAGTTGGCGGTCGCCCGCGGCGTCGCCCATGACCGTATCCCATTGCAGGCGGACATAGGCGGACCGATGCTTGCTTTTCAGGACGAGCGTTTGCAGGCCCCGTTTCTGGCCGAATGCATAGTCGGTCGAATAGCCGAGCAGGTCGTGCACGCCGGCCTGCCACAATCCGGTCTGGATCGCGTCAATGATCGCGGCCATGCGCCGATGAAATTCTCGCGGCACTTCGACCGAAAGCGGATCCTTGTCTGCCGGGGTCGAGGGATCGGGTGTCACGTTGTCACGGGTTCTTTCAGCGTTCTTGACCGGAACATCATGCCGATCACCGAATCTACGCGCAATCGTCGATTTTGCTAAGCCCATGGGCGGGCGCAGGCATCCAGGCAATCGCCGCGGACGTACCGTGAGTATGCCGTCATCCCGCATTTCTCCGGGCATCGTGCTGCTGATTGCCGCCACGCTGGTCGGCGGGCTCGCCATCGACATGCGGACGGATATCGTCGGACAGACCGCCATGAGCATCGGTGTCTGGGCGATGCTGCTCTTCCTGCTGAGCCGGATGGCAGACGGGGTTCGCTGCGCGCTCATGATGTGCCTGGTCATCGCCACCATTGGCGAGGTCGTGCTGTCGGTCGTTTGGGGGCTCTACGCGTATCGGCTGGGCAACGTCCCGCTATTCGTGCCGCCGGGGCACGTGCTGCTGCTTCTGGTCGGGCTCCGGCTCGCGGACCATGTGCCTGAGTCCGCGGCGCGCGCCATCCTGGGTTGCGCAGGCGTGTACTCGATCGCGGTGGCCGCGGCCGGAATCGATACGCTCGGCATTGCCCTGTTTGCGGTCTTTGCCGTCGCGTCGTACGTCATGCCGTCGCAACGACGGCTGTACGCGAGCACGTTCGTATTGTCGCTCGCGCTCGAGTTATACGGGACGTGGCTGGGGAACTGGACCTGGGCGGCGGTGGTTCCGCGCCTCGAGCTCGTCACCACGAACCCGCCGGGCGCCGCGGGCGCCTTCTATTGCGCGCTCGATGCGCTGGTCGCCGCCGCTTCGCTGCAGTTGGCGCCGCGATGGCGCGCCTGGACCGCCCGAGCGAAGGCCGACGTGCTCGCCCTCGGGCCCTAGGTCGCTTCCAGCCGGCGAATGAGCACGTCGATCATGTCCTGGCCGTCAGGCGACTTCAACCGATGCTGGCGCAGCGCCCGTGCGAGCTCCGGCCTGGCGAGGGATTGGTAGTCGGAGCGGATCAGGATTCCGGCGATCGCCCGCTGCACGTTGACGGACTTGGCGAGCGGGAACAGGCGCGTCAGCTCTTCCAGGCTCTCCCGGTCGGAGAGCCGGTGGCCGGCCAGCGTGTCGAGCGCGCGCACCTGCGCCTCCGAGCCACTCATTCGCGTAATGCCCGTGGCGACGACCCGCAGCTCATTCGCGTCCGCGAGCGGCCGATGGCGCAAGTAGATTTGCGCGATCTGCACGTCGTCATCGTTGGGACTCGTCAATGCGCGCAGTACGCGCGCATGACCCGCGGCACTCCCAAGGCAGGCGAGGACGGCCGCGTTGGCAACCTTGTCGGCCTGCGCGGGCGACGGCTGCAGCCGATGCAGGTCCTGCTGGAGCTCGCGACCCTTGTTCAGCGAGCACGCGAGGTCGACCTCCGCGGAACCCACGGCGCTGCGCGCGAGCCGCTCGCCGAACATCCGCATGAGCTCCGCGCGCTGCTCCGCGGGCGTAAGCCAGCCGAGTCCGCGCGCCAATGCCAGCATGCGGGCGCGCACGGCGGGCTCGTCGGCATCGCGCGCGAATTCGAGATAGCGCTCGCGTGCGGACTGGTCGGCCGCGATCTCGGCGAGCGCGGCCGCAACCGGCGGCGCCTGCCGCTCCGCGTCGTCGAGCGACGCCGAATACTTCTCGAGCTGGTCGAGGAACATCCGCACTTCCGCCATGTCCCGACCCAGCAGCTCATGCACGAAGCCGAGCTTCTGCGCCGAGGACAGCCGGTCATCCGAAAAGTGGCAGGCGTCGCCGCGAAAGCCCGCGCGCGGATCGGCATCGGTCATGCCGGCCGTGGCCGTCATCGAGCTGGCCGCGAAGAGTCCGAGCAGCTTGGCGCTGGCGCGGCCGCTGCCGACCTCGGTGGCCGCGCCGGATTGAAAATACCGTTCGAGAATCGGACCCGCCGTCCGCCCAAGTGGCGCCTTGGACGAAAAACCGTAGATCACCGGCACGTCCTTGAAGATATGGCGCATGCGGTCGCGATTGCTTTCGCCGTGGCGCTCGCTCAGCACGCGCGAGAGGCGCTCGGCGTCGGCCGGCGAATTCCCGGCGCGGACGAGGCTGCGTCCGATCTCCGCGGAGGCGCTGCGCATCGCCTCCGCGTTGAGCGTCTTGCAGCCGAACAGGTAAACCTCTTTCAGTTGCGAGAACAGGCCGGGGCATGAATCGCTGCAGGCGACGCGCTCCATTTCGTCCACGGGCAGGAACTCGCGCGCATCGAGCCGATCGGTGTAGAACTCGGTGCCGCCATCGAAGTGGCCGGAAATGAGCAGAACATCGCAGCGGACACCGGCGCGGCATGCCGAAGCCAGCCAATCGGGTCGGCCTCGCTCCACCAGCTCGACGAACTGAAACTCGTCCTGTGGCAGATACCGGCGAAAGATGTCCTTTTCGTCAGGCGAGTTGACCGTGATCGTGCAAACGGTCTTCTTGTCGGCGCTGGCATCAAAGGCCACCGACACGAACAACAACGCGGCCAGGAAGGCCACCTTTGCGGATCCGGACATGGACGACGGGCAATGGGGCAAAATCGCGCGCTAGTATTGCACGCCGACACTGCATTCGCACAGTGAAAATCAGGTGCAAAGTGCCTCTCGGCCGTCCGACGACCGCAGTTCGAGAGCATCGCGGATGTTTGTACACCCGTGCAACTTCAAAGCGGATTCAGTTTCTTTGCCGGGATTGCGATCCGACTACTGCGCCTGGAGCCGTCGAATCAGGACGTCGATAAGATCCTGGCCGGTGCCCGACTTCAGCCGGTGTTCGCGCAGCGTCTGCACGAGCTCGGGCCTCGCAATGCTCCGATAGTCGGCGCGGATGAGGACCGCGGCGATGGCCGTCTGCACGCCCGCCGATTCGGCGACCGGGTACAAGCGCGTCAGTGCTTCCAGGCTCTCGCGGTCGGACAGGCGAAGGCGCGAAAGCGTCTCCAGCGCGCGAACCTTGGCCTCCGTGCCGTTCATGCGCGCCACATTCGTGGTGATGGCGCGCAGCTCCTGCGGATCGTCGATCGGCCGGTGGCGCAGGTAAACCTGCGCGATCTGCGCTTCGTCATCGTTGGGGCTCGTCAACGCCCGCAAGACGCGCGCATGCGCTTGCGCGCTTCCCAGACAAGCCAGGATCGCCGCCTGCGGCACCTTGTCGACCTGAACTGCCGCCAGCGAAAGGCGACCGAGCTCCCGGTCGAGCGCGTGATCCTTGTTCAGCGCACACACCTGGTCCACGTCGGCCGAGCTCACGTTGTTTCGCGCCAGCTGGTCGCCGATCATGGCGACGATCTCGTCCCGCAGCTCGTCCGGTGTGAGCCAGCCCAGGTCTCCCGCCAGCTCCAGCATCCGGGCGCGCACGGCAACCTGGTCGGCATCGCGCGCGAACTCGAGGTAGCGGGTCCGCGCCGAGTCGTCGCGCGCAATCCGATCGAGCGCGTCCATGACCGCCGGCGCTTGGCGCTCGCCGTCGCCGAGCGACGTGGAAAATCTCTCGATGCGGTCGAGGAACATCCGCACTTCGGCCGTGTCGCGGCCCAGCAGCTGATGGACGAAGTCGACCTTCTGCGCCGACGACAGTCGGGCGTCGGAGAATTTGCACACGTCCTGCCGATGCGCAGCCAGCGGATCCGCATTGCTCAGCCCGCTCGTCACGGTCATCGAGTGGCCGGCGAAGCCGCCGAGCAAGCGCGCGCTGACGCGTCCCGTCCCGACTTCGCTCGTTCCGCCCGACTGAAAGTGACGCTGCAACAGCGAAGCCGCCGTCGGTCCGAGCGGCGCGACCGACGAGAAACCATAGATCGCCGGCACGTCCTTGAAAGCTTGGCGCATGCGGTCACGGCTGCTTTCCCCGTGGCGCACGCTCAATGCCCGCGACAATCGCTCGGCGTCGGCGCGCGAATGCCCGGAGCGCACCAGGCTTCGGCCGATCTCGGCGGACGCGCTCTTGTTGGCGCCCGAATTCAACGTGTTGCAGCCGAAGAGGTAGACCTCCTTCAGCTGCGAGAACAGCCCGTTGCACGTCCCGCTGCACGAAACGCGCTCCATTTCGTCGACGGGCAGAAACTCGCGCGCCTCCAGTTGATCCGAGAAGAATTCATTGCCTCCGTCGTAGTGGCCGGAGACGACGAGTACATCGCAGCGGATTCCCTGGCGGCATGCCGATTCCAGCCAGTCGGCGCGGCCCCGCTCCACCAGCTCGACGAATTGAAACTTGTCGGGTGGCAGGCTCCGGCGAAACGCTTCCTTCTCGTCAGGAGAGTTGACGGTAATCGTGCAGACGGTTTTTTTCTCGGCGTGGGCAGGCTGCGCCCACATCGTCACGAGCAATGCGGCGAGAAACAGGACTTTGCAGGAAACCGGCATGGACCGCGGCGCGTTGACGAATGGCGTCGATTAAATGCCGTTCGCCACGCCCTGTCCGTCGGACGGGACGCGCACTTCCCATCGGTTTGCGACTATTTCAAGGTAGGAGACCGACTACGCAGTCGATGCCGCCGCAAGCGCGGGGATCGTTCGCAACTGCCCGGTCAGAGTCCGAAGTCGACGCTGACGCGCTCCTTCTGCAACGCCTTGGCATACGCGTGCCGCGCCCGAAGGCGCGGGTCCTGCACGATCCCGCCCACGGTTCCCACCACGGCGCTCACGACGCCGGCGAGGGGCAAGGCCAGGATAAGACCGGGCACGCCGGCGACTGTGCCGCCGATGAAGACCATCAGCACAACCGGCAGCGGGTGCATCTGGATGCTGCGGCCGACCGTTAGCGGAATGAAGAAAAAATTGTCGAGCAGCCTTGCAAAAGCGAATACACCGACGGTCGCGTACACGATCCAGGGATCGGTGGGAAACTCGGTGGCGGCGATCAGCATGACCAGGACGCAGCCGATCACCGACCCCACGACGGGAATCCATGCGAGCAGCGCCGCGATCAGCGCCAGGACCGGCGCGGTCGGCACGCCGACCAACCACAGGCCGATGGTGAGGACGACGGTGTCGATCACCGTGAGCTTGAGCAGCCCTTGAAAGTAATTGCGCGCGGTCGCATCGACGCGATGGAACATGTAGATCGTGCGCTCGAAAAAGGCATTCGGCACGCCGCTCGCGAGCGCATCGACGAATACCCGGCCGTCGCGCAGCAGGAAGAACGCGAAGAACGGCGCGAGCAGCAGCGACGGCAGCCAGGCTGCGGCCTTGAGCAGGGTTTCGCCGATCTTCTTCTGCAGGAAATTGTCGCCGAAGTCGGCCGCCATCTTGCCCATTTCGGCGTGGAAGTTGAGCCGCCTCAGGAACGAGAATTGGCCCTCCAGCGTTTCGAGCGTCCGGTCGATGAGCGTGCGGCCGCCCGCGAGGTAGCGGTACATCGTTTCTTCTCCCGCCAGCGACTGCGCGGCGAGCCACGGCAACAACGGCACCATCACGGCGACCGCCAGGATCGTGACGCCGGCGGCCACGAGCAGGGCCGCTGTCTCGCGGTTGACGCCGGACAGGACCAGGCGCCGAACCACCGGATAGAGCATGTAGTAGAGGATGATCGCCAACAGGAACGGCACGACCAGCCAGAGCGCCTTCGACGATGCCACCAACAGCACCGTCGTGATTGCCATGGTCGTGAGCCAGACCAGAGGGCCCGACGCCAGATACGGGAGCCTCACAGCGGACGCGACTCCGCGGTGACGAAACGTGCGGTCAGCTTGTGTCCCAGGTCGCGCGCGAGCTGAAGCGCGATCTTCGATGCAATCCTCGCGTGCGTTTCGAGAAGGTTCCCGAAATCGGCGCGTGACAGCGCAGCCAGCACACAGTCCTCGGCCGCACGCACCTGTGCAGTACGGGGGGCGCCGTCAAGCAACGCCAATTCACCGAACAATGCCCCCGCCGGTATTTCGGCGACGACCGTGGTCACCGTGTTGATCTCCTTGCAGACCATCACGCGGCCGCTGAGCACGACATAGAGCGCTTGTCCCTCATCGCCGTCGTCGAACACGACTTCGCCCTTCAGGTACCGCCGCTCGTACAGCAGGCTGTCGATCACCCGCAGTTCTTTCGGGCCCAGCGTGGCGAACAGGCCGAGCTGCCGGATCTGCGCGATCCGGGGGGATTCTGCACGCCGCCGTTGAAGGAAACCGAGCATCGACGTTACACTGGCACGCGAAACTGGGGGAGGGTTCGGGATGAAGGAAAATTGTCGCGGTTCGGCGCGGGCCACGCACTTGCCGGCAATGCCATCGATGCTTGCATCGTGACGGCCGAAACGCCGGCACGAATGCGACGGGCGCTGCAGTTTGCCATAGTTTCGGCACGCGGGTCGAGCGGACGTTGCCGATGGCGCGCCCAATGAGCGCGCGCGAAATCGCCAGCAAACGATTTGACGCGCTATGGCGCCGTGCGGTGGCCTCGCCGAAGTCCCTTGCGCCGGGTGAAGTTCACGC
>Ga0207674_10006234_pt1 | contig 14058 bp, 14 predicted proteins | sample KBSCornC72_FD_184303 | JGI IMG/M metagenome (GOLD analysis project Ga0207674, IMG submission 184303) | Corn rhizosphere microbial communities from Kellogg Biological Station, Michigan, USA - KBS Corn C7-2 (SPAdes) (version 2) | ecosystem: Host-associated > Plants > Roots > Rhizosphere > Soil ... | reverse complement strand
ACTGACCACCGAAGAGGAGTGGGATTAGGGAGGCGTCTCACTCGTTCTGTGGGCTGCCATGCCCAGGTGGTTCAGTTCCCTTCAAATGCCCAGAGATGAATGCTCGCTCTGAGCTTGGGCAAGCTAGTCTTGCTGTTGCCCTTGTGCGTTCTCCGAGAGCAAGTCGGATCGCTTCACAAGCCCCTGCATTCGATGCAGGGGTGCTTGACACAACCAAATACTCTCTCATATAGATAGAATCCGCGAAATGTCTACGTTTAAGCAGAGACAATAGGCAGAATGAAGATAAAGTGCGCTCCCTGCCCGGCCATCCCCTCAACCCAGATACGTCCCTGGTGGGCTTCGACAATGCCGCGACAGATGGCCAGCCCCAGCCCGTTGCCCTTCACATCCAGGCTGTAAAACGTCTTAAAAATACGCTCGCGCTCCGCTTCCGGCACACCTTGCCCCTGGTCCACCACCTGCACACGCACAGCGCGGGTGATGTTCCGCGGCAAATCAGTTGGCAGGTCGGACGCGTGCAACACATCCAGGCAAACCCGAATCCGGCTCCGCTCCGGGCTGTGGCGAGCAGCGTTCTCCAGCAAGTTCGTGAAAACCCGCCCTAATTGCGCATAATCGACGTGAACCAGAGGCAGGTCAGGCTGAATTTCAAACTCGACCTCGAAATCACCCAATGCGCGCTGTATCCGATTGAACGTATTATGCACCAGTTCGCCAAGATCGCACCACTCTTTGTCAAGTGTCAGCGCTCCCATCTCGATACGCGACATCTCGACCAGGGAGGTCACAAGCGAATGTAGGTGATCGGCCTCCGTGTTGATCTCCTCCAGCATCTCGCGGCGCGACTGCTCGTCCCAGACAACATCGGTATCCAGAAGGCCCGTGACGGCTCCCTTAATGGCGGTGAGCGGCGTGCGCAGATCATGAGAGACAGAGGCCAGCAGGACCGATTTGTTTTTCTCGTCGCGCACCTGCTCGGTCACGTCGCGCACATGCAGCGCGTTGGCAAACCACTGTCCATGTTCGTTGTAAAGCGCGTGGCGCACAAACTGATAGTGATGATCCGAAGGCGACATGTCCATAAGCAGCGTGGGGGAAGGAGCGCGACCAGAGAATGCGGGTGCCTGGGCCGTTCCACGCGCTGATGAAGCTTCCGCCAGGTCGTGACCATTCTTGAGCGCTTTCTGGCCAGCGAGCGCCTCAACGGCCATTGTGCAGACCAGGAAGATCGGCAGAGGTGCGTCATTCTGTTCAATAGAACCATCGTCGTTGGCTGCAGCGACCGTAAATTCGCGCAAATAGCTCTGCACCTCTTCCAGATTGCGCATACGCGGCAAGAGCGCGGCCAGCGCCTCTTCGAGAGTCTGCGCGGGCTCCTGGGACCACGAAAGGGGATGAAATGAGCTAAAGAGCGCCTGATCTTCCTGGGGCCAGGGCCGCCAGGCATGGGTGTTTTCCCTATCCGCGCGTCGTCCACAGAACTGCTCAGCCGCGTGATTGAGATAGAGGCACGCGCCAGAGAGGCCGATGATAAACCAGGGTTCGACCAGCTCGCGTTTGAGCTGCTCATAGGCCTGCGGGTGCGCGTCATCAACGTGCAGGGTACGCATCAGCGCGGCGCTGATATCGTTGAGGAAATCGCTGCGGGCCAGCGCGTCATCGGCGACTCTCATTAAGAAAGCGGTCTCTTCATGATCCACCGTAGATGTCAGTGCTCCCTCCGACGCGCGAGCCAGGAGTTCCGCCTCGTCGCTATAAATGCCGCCAGATTCCTGCACGAGCAACTCGTCTGAACCTTCTTTTTCCTTAAGTAAGGAGAACGTGCTCGCCGAGCGGAGAATATCCTGCAACTGGCTCTCGCCGCGCGTCAAGAGATGGTCGCTAATAAAGTGCAGAACGCTGCCCAGGCTCACCCCAAAAGTCTTCACGGTTTCATCGCGCAACCGCTGCAACAGTTCCTGCTCGCCTATCTGATCCTGCTCGGTAAAGACGTTCTCACGCGAAACCTCGGCAAACTGCTCAATTAATTCCTGAAAACGTTGCCGCTCTTGCGCCGCCTGCAAGAGCATCCCATTATGGATGGCAACGGTAGCCTGTCCGGCGAAAAGGGCAAAAATATCGGTTTTGAGCGGAGTAAAACCTCCTGGTTCGGGTGAAAGCAAGAGGAGTGCGCCATAGACATGCTGACCGGTCAGCAAAGGATAACAGAAGAGTGAGCGCACACCCAATTCAGAGGCGAAATGGCTGCTCAGCGGGAAACGTTGATCCTCTCCAATATCCTGCGAAACCTGCGAGTCGCGGCGCGCGAACGTTGAGCCAATAATCGTTTCACGGTTGTAAGCATTCTCCTGGCGCAACACTTTCTGTAAAAGGAGCGGGTCGCTTTTGCTCTGTGCGTCCAGCAGCAAACAGCGTTGAGTGCGATCGAAACGCACAATCGCCGAGGCAACATGCAGGGCGTTGGTAATCCCGGTCACAATACGGTCCAGGATCATCTGGAGATCGACGGCGGTCGTGAGCACGGTCGAGACATCTTTGAGTTCAGCACGCTGGCGATCCTGAATCTCGACGTTGCCGCCAACCTGCGCGCCCTCGATCGCGGTGGCGAGCACTCTGGCGATGGCATGAATTAAACGTTGCAGAGCCGGATCGCTATAGGCATCCAGTCGCGTGCTGCCAAGCTCCAGCGTGCCGAGCAAGTTACCACCGGCGATTAGCGGCACAACCAGGATAGCGCGAAGTTGAGGATGCCCACAGAGTGCGTCTCCGCATTCAGCAGGCAAACCATTGACCCCAGCGGGAAAATTTTCTACAAACAGGGCCTCGGCAGAACGCTCGTGACCGACGATCTCCCCGGAGCCTTCGTGACCGCTCGCACCTGGCCCGGCAGATTTATCCTGGTCCAGCGAATGCTCAATGCGCTCAACCATCGAATCGACCAGAGGATGTTGATGATAGCGCGCAACCCAGTTCGCATCCTCACCCTCGCGCTGGCACACAGCCACACGTACAGCCTCGCGGTCGTGGCGCAATAGCACGATCCCAAAGAGATCAAAAGGTAACGCTGGCTCCAATTCAGCGGCTAAGTGGGCATAATCAGGTTTCGCGCCCCGCACGCTTGAAATGAGGCGCGCGACTCGTTCCAGAAGCGTCGATTCTTCCACGACGGGTGCTGGCTTTGTTCCTCGCTGTACATCCATAACCCTGATTCTCACCTGCTATCCTTCCCGCACGTACTTGTTTTGTTAAATCCCCAGGTTCGCGCTCACAAATAGAGATACACATTGTAACACACAATGGTATACAATGTCATGTCTTTGACATATGCTGTTCAAAAAGTTTGTTACGGTGTTGCCCCAAACTTCTGAACAAAGTATACCGAGAAACTCAGGCAATGGTCAACCAGTCAGCGTCTTTTATTAGTAAGAAGATAAAATGCCTGTTTGGAAGGATGGATCTCCTTTTACTCCGTAATATATGATTCAAACTCCAGCATCCCGCCTAATGGAAAGATTACGTTCACAAGATTGGCCAGGTGTTCCAACTCTGAGACGAAAAGGCGCTCGATATCCACGCACGCGCACTCCTCGGCAGTACGTGGAGTACGCGCGAGAGCCTCTTGAAACGCGGCCATCATTCGTGCATAATCGCGCCAGTTGTCAGCCGATTCCACGCTGGCCTTTGCATGTTGCTCCCAGAGCTGAAAGACTGCTGGTGAAAGCGGCTCTCTCGTTTCGTGCTGCTCGATCATAGCTCCTCCATTTTCTGTACAATAGCCTCCAACGCTCGTTGTTCGCCAATGCAGAGCGAAAGTTGCCGGAAACAGGTATCCAGGCCGCCAAAACGTTGACGAATGATCTCGTGCCTGGCCAGCGAAGCAAAACCGGTCATCGCCTGCCGCATAGCGCTGATCTCGCTATCGATCTGTGCCATAAGTTGCGCAACCTCGCTCTGGTTGGATGTCCGTTCCTCCATGCGTTTAACCTCTCACTTTCAGCAAAAACACGCCTTCCACCCTGGCAACATACCCACACTTTCTCATCTCGCAAGAAGTAGTGTAGAATAATAGTGGATAATGTGCCACGAAGTAAATGATGGAAAATAGGGTGAGAGTTCGTGTTTTTTGGAGGAACCGATGGCAAAATCATCTATGACGCTTGAGGAAGCTACCGGACATCATGGAAACATCGTAAAAATATTACCGTTGTTCTGTGATTAATCAACCCCATGGCTGGACGCAAGAACAACTTGCAGAGGCAATGGGCGTCAGCGCCCGTTGGGTACAAGCGATTGAGAAGATGGAATACATTCAAGATATTCATCGTAGAAAAGCATTGGCGATTATCCTTGGTATCCCTGTTGCCCTTTTAAATCTTGACCGAATCGAACAGCTAACGAGACAAAGGATGCTTCAGGTACAGCCAAGTCTACTGCAAAACCTTGAGGAAGATATCCAGAAACGCTGGCAAATGTATTACTCTTCCTCTAACCAAATAATCCATATAGGATTACTAGAGCAGATAGAAGTTCTGGAGCAACTTATTGATGAGGGTAAAGGAGATGCCAAACACCTTTCTCGGTTGCTTTCCCAGAATTATCAGCTTGCAGGCATACTGGCACGCGATGACTTTAAGTATAGCCGTGCAAAGAAATATCTGAGAGATGCACTAGATTGTGCCAAAAATGCCCAATCTCCCGATCTCATAACCACCTCAATCGCTCGCCATGCCCTGGTTTTACTACGCCAGGAGCGAATAGATGATGCATTGCAAATGTACAATGAGGCCTCTGAGATGGCAAAGCATGCCCAGCCACTTGTACGTGGGTACATCAATGCTGGACTCGCCGAAACTCTTGCGCGTAATGGATCGCGTGATATGTGTTACCGAACTCTCGATCTTGCGGAGAAGTTCCTTCTGCAAAGCAAGAGTAGCTTATCAGAGGATAATCTGACTTTTGTAGATCTCACACTTCAATCATTACAGGATAAACGCGGGGAGTGTTATGTCCTCTCTGGACAACCCTGGAAAGGGATTGAGTATTTACAAAGGGCAGAGAATTCTTTAGACCACACTCTCTCGCGGAACCACTGTAGGTTGCTTTTCCAACAAGCTGAGGCTTTTCTCGCCGCTGGAGAACCCGATACATGTGTTCACTACGCGATTAATGGGCTACAAATCGCGCGTACACTTAGGAGCATGGGCAATATCAATTGGGCAAGCGAAATCCACACAAAACTCCTGACCTCCCTCTGGAAAAATGAACCAGTCGTAGGCAAGCTTGGAGCGGCTATTGTCAGGGAATGAGGAATACAATGCCATCACCGACGACTTTCCTGGGCAAAGAGCGCATTCCAGCCAGCCGCGTTGGAATTGGAACATGGGCGATTGGCGGCGGTTGGGGACCGCAACCGGAAGAGCAATCACTTGCAGCACTCCATGAGGCCCTTGAGCGCGGCTGTCTCCTCATCGACACTGCTGCTTTGTATGGCAATGGGCGAGCGGAACGGCTGATTGCGGAGGCACTCAAAACGCGACAAGAGCAGGTCACGGTCTGCACCAAAGTCTATCCGCTGGCCTATCAGTGGGCTCCCGCCCCTGGCACACCCATCGAGCAGGTCTTCACACCTGAGCATATCATCAAGCAGGCGGAAAATAGCTTGCTTCGATTGCAACGCGAATGTCTCGACTGCCTGTTACTCCAAACCTGGTGTCCCTCCTGGACACAAGAGTTGTCCTGGTACCATACCATGCTCTGGCTGCAACAGCAAGGGAAGATTCGCTCGTATGGTATCTCGGTAAGTGATCATCGCCCTGACGAAGCAAACGCAATCATTAAGGATGGTCTAGTTGATATTGTTGAGGTTCCCTACTCATTACTAGACCAACGTGCCAATGAACGGCTTTTTCCACTTGCACAACAGCATCAGGTGAGCATCATTGCCCGTTCGCCTCTGGCCTCTGGATCTCTAGCTGGTGAATGGTATGAAGGAATGCGCTTTCACCGCCAGGATTGGCGACGACGTGTTTTTCGCGGCGATCTCTTGCAGCAAACGTTGCAGAAGGTAGCTCTACTCAAAACACTCGCTGATCCAGCTACGCCTCTGGCCCAATTCTCATTACGCTTCTGCCTCAGCCACCCTGCTGTCACGTCTGTCATTGTTGGGATAAGAGAAGTTAGCCATGCAACCTGCGATATGGCGGTACTTACCCAGGAAAAGCTCACACAGGATCAGCTAGCACAAATTGCACAACTCTGGAAGGAATCACTGCACTTCAATGTGAGAACCAGTATCGGCGAGATCGGCGAAGGAGAACGACACAAAAATTGCACATATCCATCCTCGAACAAGCAATAAGTGCATGAGTTACAGAAGGAGAACTTGCATGATTATTCACACCGTCCTGCTTAACCTGAAGCCGGAAACGACCGAAGACGAAATCAAGGTTGCCCTGGATCGTATACGGGACTTGCAACAGGTCATTCCAGGAATCCTCTCTGTTCAGATCGGGCAAAACTTAAACCATTCAAACAACCAGGGCTACACGTATGGCTTCGTGATGCATTTTCTTGACCGTGAACAACTCAAAATTTACGCTTCACATCCAACTCATATCCTGGCCGGAAAAGAGCTAGTGAGAATCAGCCAGAGTATTATTGATTTTGATATCGAGGCCGAGCATCCTTGATAGCGAAAAAGGGTTCGCCTCAAGGATATTTGTTAGCTCGCTGTAGAGGCTGCAATTTCTTGAAGAGTTGCGGCCTCTATCGCCTCAAACATTCTAATATCTGTCTTCTGTTGCCATTCGCTTAACTGGTCGAAATGGCTGATGTAGGAGGGTTTTGGATCATGCAGAATTTGAAACATGAGGATATTCCAGATTGAGCCAACCAGATAACCGCCATGTTCGCGTGGAATGTGTGTCCCTGCTTGTAGAGAGGGCAGAATAATCGATCGTATGTGGTCATAGAGCGCGATCACTGCTTCTCGTTCCCAGGCCGCTAGCTCATCCCACGGCGTGATATAGGATGGCTTCGGGGTGTCAGGATAATATTCGTTAACGCCATCAATCCAGGCTTGGCGTGTGGCGCGATATCCGTTTTCAAAATCCATAGAGATTCTCCTTCACACTACCATTCTCAACGCAACAAAATGCTTCTCGAATTATACCATGCAAAGGCGCATTTTGCTGGCAACAATTTTGCTGAACGGCGAATCGAAGTGGCAGGAGTATATTTATGAGCAATCGAAGATTTGGTATGTTCTACGCTTATGGTGAGACAGCGAAAGTTAGCTAGCAACGTTGACACTCACTTTTCGCTACAGGTACAATAGGGTAGCCGATACATTCAGTGGGCAAGCTTTCCCCTTGCGTTCTGCACATAAAAAGATGAGGCAAAAATACAATGAAGATGTTTGTCTGTGTAAAACAGATTCCCGATCCTAACACTGTGGTTAGTAAGCTCGATCCAAACACCAAACGGCTCGTTCGTAGCGGTGTCTCGCTCGTGCTCGACCCAGGAGATGAAACCACTATTTCCGCCGCGATCAAACTGCGCGATACGCTGGGCAATAGCGAATTGACCGCCGTCTGCATGGGTCCGACCAGCGCGCAAGAGGCGATGCGGCGCGCACTGGCAATGGGCGTTGACCGGGCGATTCTGGTAACAGATCCCGCGCTCGGTGGCTCCGACGCGCTCGGTACGGCGCGCGTGCTGTCGGCTGTCCTGAAAAAAGAGGGCGCGGAACTGATCTTCTGCTCAACCGAAAGCACCGATGGCTATACCGGTATGGTCCCTGGCGCGATTGCGGAATTCCTGGGCATCGCGCAACTATCCTTCGCCCGCGAAATCAAAGTTGAGGGGCAGAAAGCGATCGCTCACCGCGTCACCCAGGCGGGCTATCAGGTCGTCGAAACCAACTTGCCCGCCGTGGTCACGATTGCTAGCGGCTCGTTCGAGGCGATTTACCCGACCATGAAGGGTATCATGGGAGCTAAGAAGAAGCCGTTTGTGCAAATGACGCTGGCCGATCTGGGCATCGACGCGGCAATCGTGGGCGAAGCTGGTGCGCGCGAACAAGTGCTGGCAATCGGCCAGGCCGAAGCCCGCGCGGCTGGTCAGATCATTAAAGATGAAGGCGATTCCGCTCAGAAGATTGCTGACTTTTTAGAGCGCTATCAGTTACTTTAAGCGAGGAGAGAGAAGCGATGACAAAAACTATCTGGACACTGGTCGAGATCGAATACGGTCAGCCCGCGCGCTCCTCACTGGAGGTGCTGAGCAAGGCAGCAAAACTTGGCCGCGCCGAGGCAATTGTGCTAGGCGCGGAGGCCGCGAAAGTTGCCCCGCTGTTGGGCGAGTACGGCGCGGCGAAGGTCTACGCCCACTCTGACGCAACCTATGATAACTATTTGACGCTGCCCGCCGTCGATGCCTTGAGCGCGCTGCTCCAGGCCAACCAGCCCGACCTGTTGCTGCTCCCCACGACCTATGACGCCCGCGATATCGCGGCTCGCCTGAACGCGCGCCTCAACCTGGGCCTGATTACCGACGCGACCGATCTGCAATACGACGGTGACACGCTGAAAGTCACGGTTCCCTGGGGCGGCGAAAATGTCGTGACCGCGACGCATCCGCATGGCGGTCTGGGCATCGTGCTGGCGCGCCCTAAAGCGTTTAGCGTCGAGAAGGTCGAGGGCAATACCGCCGAGATCGAAACGCTCAACATTCCATTCCAAAGCGCCTCTCAGTGCATCAAAGTTCTGGAGCGCATCGAAGAGAAGAGCGAGGGACCGGCGCTGGAAGAGGCCAGCGTGATCGTTAGCGGCGGTCGCGGCCTGGGCAAAGCGGAAAACTACAAGCTGGTCGAGGAGCTGGCAACGGTCCTTGGCGGCGCGCCCGGCGCAACCCGCGCGATCGTGGACGCGGGCTGGCTGCCCTATAGCCATCAGATCGGCCAGACCGGCAAAACGGTCAAACCAACACTCTATATTGCCTGTGGTATCAGCGGTGCGATTCAGCACCTCGCCGGTATGAAAGGCTCCAAGTATATCGTAGCAATCAACAAGGACGAACACGCGCCTATCTTCTCTGCTGCTGACTTTGGCGTGGTCGGGGATGCTCTGACCATCCTGCCACAACTGACTGCAGAAGTGAAAAAGCGCAAAGCGCATTAAGCACTCCCGGATTATTACGGAGGTTTCGTTTCTATGACCCCCACTGTATCACCAACCGGGAACTGGATCGGCACGCTGCTCTTTGTCCTGATGTTCGTCCTGGGCGTCGGCATTTTCGCCGTACGCGCGGGCGAACTGGTCACGCTGCTGGCCAAAGGACGCCGCGAGGATCGCACAGACAACCTGGATAATCGCATTGGCGATTTCTTCAAAGTTGTGCTGGGCCAGAGCGGCGTCCTGCGCGATCCCATTCCTGGTCTTGCCCACTTTTTCACCTTCTGGGGCTTTATCATTATCCAGATTGGCCTGCTCGACCTGATGGTTCGGGCCTCTGGCTTTGAGTTCTCCTTCATTGGAGGCAATCCCGGCTTCGTGGCCACGCTTGACGTCTTTCTCATCCTGGTGGCGGTCGCCCTGATCGTCTTCGCGATCAGACGCGGAATTTTCCATCCGAAACAGCTTGATAGCAAGCGGCATGGTCCCTGGGATGGCTATATCATCCTGCTGCTGATCCTGGCCGTACTGGTCACGCTGGCCTTCACTGAAGCGTTTGAGTATGCCGCGAGCAATGGCGCGGAATGGTCGCTCTTCGGCCAGTGGATGGGTCCCGCGTTCAGTCATTTGGGCAACGCGACCAATGTGGTGCTCTTCCGCGTTTGCTGGTGGATTCACATTGCGACGGTCCTCTACTTCCTGATCTATCTGCCGCGCTCCAAACACCTGCACCTGATGGCCACGCCGTTCAATGTCTTCTTCCGCAACTACAAACCCATGGGCGCGCTGCCCTTGATGGAAAACATCGAGGAGCGTGAAGATTATGGCGTCTCGAAGGCCGAGCAGTTCACCTGGAAACAGTTGCTCGATGGCTATGCCTGTACCGAGTGTGGACGCTGTAACACAGTCTGTCCGGCCACCAACACGGGCAAGCCGCTGTTGCCGAAAGAGATCATTCTGGGCGTTAAAGAGGCGATGTTTGAGAATAGCGCCGAGATCCTGGGCAAAGATAGCGTCTGGGTGAAAATGGCCCCGCTGGGAACACGCTCAGGCGAGATGGTCAAAAAGGGAACCGAACCGGAGCCGCTGGTCGGCGGCGCGATCTCGACCGAGGCGCTATGGGCTTGTACAACGTGTAGCGCGTGCATGGAAATCTGCCCGGTTTCGATCGAGCATGTGCCGAAAATCGTGGATATGCGCCGCCATCTCGTGATGGAGGAGAGCGAATTCCCACCCGAAGTCACCTCGCTCTTTAACAATATCGAGCGCAACGGCAACCCCTGGGAGATCAGCAACGACACGCGCGCCGTCTGGGCTAATGGTCTGGATATCCCGCTGTTGAGCGAGAAACCAGACGCCGAGGTCCTCTACTGGGTCGGCTGCATGGGTTCGTTCGACGAGCGCAACAAGAAAGTCGCAACCGCTGTGGCCAAGGTGTTAAAGGCAGCCAATGTCGATTTCGCCATCCTGGGACCCGAAGAGTCCTGCACCGGCGATCCTGCACGCCGCATCGGCAACGAGTACCTGTGGCAGATGCAGGCTCAGCAAAATATCGAAACGCTTGATGGCTACGGCTTCAATCGCTCGAAGAACGCTGAGAACGAGCATGGTAATGGGACGGCATCCAAACACCGCACCATTCTCACGGCCTGCCCACACTGCTTCAACACCATCGGCCAGGAGTATCCGCAACTGGGCGGCGATTACGAGGTCGTTCACCACACGGCCTTTATCGACAAGTTGCTGGCTGATGAGAAGCTGAAGCTGCCGGAAGACTTCGACCAGCGCAAGCTAACCTACCACGACCCCTGCTATATCGGGCGCTACAACGGCATCTACGAGGAACCCAGGCGCGTGCTGACGGTTCTGAATAGCGGCGGCATCGTGGAAATGGGTCGCAATCGCAACAAGAGCTTCTGTTGTGGCGGCGGCGGCGGACGCGTCTGGATGGAGGAGAAGATCGGCAAACGGGTCAATCAGACGCGCATGAAAGAGGCGCTGGACACCGGTGCTGAGGTGCTGGCGGCTGCCTGTCCGTTCTGTATCACGATGTTCGATGATGGCATCAAGGGTCTTGATGCCGAGGACAAGATGCAGATTGAGGACATTTCGGAGATCGTCGCGAGGGCGATCGAAAGCGGCGTCGAGGACGCCCCGGTCGAGAAGCCCGCGTTTTAAGCATCGTTGTTTTTTCTGTGAATGTAGAGGCGCTCCTTGCGCGCGCCTCTACATTCACAAGCTGATTACAAGGGATTGCAAATTATGCAGCGGCCTGCTTTGAGCCGCCCTGGCGGCTAATAGCAATCCCGATAATCACGACCAGCGCAGCCAGGACCAGCAAGCCCCAGATCAGCGCGGCAGACAGTGAGAAGCCAATGAGTGCGTCCAGTGAATAGCTGCCGGGACCGGCCAGAGCCAGGACCGCTCCGAGCAGACCAAGCACCATTGGATACTCGTAACCGCCCTTTGCGCCCCAGAACCCTTTGCCCCAGTGAAATTTCAACACAGCCATCAACATCGAGGCAAAGACGCCGAGCGCGGCCAGAGGTGTCAGGAAACCGAACGCGAGCAAGACGCCACCGCCAAATTCACCTAGCGTACCGAGCAACGCCCAGAACCACGCGGGCTTAAAACCCTGGCCCTTCAACATCCCAACCGTTTTCGCAAAACCACCACCACCAAACCAGCCAAATAACTTCTGTGAACCATGAGCCGCAACAATCAGCCCGATGACAACGCGCAACACAAGCAAACTCCAGGCAATGGACATGATCAATTATTCCCCTCTAACCAGGGACGAACCCTGGGTATTAATTACTTTTTGTAAGTAACTTCCGTTACTAAAATAATGATATCATCCCACTAACCCCGTGTCAAGTAGCTAATATTTTGTAAGTGAGTTCGCAGGCTTGACAATATCTCATTCATTGATGTATAGTTCACGTATGAACAACAATCCAGAGCATCAAATTCACCGTCTCTCACCATTACTCGGTCTGCTGCTGAAAAATGACCGACTGGCGGAAGCACGGATGGAAACCGTGCTCAAAGAGACACAGCTCACCCCGGCCAAGATGGCCGCGCTCTACGAATTGGTCCACGCCGAGGGGCCGTTACCCTTAAGCCAGCTCGCGGAGCAACTCCATTGTGCCCGTTCCAATGCAACCCAACTGGTTGATCGTCTGGAAGCTGATGGACTGGTCAAGCGCGTGCATGATCCCATCGATCGGCGCAGCGTGCTGGCACAGATCACAGAGGAAGGCCGCAATCGCTTTCTGGAGGGCGCTGAGGCCATCACAATTGTCGAGCGTGAACTGCTGGAACACTTCACCCCACAAGAACGCGAGCTATTTCGCGGTTTTCTCGCGCGTTTGCAAGAGATATGGCATAACCCACAAACACATTGAAGAAAGGATACCATCACTATTATGGCTACTACATTCAACTTTGAGGCGGTACGTTCTGGCCTCGTCAGCTTTGCCGACATGACCAGCAAGCTCAGCCGGACTGACCTGATCTCGCTCACCAATGAAACCTTCGAGGCGTTAGGGAAACCGTTAGCGGATCAAGCAGCGGGCGATCTCGCGTCATTTGTTCCCGCCGATTCTGCCGCGCAAGAAGGCGAGGGAGCAGGCTGGACCATCGGGCATATCGTCGCGCATCTCACAGCCACGTGGGAAGAGACGGCAGCGGTAGCCGCGATGATGGCGCGCGGAGTAAAGCTAGAAACACGTCTCCGCTACGAAGTTCCCTGGCAGGAATTGAATACCGTCGCGAGTATAAAAGTGCGTCTACAAGAGAGCCGACGCATGTGCCTGGCCTTCCTGGAAGCCTGGCCCGACGAGCCACACCTGGATATTACCGCGACTCCCATTCCTCCTCTCGGCCCACTGAATGCTCTTGCCATGTGTGGCCTGGGCATCGGCCACGCTCAAAGCCATGTCGCGCAAATCGCCGAAACGGTGCGCCAGTATTCTGAAGCTCATTGAGAGCTTTTTATGCTGCTAGAGGGCGTGGTAAGTCTCGTCTTATTGCGCCCTCTTTTATGAATGATCTTTGTAGTGCATCCTTTATGCAAGGAGGGAGAAGTGGAGCGCATTCTTTCGGACGATCCTCAATCCGAAGCAAGGGGTAATGGGATATTAGAGCAATTATACCTCTCACTCCAATTGCTTGCTGCCCCGGCTCAAGCTCAATTGAACCATTTTCCCGTTGATTGGATTATACTAACTGATGAGATGACAATGGACTTCGATCACTGGTTACAGTGCTTTGCTGTATACTGGAAACCTTCTCGCACGCAAACGGATCAACTCAGCAAGCTCGATGGTTTCTTGAATGAGATGAGCGGACCATCTCATACTGACTTCTGGAGTAACGAAGCACTCTCCTCTGATCCTCGCTGGGAAGAGGTACGTTTGTTAGCAAAAGCAGTTTTGGCCTCTTTTGAATGGCCAATCGAAATTCCTCCCCCTGCTCGTGAAGAGCATGGAATGATTATCGATAGAGGATCATACTTTATCAATAGTCAGCCTTCATCCTGAATAAAGCCGCTCTTCTTCACAACGTATTGACAAATAGGCTGCTCACCGATTCGCCGTTATGGATGCGACGGATCGCTTCGGCCAGCAGGGGCGCGATAGAGAGAATGGTCATGTTGGGCAGGCGCTTCTCTGGCGGGATGGGAACGGTGTTGGTGGTGACGATTTCGGCAATATCAGGCTGGGAGCGCAGGCGCTCGATAGCGGGGCCGCAGAAGAGGCCGTGTGTGCAGGCGAGTGAGATTCGCCCGGTCTGACGCTCACGCAAACGCTCCAGAATCTCGATGATTGTACCGCCATTGGCGACCTCGTCATCGAGGATAATTACATCCCTCCCTGCG
>Ga0207674_10006233_pt1 | contig 14059 bp, 13 predicted proteins | sample KBSCornC72_FD_184303 | JGI IMG/M metagenome (GOLD analysis project Ga0207674, IMG submission 184303) | Corn rhizosphere microbial communities from Kellogg Biological Station, Michigan, USA - KBS Corn C7-2 (SPAdes) (version 2) | ecosystem: Host-associated > Plants > Roots > Rhizosphere > Soil ... | reverse complement strand
TGAGCAGACCAGTCCCGGAAGCCATCGAGAGACTACACACGCTCCGTCCAAGGAAACGCATGTGTAAATATTCGCCGAACGAGAGATAGTGTGCGGTGCGTTGGGCCAGCTCTGGATGCGCGTGCTGAAACCACGTGATCTTCGCGGGCCAGTAGCTTGTGTGCAGACGCGCCCCGGTGCGCTTGTGGATGGCCGTTTCGCCGAGCCGAGCGCGCAAGTCCAGCGCTGCCTGTTGTGGACGCATATCTTCCCAGGTCATGAGCGGCAGCAGGGGATGATCGGCAGCATCGAGCGGCAGCAGGGTATGCCAGAAAGCAGAAGTCGCCACGCCGACAATCGTCTCAGCCCGCTCGCCAGCTTTGCTCAGCGTCTCATCGATCGTGCGCGCCGCCCGCTCGACCAGCAAATCTGCGTCCACCGACACCTCACCCTCGTGCGAAATTGTCAGCGTGTACGTCAATTGCGCCTGAGCGCCGGGAACCGCTTGCCCGTGCGCATCATAGAGAATTGCGCGTGTCGAAGAAGTGCCAATATCGAGTGCAAGAATGGTGGATGCTTGCGTCATACCTGTCTGTCCCAACGTCTCAGCTTCTTATACCCCGTTCTTACCGCTATTTCGCGTGTGGTTTGTGCCATATGCATCCCATTCGTTTTTCATGCGCCTGAGCGGCGTGGTTAAGACGCGGCGCGTGGCTCGCAGGTGCTATTGTAGCATCCCTGTTATGCATCGGGAACGTCTTCTAGCAACGCTCCTGTCGAGACGCCTAAAACACGCGCAATTTTTTCGAGCGTGGGAATAGTAGGCATATAATCAGGCTCGTTGAAAATACGCTGGATTGTCCTATAGTTGACATCTGATAATCTGGATAGCTTGCCCATGCTAATGTGCTTTGACTTTGCAAGCTCTTTTACTCTTAACCTGACCATAACCGCAATCTTATCAGAATACTTTTACTTGCATAATCTAGACAAGTAATGTTACTATCTCTATGTCTAGTCTAGACATCGGTGTCGCATTTTTGACGTACCTTTTCTAACCAAAGTCAGTCGAGTGAAATTAGATAGCTTCTTGAGAAAATAGAAGCAGTTAGCTGTATTACATGGCCTAAAAGGCCTCGCGGTTTACAGTGAGAAAGGACGGTTATGAAACGCAAACGTGAACGGCAAAGTCGGCCTGAACAGCAAAAGGTGGAGGAGCAGACACAACCTCTGCCGCCTGTCGCGCCGCTGATCTTCGAGCATTTTCTTGCTCGTTATCAGCTCACCATCCTGGATGTGGCGCTTGCAGCCGGGGTACGCTACGCTTGTTGACGGTTTGGCGAGCCATGCACGATTACCCGATTTCTATCGAGCAGGCCGCGCAGGTGCGCCGAGGATTGTATCATTTGACTGGCGTAAGCTATCGCGGGCGCATTCGCATATCCGATGTCCAGTCATAAGCAGGTGAGGAGAAGCTAATGGAGCATGAGCAACCATTTTTACCATCCGGTCTGGGTGATCTGGAAGGATTACAGCATGTGATCGCGCTCTATTTGCGCTCTTTCAAGCCACAGGGCAAGCTTTCCTCAGAACGCGAGCAGCATCAGCAACTTTTGCGGGATTTGCACGCTCGCATTGGGCGGGCGCGTCTCTCCAGAGCCGATCCAGTTTGTTTGCCGTTGACGTTGGCGGAATGGCAGGGACTCAAGAAGGCGCTGAGCGGGTGCGCGTGGGTTGTGCGTACCTCTGTCCCAGTCTCGCAAGAACGTGATGATTTGCTGGCTGTTTTGGCCCAACTCAAGCAGCAGGTCGCCCACATTATTTCAGCCTCGCTGAATTGATACGCGAAGAGAGCAACGACATAGATGCCATTGCTCTCTTCTCAGGCCTGTTTTCACGTGCGCGCGGTTTTTATTTGTGGCCGTTGGCCACGTTCTGAGGCGTTTCTGCCTCCGGTTCGTCCAGCTCTTGCAGCTCTTTGTTGGAATACTGGCGAATGAATTCCTCGGTCATTTCGCGAGCCTGGTCGTCGTGGTACTGCACCGGCGGCGACTTCATCAGGTACGAGCTGGGGCCTTCCAGCGAACCACTGATGCCGTGATCCAGGCCCAGCTTGACCAGGCGCACGGCGTCGATGACCACGCCAGCGGAGTTCGGTGAGTCCCAGACCTCCAGCTTGAGTTCCGCGTTCAACGGCACATCGCCGAAGGTACGACCCTCCAGGCGGATGTAGGCCCATTTGCGATCAGTCAGCCACTCGACATAATCCGAGGGACCAATATGCACGTTCTCAGCGCCGATGTCATAATCGAGCTGGCTGGTCACGGCGTTGGTCTTGCTGATTTTCTTCGATTCCAGGCGCTCGCGCTCCAACATGTTGTAGAAGTCGGTATTGCCGCCGACGTTCAACTGCATGGTGCGTTCCAGGCGCACGCCGCGTTCACGGAAGAGGCGAGTCAGCACGCGATGGGTGATCGTCGCGCCGACCTGGCTCTTGATGTCGTCGCCGATCATCGGCAGGCCCGCGTCCCTAAAACGCTGCTGCCAGTAGTCCTCACGCGCGATGAAGACCGGGATACAGTTCACAAGGCCAACCCCAGCCTGCAAAATCTGCTCCACGTACCACTTCGTCGCCTGCTCAGAACCGACCGGCAGGTAGTTGATCACCACATCGGTGCCCGTATCCTTGAGGATTTTCACGATATCGGCGGTCTCGCCCGGCGCTTTGGTAATCACCTGGGACAGATATTTGCCCAGGCCGTCGTGGGTCATGCCCCGGTAGACGGGCGCGTTAAGAAATGGCACGTCGGAGAATTTATAGGTATTATTCGGCGCGGCCCAGATAGCCTCGCTCAAGTCTTTGCCGACCTTCGTCACATTGATGTCGAAACCAGCGGTGAATTCCACATCGCTAATGTGGTAGCCACCGAGATTTACGTGCATCAATCCAGGAATGAAGTCATCGGGCTTAGCATCTTTGTAATACTGGACGCCCTGTACGAGCGAGCTAGCGCAGTTGCCCACGCCAATAATCGCTACGCGCACTTTTTTGTTAGCCATTACAAGTCCTTTCTGTACAGTGCGCACACCCAAAACGTGGATGTGTTTGTTACTTCTCTCTTAACTATACCCTGTCCACAGCCATTTTACCAGTGATTTCTAACGAAAAAATGGTTAATTTTGACTTGTAACGAAAAAATGGTTAAATTTGCTGGCAGTTACGCGGAAGATTTATCTGTTTTTCGAATGAGATGCCATAGAGGACCGATTTATCGTGTTCTGCCCCGATTTATCGTGGGCCTCTCGCCGAGTGATTCGTCTGCTTATGCGCGATTCTCTCGGCTGAGACCTGGAGAAAGAATCACGCACGAGCAGCATTTGTGGTAGGGAGACGATCCACGATAAATCGAGATAGGGCACGATAAATCGGCTCTCTATTATAAAAGCAGTGATTCGGGCGAGATTTCAACTCGTCCACCAGAGAATGTGGCTCTACCAGTCAGGCTCGCCCTCTTGCTTATTAGCTCAATTGTTTGAGCGCGTTGTCTAGCGCTTCCTGGTGGGTCAGGACCGGATAGATGCTCAGGCCTGTCTCCTGGTGCAGCCGTTCGAGCGTCTGGTGATCCTGTGGATTGAGCATGGCGACGGTCAACATGTTGCGTTCGCGGCCAAGTGGGTAGCAGCGCAATTCACGCGCCAGGCGAGCGTTGACGCTTTGTAGGACGCGCGGTGGCAGTTTGCGCGGCAGAAGCGTGAGATAGGGAATGCCGAGCTTGCGCGCCAGCCGCGACATTTCCGCGTGTTCGCCTTCCGCGACTGCTTCCCCTTCGTCGATGCCGCTCACCAGCGCGTAATGCGGCCTGGTTGAACGTATGGGACGGACGCGCAAATGCCGGCTGACCTCCCTGGCCGCGTGCAGTAATGTCTCAGCATCGCGCTGAGGCTCAGGCAGTGCTCCATGCCCGATCGTGAGCTGCACGGGGCAGAGCAACTCATCCTGTGCGGACAGTTTGCGCGTGTGGGTGAGCAGCGCCTCCCAGAGCCGTTCCTCGACAATCTCCGCGCCCTGAAGGTCGGCTCCGGGCAGCACAACATAGCCTGTCTGCTGGTGAAGAAAGACCTGATCTGTTTTGCGAGCCAGCGGGCGGATCATTTCTAACAGGTGCCGACTGCTCTCTTGAGCGCGTTGGGGTTCCTGTTTGCCCGCCGTTTTATAGACAAAATGTATCGCAACCAGGGCGACCGTTGCTGTTGCGGAGAACTGTTCGATCGCCGTGGTGATAGGTGCCAGCGTTTCAGTTACGGTCAGGGCCTTCTCTTGCGGAAGCGCTGTCCGGGCCGGGGCAGTAGTGATAGGATGATGCATCCGTGCCTGCCTTTCAACATGGAGAATACGTATGTTCCCATGATTTTCAACTATTACACGTTTTTGTGCTCTCTCAGAGAGCCAGTCGCCGTCAAAGAAGAGTGTAGAATTTGCCTGTAAGGAAAGGCGCATGAGAATGGTTATAGTTCTGTTGAGAGTTCCTTTCTACGGTTGAGAGATAGACAGATACAATTTTCCCATATCATCCGTTCTCGCTGAGCGCGGCGAAATGACGTAGCAGGCCGGTCAGCGGCTCCAGCGTGCTCTCAAATTGCACGAGCATCTGATCGGATTGTTGCATCAGGTCGAAGAGCAGCGCGCCGATTTCTTCTTTCTCTTCACGGCCAACCAGGCGGAAATTTGGCAGGATATCGCCAAAGATCGCGCCCGCGCTATCCAGCAGGACGGAGAATGCGCTATCCAGCCGCTCCAGGTGCGCACCGGTCAGGCTGGGATGCGTGAATTGTTTATGGAACGCGGTCAGTTTGTGATGTTGTTCCTGCCAGAGCAGCAGCCGGTCCATCAACATCGTCACAGCGCGCTCCCAGCTCTCCGGCTCAATCGCGGCTGGCTCTTTTGCGTCGTGAGGCGTGTGCGCGCTCTGCTTGTGTTTCTCAAGTGGATGCACCTGCTTGAGCAGCAGCGTTTCCTCTTCCTCGAAGGTGCGTACCCAGACCTCTTCGTTGTCGAGCGAGTCCAGCAGGCACTCAATCACGTCGCTCAGCAGATGACAGAGAGGAGCCATGCGGTCCAGCGTGCGATTGATGGTTTGGAGATGCAGCCAAACCTGCTGATGCGCAAGCATCTCTTTGCCCTTTTCCTTGCGGCTCGTCCACTGGCCGAGTTCGGGCAACGCCTGGCGGTAGAGGAAATCAACGCGGCTAAAAAGATGGCGCAGAGTGAAGCTAATCGTCTCCAGATCATGCGTACTGGCGCGCTGGTTAAAATACGCCGTGATTTCGCGGAGAATGAGATTCAAGTCCTCGTCGGCATCGTCGCCCGGCTCGGAGGGGGGATGCTTGTTCTCTTTTTCAGGAGTTTCGTGCTCTGCATTTTCCGCGAGCGTTCTCGGCGTTTCCCGTTCGGGCGTCGCGGGTGCTACGATCGGCACCTGTCGCAGTGGCTCGCGTATTGCCGTTTTATCCAGTTCCATGCCCTTATCCATCACACTCCATCCTCTTACCTATGATATCCCACCGTTCAGATGCATCTATCTTGTGCGCCAACAACCCTCGCGTGTTTCCCTTTCTATCTATTGTACTGATGGTGCATAATGTGGTGGCGTGGCAGTTTTGCGCGCGCTTCTATGCTGACAGATGACGACTATTTTTCGCACAAGGTAGATGGATTTATTTAGGATGTGATGTTTTTGTGGATACTATCTGGCATATTGTAATGAGGAGTTTTAGCTAGAAGGTTTTTCCTCTGCCCTCGTAACTTCGCTCTGTTGCGCAGACAACCCGCGCGTGGCTTCAATCTCAATCCAGATGCGTTGGGCGAGCAGATGGGCTTCGGCGGGATCGGCGAGCGCGTCCTGCACGGGGTAGAAGGCGCGATCGTCGCTATGGCGGTGAATCCAGCGGCTGATAATGTTGATTTGATCGACTTCGGCCTGGCCGACGATGCTCGGTGGCTCACCCAGCACAGCGGCCTTTTCCAGCAACTCGCCCACGGTCTGTTTGACGTCGCTGGGCATGTGCGCGACACAACGCTGCTCCACCAGGCGACCATGCCGGATCAGGAAAAGTTCGTTGCAGTTTTCGCGGGCCGAGGGATAGATAATCAGCAGATTGTTAGACTCGACCGCACCGGTGATGAGTTGCTGGCCGATCAGCACTTCATCGACGCTATGGATGGTGTCGCGCAACCACGCGGCCCGCTCAAAATTCAGCGTTTGCGAGGCTTCGAGCATCTGGCGGCGCAGGCGGTCCAGCAGGTCTTCGCGCTCGCCGCCGAGAAAGGCGCAGACCTCATCAATGACTTTGCGATACGCCTCTGGATCAGCATCGCCGCGACAGGGCGCGGAACAGCGGTTGAGATGCAGGCGCAGACACGGCTCGGAGGGTTTGGCTTGCGGCGGTAATGAGCGGGTGCAGGTGCGAATGGGAAAGACCTTCTGCACAACCTCGATGGTTAGATCGACCAGGCGTCGGCTGCGAAACGGGCCAAAGTAGCGCGCGCCATCAGCGGCTACCTCGCGGGTCGCGTAGACACGCGGGAAAGGATGCTGGATGTCGATTTTGATGAAGGGATAGAGTTCGTAGTTGCGCAACTGCACGTTATAAGCTGGTTGCAACTGCTTGATGAGCTGCGACTCGACCAGCAACGCCTCCAGTTCGGAGCCAAGCACGCGCGTCTCGATCTCCTTAACGCTCGGCAAAAGACCATCCATCTTGCGCGTATAGCCTAGCGGTTGATTATAGTACGAAGCCAGGCGGTCCTTCAGGCATTTGGCCTTGCCCACGTAGATCACCTGGCCATGCTCATCTTTCATCAGATAGACGCCCGGTTGCGTGGGAAAGTCGCGTTTCCAGGCCGGATTGAGGAAGAGCGTACCAGTCGGGCGCGTGGTGACGCTGGCTGATCCGACCTTGCCATCAGAGCGCAGGCGTTCAAGCTGTTTCGTCGTCGTGGCTTGCGTGATATCGCCGCTCCAGGTGACGGGGAGTTGCAGACGGCGGCGCAACTGGCCAAGCGTCGTAATGCCCTGCTGCCCGGCCTTTTCGAGCAGCTTGATGAAGACAGCAGCTGTGACCCTCGCATCGCCGAGCGCGCGGTGACGGTTGGAGGTCGGAATCTTGAGATGATCGGCCACGTTATCGAGCTTAAAACGTCTCAGGGCTGGCAGGAAGCGGCGCGCCAGGGGAATTGTGTCCAGGCCATCGATCGGGAAGCTCTGGCCGAGCAGTTGCGCCTCATAGGAGAGAAAACCGATATCGAAGCCCACGTTATGCCCAACCACGATCGCGCCCTCGACGAATTGCAGGAAGTCCGGCAGCGCCTCGTGCGATTTAGGGGCCGTCGCCACCATATCCTGGGAAATGCCGGTGAATTGCACGATGAAATTGGGAATGCGCACGCCCGGATTGAGCAGGCTTTGATACGAGCCGAGCACCTCGCCACCGCGTATGCGCACGCCCGCGACCTCAATCACGCGATGCGAGCCGGGACGCAGGCCGGTTGTCTCAGTATCAACGATGACAAACTCGATTTCGTCCAGTGAGCGTTGCGTATAGCGCCAGGCGATCAGCGACCAGCTATGCGGCTCGCTTTCCTCAAAGAGCGACGAGCTTGTGAGAACCTGGCGCAACAGGGTCAGCCAGACCACGCGACTCTGGCCCGTGTCGGTCACGCCGAAGAGATGCTCCAGTAGCAACTCCTCGCTCACCGCCTGCCCTGTGTGTTCTAGCAGCTCGTGAGCGCGGCGCAACAGTACCCCGCGTTGAGGAGCCTTGTGCGAGTTCTCCCGTTCCATAACACACCCTTCCCAAAAATAGTAATAGATCGGATGTACGAGAGGATAGCACGTTATGGAGCGTTTGACAAGCATCGATTTTTACCCGGTAGGGTAGATTTCCACCTCTACTGTAGAAAATCATGTATAATAGCGCGTAAGAAATCATTGCGAAATCGACCATCATAGAGGACATTTTGTATGGAGAGTAGTTTATCACGATTGGCCGAACTTGTACGGGCCAGAAACACAGTCGAGAATAACGTGGCCAACCTGATCGAGCGCGAAGTTCACCTGAACAGCGTAGGCGAGCATATCGCGGCGAATGTCTTTGGCATCCGACTTGTTCCGACCACGATCCAGAGCGGTTTCGTGGGCATCTTCACCACTCCGGCGCTGAGCGGCAAGACCGTCGATATTCGCTGGTATCCCCGGCGCGAAAGCTATATCAACATCCACACTGACCCCGCGCCCGATTACTCGCTAATCCTGGCCGGTCCCAGGGTTGAGCCAAGCGAGGCGCGCGGTCTGGCCAACCCCTGGCTTCTCACGTCGGTTTATCTCTTCTCGATGCAGGATTTGCTTGCTTCGTTGCGCGCTCGCGGTGTGCGCATCGGGCCGCGTGTGAGCATCAATAGCCAGCTCTGGGAGCAGGCCGAGCTTTTCCCGGTGCAACGCAACCCGACCTTGATGCTGACCGACTCGCAACGCCAGCTTCTCAAACTCTTCGCCTGAAATGTGAGCTTTTTGCCTACGCTGATACGTAATACAAGGGAGAAGCACGTGATTTGTTGGCCTGATAATTTTCTGGCTTTGAAAGGGTGTTGAGCATGGTTTTTTGCGGTCAATGCGGTTATCAACTTGGTCTCGGCGATACAATCTGTCCCCGATGCGGCACAAAATCTGAGGTTGAGCCGGGCGAATATGATCCGGGGACGTACAATCCAACGGAGATTTCGCACGCAGTTCTGGATGTGCCGACCCGCGCCGTTCCGCCCGCGCCCCAGCCGGAGCCGCTCGTGTTGGGATCGCAGGCTCCCAATGAGCAACTGGCCAATCAGACCACGACCATGATGAACTCGCAAAACTATCCTCCTCAGACCTACACGGGTTATCAACAGCAGCAACCGGGCATGTATGGCTATCCCAATCCCGGCGTCTACCAGCAATATCAAGCAAATCAAGCGGCCCAGGCGGCGGCGCTCGCTCAGGTGTTAGAGGCCAGCCGCAAGGGCAAAGTCACCTCGCTGCTCCTGATCCTCTTTGGCATTCTCCTCTTAATTATCGCCATCATTATCTTCCTGCTGACCAGAGACGGCATCATTTTCGCGTAGGTCGATTTTCCCCTGTTCGCTAGACTAAAAGAGAAGATCATTCGTGAAGAAGGAAAAACGATGAAAACTCTTTTAAGCAGCAAACAAACAGTAAAAAATGACTCTTTTTCTTTTCGAGTGGCGCGGAGACGGCGGCGGAGAATACGGCATCTTGTGAGCGCGTTGAAAGTCGCGCTCTTATTGGCCCTGCTTGGCGGCGTCTGCGCGCTCTTTATCTGGCATCCCGGCGCGTCGTCCGCGCTCTCTCCATTTCCACAGGCCGCGACCACCTGCCCACAATTGCTCAGCACGGCAGATTATCCGCAGATTGTGCATGTGCAGCCCCCGAGCCAGCAAATGACCGCCGTGCAACTGGTCGATGGTCTGACGGGGAATATCCCAGCCGCGCTGATTCAAGTAGCGAATCAGGACGCGCAGAATAGCCTGGATGTCTATGTTTTTGGTTGTACACTCTCTAGTCATCAGCCTCGCTTGACGCGCCTCTTCACTCAACAGGGCCTGGTGCAAGGCGCGGTTATGCTCACACCCGATCATCGGCTGATCCTGAAAACGCTGGATACCCGGCTCGTCTCCGGTTCAGTCGCGTTTTTGCAGCCCTTGCAACAGAATATTTATCATGAATATGTCTGGAGGCAGGGAAGCTTTGTGCAGGTGCCGTTCGCGGGCTTCTATCCAGTCACCAGCCGGGTTGAGGCTCAGGCGTTGCAACAGAATGCCAACGAGGGCGCGAATCTGACCTGGAGCGATCCGCTGAAGACGGCGCAGCAGATGAGCAAGGATTTGCTGCACTGGTCGCCCGCGCCCCAGGCCCAATTGCTCTCGCAAACGGGAGACACGGCGGTGGTTGAACTGACCCATCAGGACCCACATGTCGTTCTCCAGGTCACGCTCAAACAGTTGATTCAGCCGAATAATAGCACCGGTCTGTGGTTTGTCACCGACGCGCGTACACGGGGAATGTTGCTCACGCAGTCGGGCACGCTGAATCAGCCGCTCGCGTCCTCGCAGAGCTCACCCATCCATTTCAGCGGTGGCAATGCCCTGCTCGATGGTCAGACCAGCGCCACGCTCTTCGATCACACGCTCACACCGGTCAGCCAGGCGACCAATGTGCCGCTGGCCGTGCACACCGATAGCAGCTACAACGGGACGCTCACCTACGCGCATCTGGAGGGCGGCCAGGAGGGTGTGTTGCTCGTCGAGTCGCTCCCCACTACGGCCAATTTCAATAAAGAAACTGGCCAGGTGATTTTAATGCCGGTGCTGCTGAATTAATCTCAAATGTGTGTAAATCGAGAATATAGGGTAAGCCTACGAAGTGCGCTTCAGAAAAGCAATCCCCAAAGCCGGATGCCACCAGCTTTGGGGATTTTTATGTGGTGACTTTTCTTGCGAAAAATCAATGACAGATTTGGGAACGCGGCCAGCTTAGAGGCCGAGAAGGGGTAAAAGAGCACCGAGACCACCGTAGCCGAAGGGGCCAGCGTAGCCAGGATAACCGTAACCATTAGGGCCACCATAATAGCCGGGATAACCGTAGTAGCCAGGATAGCCGGGATAACCAGGGTAGCCGGGATAATCGGGATTATTGTTACTATCGGGTGGTCCATAGGGATTGCCGTTCGGGGGAGCATATCCATCTCCACCGACAACTGCTGCCAGTTGCTCATCGCTTAACTCAAACGCGGCAAGGTCGGTCTGGTCCATGTGTGGGTCAGCAAGACGATCGTTTTGGTACATGTGCTTGTTCTCCTTACACCAACTCATCAACATCACTCCATGCGAATAGTTCCTAAAACGACTACGTGCGCGGTTTCTCACCACCAGAAGCGGCCCTCTGCTCAACCCAAATAACCCTGCATGCGCGCAGGTCTTCTCTATGCAGAAGGGGTATCTCTGGTCTTTGTAAAAAGAAACCTATTTATAGTATAACCGATTTTACAAATATATAGATTGCTATACGCAAAATACATGTGATCATGCGTGATCCTATGTAAATGTACAATCTATTCCCCGCCGCATTGCCCCACCCGGACGCCGATGGCGGGCACATTCAGTCCAACAAAATTCCCTCTGAGACAAACGAATCACGTGCCTCAAAGATGGGTGCGATGGCAGGCAGGGCGCACGCGAGGGGACGCCCGTACTATGGACGAGGTTGGTTGATCGGGTGAGATAGTCGCGTGAATCAAACATTTTGAACGTGAAATATGCTCGATTCATGCGAAAATCGTTGACTTCTAACCCAACCCCGTCCATAGTACGGGCGCTGCTTGCCCGCGCCCTGCTCGCCGCCGCACTCATCTTCGAGGAAGAGAATTCGTTCGCCTCAGAGGGGATTTTGTTGGATGAAATGACCTCTGAGGCACCCAATGTTTATTGCGTGACCTTGCGCTGCTGCTCGATAAAATTGGCGTACCAGTGGCCGCTATCTTTAATGATGCGGCGCTGGGTCGGGTAATCGACGTAGACCAGGCCGAAGCGTTTGCGATAGCCCTCCGCCCATTCGTAGTTGTCCATCAGCGACCAGACGGTATAGCCCTTCATCGGCGCTCCCTGGCGGATTGCTTCGGCGACGTGCTCGATATGGGCGCGCAGATACTCGATGCGCTGCTGATCGTGAACCGTCGAGGAAGCATCCAGCTGATCGGGGAAGGCCGCGCCACTCTCTGTGACTACCATCGCTTTCGGGGTGTACTCGCGGTGAATGCGCGTGAGGATGTTTGTCAGACCTTCGGGGAAGATTTCCCAGCCCATTTCGGTGTAGGACGAGCCAGGAATCGGGCTGATTGTCTCATAGCCCTCGTCGTTGGTGGTCTCTGTTTCTGTGTTCCCACGGATGAGGTTGCGCGAATAGTAATTGACGCCGAGAAAATCAATCGGCGTCGAGATAATGGCCAGGTCGCCTTCCTGAATCGGTGGCTCCTCGACACCCATCCCCGTGAACAGCCCTTCTGGATAACTGCCACGAAAAACCGGATCAAGGAACCAGCGATTGCGGAAGGTATCGGCGCGTTGCACCGCGCTCAGGGTCGCGGGTCGCTCGTCAGCAGCATAGGCGGGGTAGAAGTCGATGGCGATCCCGATCTGAGCCTGAGCCGAGAGATGCGAGCGCATCAAGGGAATGGCGAGGCCATGTGAGAGCAGGATGTGGTGGCCAACATTGACGGCAAGCTGTTTGTCGTGCAGACCAGGGGCATGAAGACCGAGATAATAACTCAGATATGAAGAGCACCAGGGTTCGTTATGGGTCAGCCACCAGTTCACGCGATCACCCAGGCGGCTCGTCACGACGTCGGCGTACTCAGCAAAGGCGTAGGCGGTGTCGCGGTTCGTCCAGCCGCCCTTTTCATAGAGCGCGATGGGTAGGTCCCAGTGATGGAGGGTGGCGAGCGGCTGAATGCCTCGTGCGAGTAATGTATCGACCAGGCGATCGTAAAAATCCAGGCCGCGTTGATTGACCGTGCCAATCCCTTCTGGCAGGATACGCGGCCAGGCGAGAGAGAAGCGGTACGAACTCAGGTTGAGTTGCGCCATTAGCGCGACATCCTCTTCCATACGGTGATAGTGGTCTGCCGCGACCTCGCCTGTTTGTCCCTGATAGGTCTTGCCGGGCGTGGCGGAGAAGCGATCCCAGGTTGAAGGGGCTCGCCCATCCTCATTGACCGCGCCCTCTATTTGATATGCGGAGGTAGCGGCACCCCAGAGGAAATCTGGTGGGAACAAGGCTGAAACGGGCGCGTCTTGCGCCTCATTCAAGGACGAGGGATCGTTGGTAATAGTCATGAAACCTCCTGTGTCTGAAAAACTCCTTGTGGGAGCTGGTAAAGTACAGCGAACATTTGTGCTCAAGTTTTCGGGACAAAAAGCCTCCCTATGGTAGAAAAGCTTGTCCGAGAATGGTGGTTGGCGTCGCTATCTGGCCGATAGCGCTGGTTGGCGAGCCTCCTCCTGTTGGGTATAGAGGAAGCAGCGTGTCCAGTGGCCGCCTCCGAAATCGGTCCTGGCTGGCAGACGTTGCCGACAGATCTCCATGGCATGTGGGCAGCGTGGATGGAAGCGACAGCCGGAGGGCGGATTGACCAGGCTCGGCGGTTCTCCACGTTCGGGCGTGGCGAGCGTTGGTTCACCCGTCTCGCTTTGCGCCATCTGCTCCATGCGGTCGGGATCGGGCGCGGCTGAGCGCAAGAGCCGCGTATACGGGTGTTTCGGTTGACGAATCACGCTGTCAGACGGACCACCCTCGACTAGCTGACCAGCGTACATCACCTGCGTCTCTTCCGCGAAATAGCGCGCGCTGGCGATGTCGTGCGTGATAAAGAGAAAGGCTAGACTCTCCTCTTCTTTCAGCTTGAGTAGCAGATTCAGCACATCCAGGCGGATCGAGACATCCAGCATAGAGACCGGCTCATCGGCCAGCAAAACAGTGGGCTGGACCGCCAGAGCACGCGCAATCGAGATGCGCTGCCGCTGCCCGCCGCTCAATTGATGCGGATATTTGTCGAGAAACTGCCTGGCCGGGGTCAGGCTGACCTTTTCGAGCAGCGCCAGGGACTGTTGCTCAACCTCGCTGGCTGTGTGCGCGTGTCCGTGAATCCTCAGCGGACGAGCGAGATGATGTCTGACGCTGTGGGTCGGATTGAGCGAGCCAAAGGGGTCCTGGAAAATGTACTGGACGGAGCGTAGGTACGTTTTCAGTTCGCGCGAACGCGCGAGATTGACCGTTTTGCCCTCGAAAAGAATCGAGCCATTGGTGGGAATGTGCATTCCGGCCAGCATGCGCGCAACCGTCGTTTTGCCGCTACCGCTCTCGCCCACCAGCGCGGTCGCGCGACCAGGGAAGAGCGCCAGGGAGGTATCTTCGACCGCCTGAACCGCGCGAGCTGGTCCTCGCAAGGAGAACGTCTGGAGCGGAAAGTCCTTGCG
>Ga0207674_10006232_pt1 | contig 14059 bp, 10 predicted proteins | sample KBSCornC72_FD_184303 | JGI IMG/M metagenome (GOLD analysis project Ga0207674, IMG submission 184303) | Corn rhizosphere microbial communities from Kellogg Biological Station, Michigan, USA - KBS Corn C7-2 (SPAdes) (version 2) | ecosystem: Host-associated > Plants > Roots > Rhizosphere > Soil ... | reverse complement strand
CAAGCAAGTCATCGGCATTCAGTGTATAAACACGCCACCAGTACCAGCGTGTCACAGTTTTGTACCAGTCAGGAAAAGTAATTACGTGTAGCTTGCGAGAAATGAACTCGCGCAGTCCGGTGATTCCGTGTCGACTTGTTTTTGCCGCTTCGTAGATCGTTTTGAGATCAGTGCGGCCATCGTAGGCATCGTTGTACAAATAAGCCCATAGAGAAGCCGCTAGTTCCGAACTGAGAGGTAAGCTTTCCCCGGCGGCGTTACGAGCGTCCCTTGAGAAACCGGCGCCAGTTACCAAAACGACGCTACCACGCGACAAGTGTCGAAGAAGGCCTTGACGATCGTTCTCAGAAAGCATGTGTGAAGCGGACGCTGGCGTATGCAGCTCCAATCCGAAATGAATTCTACTCGCTTAGCGCACTCGACGAGATGACGATCGGACCTAAAACACTCGCAGTGCACTACTTCCTGACGGTGATGGCGTTCGGAAGATCTGCTGAAAATGCCCTTGATAGACACGTTTCACCGGAGAACTCTACCGACGTTAGGCGTACACGCCGATCAGGCGCTCGTCGTCACCCGTTTCTCGACGATGCCCTCGAACACCTGCAACGCCAGATCCACGCGTCCCATCGGCGCCGAGACCTGCACGCCGGCCACGCGCTCGCGCACGCGCTCGAGGGTCTCGCGGGCGATGGTCACCCCCTCGCGCAGCGCGTGCTCCTTGCTCTTCTCGCTGGCGATGCGCATCCGCTCCATGGCCTCCTCGGACACCGACACGCCGGGCACTTCGTTGTTCATGAACTGCGCGTTGCGGTACGACAGCAGCGGCCAGATGCCGGCCACCACCGGCAGCTTCATCGGCTCGATGCGGTCGAGGAAGCGATCCAGGATGTCGACGTCGAACACCGGTTGGGTGATGGCGTACTCCGCCCCCGCCTTCACCTTCCACTCCAGGCGGCGCAGCTCGTAGTCGAGGTCGAGGTGGCCGGGATTGACGCCCACGCCGATGGTGAAGCAGGTCGGCTCGCCGAACGGATTGCCGCCCAGGTCGAGGCCGTGGTTCATCAGATTCACCATGTTGGTGAGGCCGATGGAGTCGATGTCGAACACCGCGGTGGCGTCGGGATACGGCCCCATCTTCGGCGGGTCGCCGGTGATGAGCAGCATGTTGTGCAGGCCGAGCGCGGCGCAGCCGAGGAGATCGGAGTGCATGCCGAGGAGATTGCGGTCGCGGCAGCAGTAGTGCAGCACGGTCTCGATGCCGACGCGCTGCTGCAGCAGCACGGCCACGGCGATGGCGCCCATGCGGTTCTGCGCGCGCGGACCGTCGGGGACGTTGACGGCGTCGACGCCCGCCGCCTTGATCGCGCGCACCGACTCGATCATCTTGTCGGGGTTCGGCCCCTTCGGCGGCACGATCTCGATGGTGGTGACAAACTCGCCGGCGGCGATCTTCGCGCCCCAGTGCGAGCGCTGCGGCAGCGGCACCGGCTCCTGCCCCTGGTCGCCGTTGCCGTGCGCGTCGCGCTCGACGATCACGAACGACCGCCGCGGTGAGAGCGGGCGCACCGCGTCGGCCATGGTCTTGATGTGCTCGGGCGTGGTGCCGCAGCAGCCGCCGAGGAACTTCACGCCCTTGTGGATGAGGCGCTTGGCGTACTTGGCCATGTAGTCCGGCGAGGCCATGTACATCTGCCGCCCGTTGACCTCGCGCGGCAGGCCGGCGTTCGGCTGGCAGGCGATCTTGCGCGCGGTGACCGCGGTGATCTCCTCGATGGCGTCCAGCATGACGTCGGGGCCGACCGAGCAATTGAGGCCGATGACGTCGGCGGCCGCGGCATCGAGGCGTTTGGCGATGGTGGCCGGCAGGTCGCCGTAGATGGTGCGGCCGTCGTTGCCGATGGTCATCTGGGCGATGACCGGCAGCGAGCAGATGTCGCGGATGGCGGCGATGCCCTGCTCCATCTCCGCGATGTTGGCGAAGGTCTCCAGGATGAAGGCGTCGACGCCGGCGTCGCGCAGCGCGGTGGCCTGCTCGCGGAAGATCTCCCGCGCCTCGTCGAGCGAGGTGGGACCGTACGGCTCGATGCGGATGCCGAGGGGACCCATGGCGCCGGCGACGTAGACGGAGTCGCCGGCCGCACGGCGGGCGATCTCCACCGCGCCGGCGTTGATGGCCTGCAGCTCGTCTTCGATGCCGAAGCTGCGCAGCTTCACCCGGTTGGCGCCGTAGGTGTTGGTCTCCAGAATCTCGGCCCCGGCGCGGACGTACTGCTTGTGGACCTCGAGGACGATCTCCGGGTTGCGAACATTGAGCTCGTCGTAGCAGCGGTTGATGAAGACGCCCTTGGCGTACAGCATCGTCCCCATCGCCCCGTCGAAGAGGTAGACGTGCTCGTCGGCGATTGCTTGTATGAAGTCTTGCATAGTGGTCTCGTGTCTCGTGGTCTCGTGGTCTCGCGGTCTCGCGGTCTCGCTACCTCGCAAACAAAAAGGCCCCACGCCGGATGACGTGGGGCCTGACTCGAAAGCAGTTTCGGATCGGCGGCGATTTAGCTTTTTTTAGGCTGGTTGCAAGCGGCCCCAAATCACTCCAGCGCCGCTGAATGTAGGCCCGGCGGCGGTGATTGTCAAACGGACAAGTCCACACTGCCTGCATTAAAATCCCCGGCCCATGAGGGTCCCTATCCCAGCATTTCTCATCGCGCTGTTCGTGTCGTCAGCCGTTTTCGCCGATCTCATCGAGCCGATTCCGATGGCTCCGGTGACCATGGAGGAGCTGGCGCGCGCGCCGGTTCCCATCTCCGCGGCCGCCTTGCCGCTCCCTTCGGCCATCGTCGGATTCCGGTCCACCAGCGGCCAGAACTTCTATCCCGCGGATGCCGGCGGTGCCGTGAACGCCAAGTACGTCGTCGGCGTCAGCAACAACGGCATCGTGGTGCAGGACCGGACGGGCAAGCAGCTCTCGTCGGTCGGGCTCGGACAGTTCTGGACCGATCCGGCGTTCCCCTCGGGCGGGGTGTACGCGCCGCGCATCATCTACGACGCGGCCAACGACCGTTGGGTGCTCATCACGCTCTTCGACATCAACTTTCGCAACGGCGCTCTGCTCATCGCCTTTACCGCCGGCGGCGATCCCACCGGCACGTGGAACCGCTACCGCGTGCCGATCGAGCCGACCGGACAGCGCATCGCCGACGTCCCGCACATGGCCCAGACCGCCGACGCCGTGGTGGTGTCGATGGAGGAATGGTCCGACGACTTCGCGTGGGGCACCGGAACGTTCGTCATCGCCAAGTCCTACGCGGCGGCACCCACCGTCAACGCCTCGCATTTCTTCAGCGCGCACGACGTGGTCTCGCTCAGCAGCAACGACGCCTCGCGCAAGACCGCGGAGATCGAGGGACAGCAGCTCACACTCCGCGATCTGACCGCCACCTCGCTGGCCAATCCCGTCGGCTACAGAACCACCATCCCGTTCCAGCACGGCTTCGCCCAACTTCTCGGGCCGCAGCTCGGCTCGACCAAGCTGATGGACTGCGGCGACACCCTCGTTCAGGGCGGCGTCGTCCGCAACGGCGTCACGTGGGTGGTCCACACCGTCAAGATGTCGCAGTTCCGCACCGCGATCCTGGTGTGGAGGGTCAGCGGCGGCGTCGCCAAGACGTACCTGATCGAGGATCAGGAAATCGTGTTCGCCTTCCCGTCGATCGCCGTGAATCGCTTCGGCGCCGTGCTGATCGCGTATTCGATGTTCTCGTCCTCGACGTATCCCTCGGCCGGATACAGCTACATCGATCCGGCCGGCAACCTCAGCGCGCCGGCGGTTCTCAAACGCGGCGACACGCCGTACGTCATCGACCGCTGGGGCAGCTACACGACGACTGTCGTCGATCCGGTCGACGACACGGCGTTCTGGACGGTGCAGATCGTGCCCCAGCAGGTGAACGTCTGGTCGACGTGGTGGAGCTACATCCCCGTCACCGGCTTGGGGCGCGGGCGGGCGGCGCGGCACTAGCCGGCGGCGCGACGGTGTTGGCGTAGGATCAGCCGCATGCGGACCTCGGGCGCTCTGTTGCTGGCGGCATTCTTGGTGTCGCGCGCTCTTCCCGCCGCCACGATCGAGCCGATTCCGATGGCTCCGGCCACGATGAAAGAGCTGTCGCGCGTCCCTGTCCGCGCGCTGCGAAGCTCCGGACATCGCGAGAGGCCTCGGGAGCGATCCGCGCTCACGACACTTTCCGCGCCGCCTTCGATGCTGCGCGTCGTTCCGGAAGCGGCGTCCAGCGTCCCGCCGCCCAAGGCGACCGCCGGCTTCCGTGCCATGAGCTCTCCGTTGGCAGTGGTGCCCGCGGACGCCAGCGGGGCCGTGAGCGCGCGCTACGTCGTCGGCGCATTCAACGGCGGCATCGTGGTGCAGGACCGCACGGGCCAGCAGCTCTTGCAGGTGGGGCTCGACCAATTCTGGGCCGATCCCGCGTTCGCCTGGGGCTTCGTGTACGACCCGTGTATGAGATTGCCGTAAACAAGCTGGCCTACGAGCAGACCTACTTTACGCAGCTCCCATTCACCGACAACTTCGCTCCGTTCCTCGGCGGTCCGCAGCTCGGATCGTCCAAACTCATGGACGCCGGCAACACGACGGCGCAGAACGCCGTGAAGCGGAACGGCACGCTGTGGATGGTGCAGACGGTCAGGGTGACGGTGTCGCGCACCGCAATTCTGCTCTGGAGAATCAGCGGCGGCAGCGCGAAGACGTTTCTCATCGAAGATCCGGAGACCGTGTTCGCCTTTCCATCGCTGACCGTCAATCGCTTTGGCGGAGCACTCGTCGCCTACTCGGTCTACTCCGGATCCGCGTACCCGTCCGCCAGCTACAGCTACATCGATCCAGCCGGCAATCTCAGCTCCTCCGCCATTCTGAAGGCGGGTGATGCGCCGTACATCGTCCAACGATGGGGCGACTACACGACCACGCTGGTCGACCCCGCCGACGACACATCGTTCTGGACGGTGCAGATCTATCCGCTGCCGTTCAACACCTGGGCGACCTGGTGGAGCTACATCCCCGTCACCGGCTTCGCGCGCGGGCGGGCGGCGCGGCACTAGTCGCCGAAGATCTTCTTCAGCTTGTCCAGCGCCCCCTCCACCTCGCGGCGGCTGCGCTCGACTTCCGCCTGCCATCGCCGGAACTGCTCGAAAGTGATGGCCGGCGGCTCGTCGAAGCTCTCGCGGTCGAAGAAGATCTTGCGCACCACCTGGCCGAGGATGCCGGCCGGGCAGCGGTGGGTGGGCGCGGTGCCAGTGAGGAAGACCTCGCGCCACGGGCCGGGGCAGCCATCCTGCCACAGCATGCCAGTCTCCGGATCGATGCTGCGGAACACGACTCCCTCGGGCGGCTTCGGCTCGTTGCGCAGATGGGGAAAGGCGCGCATGTACTCGCCCCAGATCGGGATGGCCGCTTCGCCGGATGACAGCCGCAACGGCGCGCCGTGGTCGAAGCCGACCCACACCGTGGTCACGACGTCCGGCGTGTAGCCGACGAACCAGGCGTCGCGGTAGTCGTTCGTCGTGCCGGTCTTCCCCGCCACGTAGCCGAGGCCCCAGCGCTTGAGGCGGGAGGCGGTGCCGCGCTGCACCACGCCGCGCAGCAGAGAGTGCATGACGTACGTGGCGTCGGCCTTCGCCACGCGCTTCGATTTCGGCTCGCGGGTGAAGAGCGCCTTGCCGCGGCGGTCGCGCACTTCGCGCAGCAGGTAGGGCTCGACGCGCACGCCGAGGTTGGGAAACGCTGTGTACGCCGAGGTCAGCTCGCGCATGGTGACCTCGGTGACGCCGAGCGGCAGCGCGGGGATCTTGGCGAAGCGCTCTTCGAATCCGAACTCCTGCGCGGTGTTGGCCACGCTGCGCAGACCGACCTGCTGCGAGAGCCGCACGGTCGGCACGTTGAGCGATTTCTCGAACGCCTCGCGCAGCGTCACGCGGCCGCGGTACTGCTGGTCGTAGTTCTGCGGCTCCCACGGCGTGCCGCCTTCGACCTCCACGCGCAGCGGGGCATCGAGCAGCAGCGATGCGGGAGTGGCCTCCTTCGCGGCGATGGCGGCAAAGTAGGCGAAGGTCTTGAAGGCGCTGCCCGGCTGGCGTCGCATGGCCGACGTGCGGTCGAACGGCGAGAGGTTGAAATCCGTGCCGCCGACCAGGGCGCGCACGCCACCGTTGCGCGGATCGACGGACAGGATGGCCACCTGCAGCGGCTCCCGGCGCGCTTCGGCGCGGATCCACGGATAGCGCGCGTGCATGCGCGGCGGCGCGTCGCGCGCCACCCGCTCGGCGGCGCGCTGCGCGGCGGGATCCATCTCGCAGACGATGGTCAGGCCGCCTTCGATCACCGGGCGCAAGCCGATCTGCTGCACCATCTCCGCGCGCAGGGCGCGGAGGTAGTACGGGTACGGCATCTGCGGAATCGACCCGCCGGTGAACTGCACCGGTTGATCGACGGCGTCGCGGTATTGCTCGCTGGTGATCCAGCCGCGGTCGCGCATGATGGCCAGGATGGCGTCGCGCCGGCCGCGGGCGATATCGGGCCGCTTCTCCGGCGTGTCGCGGTTCGGCGCGCGGACGATGCTGGCCAGCAGCGCCGCTTCCTCCACGCGCAGCCGCGACGGCAGCTTGCCGAAATACAGGCGGGCGCCCTCGTCGACGCCGAGCACCGGCCTGCCGTTGCTATGGCCGAGGTAGATGTCGTTGAGGTAGATCTCCAGGATCTCGTCCTTGCTCATGCGCGCGTCGAGCAGGAGGGCGAGCGGGATCTCCACGAGCTTGCGCCGCCAGGTCCGCTCCTGCGTGAGGAAGCGCGACTTGATGATCTGCTGGTCGATGGTGCTGCCGCCCTGCGAGATCGATCGCGCCCGGAGGTTGGTGAAGAGCGCGCGCGTCATGCCGATGGGATCGATGCCGGGGTGGACGCGGAAGCGGACGTCCTCGGCGGCGAGAAACGCCTGCGGCACGTGCGGCGGGAGCGACTGCAGCGAGACCGGCGGCATCACGCGCCAGTCGACGCCGTACAGCTCGGCCACGCGCACCGGCGAGGAGCGCGCGTTGGAGACGAACGTCATCGGCTCGCGCCACGAATGGCTCACCAACTCGCGCGTCAGGCGGTAATTCAGCACGGCGAGATAGCCGGCGACGATCTCCATTCCGATGAAAACGATGACGGCGATGACGATCGGCCATCGCGCGGGTCGTGTCGTGCGTGACATTCGCAACATGTTGATCTAAATTGCGTCGTGCAACGAAATTGCCACGGATTCCCATCGGACAAGTTCTGAGAAGGAGAAACTCTCATGGCCGCGTCACGGAAACCCGCCAAGAAAACGTCCTCGGGTAAGTCCTCGAAGTCGAAGAAGTCGTCCACCAAGACAAAGAAAGCCGCGAAGAAGAGCCCGAAGAAAGCCGCCGCCAAGAAGTCTCCGAAGAAGGCCGCCAAGCGCTCTCCCGCCCGCGTAGCGAAGAAGGCCGCTCCGAAGAAAGCCTCCCCGAAGAAGGCCGGCAAGCAGGCGGCTCCCAAGAAGGCCGCCCCCAAGAAAGCCGCCCCGAAAAAAGCGGCCCCGAAGAAGGCCGCCCCCAAGAAAGCTGCTCCGAAAAAGGCTGCTCCCAAGAAAGCCGCACCCAAGAAAGCGGCTCCGAAGAAGGCCGCTCCGAAGGCGGCCGCCAAGTCGGTGATCAGCCGCGTGGTGGAGACGGTCAAGGACACCGCGTCGTCCGCGGCGTCCTCGGTCAGCAATCTCTGGCCGGGCGGCGGCAGCGATCAAGGGTCGAGCAGCAGCGGCGGCTCGAGCGAGAGCGGCGGCAGCGCGCCGTAAGCGCTACTGCACCGCCGTCGCTTCGAACGCCCTGCGAATCCGCCTCGAGAAGTACTTCTCCGGAAGTCCGTTCTTGAACTTCCCGTAGCGCTTCGCCTGCTTGAACGACGCCACGGCCTTGGTCCGGTAGCTCTCGTCGATCTCGAACGCATACACCGAGTACTGCGACGCGCCGAGGAAGGCGTAGATCCAGCCGTTGTTCGGCATGTCGTTGGTCAAGGCCTCGAATGCGCGCGCCGCGTCCTCGAAGTCGCCGCTGAAGTACGACTGCAGCGCCTGACGCACCCGGCGGTTGGTGTCGGCCAGGACCAGCGCGCTCGCGGCGGTCGGTCGGGAGGCGGTGGTGGTCGTGGCCACGGCGACGGGCGGCGGCGCGCCGGGCGCCGGGGCGGTATCGAACAGCAGCGCAGCGTTCTGCGCCGAGGCCAGGGCCACGCGCAGCTCGTCGTTCGACTTCGCCGTGGCGCTGCGCGTGTTCGCGTCGGTCAGCGCCTGCATGGCCTGCGCGAACTGCGGCGCGCCGGCGGCCTTGCGCTGCTGCGCGGCCGTCATCCGGCCGCGCGCCGCGCTGATCTCGTTGGCCACCTGCTGCCGCAAGCCGGGATCGATCACCGGCGCCGCCGGCTGCACCGGCATCGGCACCGGGACGGGGACGGGAACCGGGGCGGGCGGGCGCTGCGGTTGCGGCTCGGGCGTGGGGGGCGCGCTGGCGTCGGCCAGCCCGCTCTTGGCGCGCTGCATCAGCACTTCGAGCGGCCCCCGGTTCTCTTCGCCAGGACCGCTGGTTTTCTCGAAGTCGCTGATGGCCTGCTCGTACTGGCCGAGGTTCAGATGGGCGACGCCGCGGTAGTAGTACGGGTGGTAGTTGATGAAGATCGCGCCGTAGGTGCGGGTGTTGTCGCCTTCCTTCGGATTTCCCTTGATGGCCGCGGACATCCTCGTCACCACGGCCTGCCACTGGCCTTTTCGCACGGCGGCGATGCCGGCCTCGTAGTCGTCGTACCACGACGCGAATGCGGCGGTGGCGGCGAAGAGTGCAACGAGAGCGATGGCGAGCGTGCGCTTCCGGGTCATGGCTTCTGCAGTTCCTTTTCGAGCTCGTTGAAGTCGACGCCGCCGAGGTCTCTGCGGGCCATCGCCCGGCGTCCGGCAACGACCTCGACGTCGAAGGTCTCCTTGCGCGCCGGACCGCTCATGGTCACCTGATACTTGCCGGGAGCGAGCTCGATGCGCGTCGGCGTCGACCGCTTCTCTTCCGAGAGGTCGACCTGCAACCCCTTGTCGTCCACGATCTTCTCGACGTTGCCCCACGGCGACGCGGAGAGCAGGAGGATGCCCTGTCCCGCGGGGATGGGCACGGTTCCGGTCACTGCCGCCGCCGTCGCGGTGACGGTGGTGCTGGCGACCGGGCCGGCGGCCGGCACTTGGGCCGTGGGCTTCTTGAGCATGACGATGGCGGCGATGGCGAGGACCACCACGATCGCCGCGGCGATGCCGATCATCATCCCGGTGTTGCTCTTCTTCGGCGGCGCGACCATGCGCTCCAGCACGGTGGCCTCGGCTGCCGACGATCCGAGCTTGCGCTCGACGGCGGTCGGTGCGGCCTCCGCGCCGCTCATCCGCTCCATGACCGTGGCCTCGTCGCTGCCCCTGGTCTGCGGCGTGATGCCGCGCTCCATCACCGTGGCCTCGTCGGCGGCGGCGCGGGTGCCGGTCGGCCCGACGCGCGCGGCCGGCTGCGTGCCGGCGGTCATCGTTCCACCGGTCTGCGTCTGCTGCTGCGTGGCCGCCGCGCCGCTCGAAGTCGGCGCCGGCGCGGTGAACTTCGGGAGGTCGGCGAGGGTCTGCGCGCCGGAGAGGGTCACCATCCGCTCGCCCAGCCCGTACTTCTGATCCGGCGGAATGGTGTTGCGGATGGCCTCCAGGGCATGCGCGAAGTCGCCCGCCGTGGCGAAGCGGGCGTCGCGGTTCTTCTCCAGCGACCGCATGATGACCGACTCGAGATTCGACGGCACCTTGGCGTTCGGATTGGTCTCGCCGATCGGCGCCGGCTTCTCGGTCACGTGCTTGAGGATGTAGCCGTGCGGGTTGGTGGCCTGGAACGGCGCGCGGCCGGCCAGCATCTCGTACATCACGATGCCGAAGGAGTAGAGGTCGCTGCGCGGATCGAGGTGCTCGTTCTCTTTGAGAAACCCCGCCTGCTCCGGCGAGGCGTATTTCAACTTGCCGAGGAACATGCCGGTCTGGGTCAGGCCCTGCCCGCCCTCCCCCTCGGCCAGCTGCTTGGCGATGCCGAAGTCGATGACCTTCACCATCAGTTTCCCGTGGTGGTCCTGCGACAGCATGATGTTCTCGGGCGAGATGTCGCGGTGGATGAGGCCCATGGAGTGGAGGTGCTCGAGGCCGTTCAAGGCCTGCACGGAGATCTCCACGGTGAGGCGCGGCGGGATGGGGCCGTTGGTGGCGATCCACTTCTGGATGTTGGTGCCGTCGATGAACTCCCAGACCATGTAGTACGAGCCGTCTTCGAGCTGCGCGAAGTCGTACAGCATGGCCAGGTTCTTGTGCTTGATCATGGTGGACGTGCGCGCTTCCTGAAGGAAGCGCTGCATGCCCTGATCGTCGGCGGCCACGTTGGGCCGCATGATCTTGATGACCCGGAGCTCGTTGAGATGGATGTGGCGGACCTTGAAGATCTCGCCCATACCGCCCACCCCGAGGCGGTCGATGATCTGGTACTTCCCGTCGAGCAATTTGGTGGAGTACGTACGCTGGAACAACGTGATGCGCTCGCCGCACGACGGGCACTGCTCGAGCTGGCTGTCGATGGGGCTTTTGCAGCGTAGGCAGTTGATTTGGCTCATGTCTGGCTCCGGGTTGCGGGGTCTCGGGGTCTCGCGGTCTCGAAGTGCCACCCACCCCGAGACCGCGAGACCCCGCGACCTCGCAACCTCTCTCTCAGTGATCTCTCAGCACATAACTGCACGACGGGTCCGCCCCGAACCGCACGACGTCGCCCGGCTTGATCGTCGCGCGGTCGACGCGCGTGTTGTTCACATACGTTCCGTTGGCCGACTTCAGGTCTTCCAGCATGCAGGTCGAGCCGCTGGGGGTGATCTTGGCGTGGCGGCGGGAGACCGCCGGGTGCGACAGCACCACCGAGCAGGTGCGGTCGCGGCCGACCATGATGTTGTCGCCCTGCAGGGCGTGCTTCTCGTTCGCCTCGGCCTTCACGTGCACCAGCTGCCAGTTCAGCTTCGGCGCGGCCGGCGGCTGGCCGGGCGGCGTGGCGATGGCGTCGTCGGCCTGCTTGCGCATGGTCGGCGTGTACGACGGGCGGAGGTTGTACTCCTCGAGGGCCTCGAAGAAGGCGCGCGCACTCTCGTAGCGCTGATCCATCTTCGGATGCATGGCCTTGAAGACGATGGCCTCCAGCTCACTGTCGATCTCCGCCCGATGCGCGCGCAGCGACTGCTTCTCACCGCGATAGATGGCGTCGATCAGCTTCGGTAGCGATCGGCTGTTGAACGGCAGCGAGCCGGTGAGCATCTCGTACAGCACCACGCCGGCCGAGTAGACGTCGCTCTTCGCGCCGGCGTCCTTCGGCTCGCGGATCTGCTCGGGCGACATGTAGTGCGGCGTGCCGAGGAGGAAGCCGGACTTGGTGAGCACCGTCTGGCCGGGGCCGGCGCCCCCTTCCTTGATCTTGGCGATGCCGAAGTCGGTGACCTTCACCGTGCCGGCTTTGTCGCGAATGAGGTTGGCCGGCTTGATGTCGCGGTGCACGATGCCCTTGCCGTGCGCGTAGACCAGCGCCTCGAGCATGCACTGGGCGATGGAGATGGCCTCGGCGATCGGCAGCGCGCCGTGCTCGGCGATCATCACGTCGACCGGCGTCCCCTCGACATACTCCATCACCAGCACCGCGCTCTGCTCGTTGTTGATGAACTCGTAGAAGCGGGTGATGTAGCGGTGGCGCAGCTTCTCCAGAATCTGCGCTTCCTTGACGAAGCGCTTGCGCGCGGTGACCTCGCCCGCCAGCTCCTCCGACATCACCTTCAGCACCACCGGGTAGGCGTCGGGGAGGAAGTCGGTGCGCTGCACGGTCTTCCCCACGAAGACGTGGCTCATCCCGCCTTCGCCGATCTCGCGCTCGATCCGGTAGTTGCTGACGACGGTGCCGATCATTTCAGGGCGCCTTCCTCATCCCAGAAGAAGTCCTCCTTGCAGAGCGGCATGAACAGGAAGCGGTGGGAGCCGATCCGGAGGACGTCCTTCAGGGCCAGATCGCGCCGCGGCTCGATCTCCGTCTCGTTGACGTAGGTGCCGTTGGTCGAGTTGTGGTCCATGAGGATGAAGCGCCGCTCCTCGGGGCGGAACACCAGGTCGGCGTGGTGCGACGACGCCTGGTCGTCGTTGACCACGATGTCCGAGCGGCGGTCGCGTCCCAGGATGTTGCGGCCGATGCGCACGGGATAGGACTCGCCGCGCGCCGTTCCGTTGAGGCCTACCAGCCAGCCGACCACGTAGCGCTTCGGCGCGGCGGTGGGATCGAGCTTCTGCGCGGCGATGGTGCGCTCCATCGGCGGGGCCTGCACCAGCGCCGGCCCGTCGCGGTGCGGGGCGGGGGCGGGCGGGGGGACGGCGGTCGGGCGGCGGGGGCCGTCGGGGCCGCGGGTGGGGCGGACGATGGGGATGTCCGACTCCACGGCCTCCGCCGGACAGTACGGACAGAGGTCCCACGACTCGTCGATGAAGTGCCCGTTCTCACATCGCTTGTCAGCCACGTTGGTCCTCACGCGTGGAAAGCCACCGCAACGGCGTTGCGGCCGCCGAAGTAAATGATGTCGCCGTCTTTGAGAAACCGCTTGTCGATCTTCTGGTCGTTGACGTATGTCCCGTTCGACGAATTCCGGTCGATCAACAGAACCTTTCCGTCGATCGAGACGACCTCAGCATGAAGCCTGGACACCTTGGGATTCTCCAATACGATCTCACAGATTGTCGACTCCCGCCCGATCCGGATGCCCGATCCGCCGAGCCCGAGCCGCTCGCCGGCGCGCGTGCCGTTGAGGATGGTGAGCTTGCCGAGCATCAGCGGCCGTCCGGGCGGCACGCTCGACGGCGAGATGATCGTTTCCGTCGTCGCCTTCAGCAGCTCTTTCGGCACCCGGTTGCGCCGCCGCGGCAGCGCGATGGCCAGCAGGATCACGATCAGGGCGACGATGAGCGACGCCGCGGCCACCGGGTACTTGCGCCACAGCGGCATGCTCTTCAGCGCGCGCTCGATGTCGCGGGTGAAGGTGATGACGTCGGGCGAGCCGGGAAATAGCTTGCTGGCGCGCTCCAGCTCCGCCGACGCGGTGCTCCAGTTGCCGTTGCTCGCGGCGTCGAGCGCGGCGCGATAGCGCTTGGCGAACTCGCTCTCCACGTTCGGCGGCACGCGCGCCTCGGCCAGGAAGGACTTGGCCACGGTCACCGGCACCAGGAAGCGGATCGACTCCGCGCTCCGGTGGCCCCAGCTCGAAACGCCGATCACCTCGCCGGCCAGATTGACCGCCGGCCCGCCGGAGTTGCCGGCCAGGATGGCCACGTCCGACTGGAGGACCGGGACGTTGAGGACGTTGCGCTTGATCGCCGTGATCGAGCCGCGCGACATGGTGGGCTCCAGATCGCTGTCCGGCGACAGCCAGCGCCCGATGCCGGGGTCGGTGCTGCTGGCGTTCAATGGGTATCCGAACGTCCAGATCGAGTCGCCGACGTGCACCTGCTCCGAGTCGCCGAGCACGAGCACCGGAAGGTTCTTGTGGTTGATGCGCAGCAGCGCCAGGTCGGTGCCGCCCTCGTTGAGCGCCGGCGAGTAGCGCTCGATGCTGAACGGCAGCTTCTCGCCGTTCGACAGGTCGGCGGAGTTGACGACATGGACCTCGCCGCGGATCTCGCCGCCGCGGATGACCGTGTCGACGCGCCGCTCGAACGACGGGCTGCGCTGCAGAGCGCGGAATTGCTCGACCGGCAGGTGCCTGGACAACGCCGCGATGGCGCCGTTGCGCAGGAGATCGCGGCGCAGTGCCTCGGAGTCGCGCGTCGGAGCCACCACGTGGCCGTTGGTCAGGATCAAGCCGTCGGGATGGACGATGAAGCCGCTGCCGAACCCGCCCGAGCCGGTCTCCACGACCTCCGGGCCGGCCGGGAGG
>Ga0207674_10006231_pt1 | contig 14062 bp, 13 predicted proteins | sample KBSCornC72_FD_184303 | JGI IMG/M metagenome (GOLD analysis project Ga0207674, IMG submission 184303) | Corn rhizosphere microbial communities from Kellogg Biological Station, Michigan, USA - KBS Corn C7-2 (SPAdes) (version 2) | ecosystem: Host-associated > Plants > Roots > Rhizosphere > Soil ... | reverse complement strand
AATCCGCTGTCGTACGACCAAGCTATGGAGGTCGTCTTACGTCATGCGGAAACCTACCATCCGACGACCACCGAACGCGTCCCGCTCCTTCAATCGGCGGAACGCGTGTTGGCTACCGCCGTTCGTGCTGATCGTGATCTTCCGCCCTTCCCACGCTCCACTCGCGATGGCTTCGCCCTTCGTTCGCAGGACTGTGTTCCCGGAAGCGCCCTGAAGATCATCGGTGAAATCCGTGCCGGAGCCTCGCTCGAGTCCACGCCTCAAACGATTGCCCCCGGCGAATGTGTTGAGATAATGACCGGCGCCTCCGTCCCAGCCAGTGCCGATGCCGTACTGATGTACGAGCATGGGCAACGAAACGGGACCGCAATTATCCCCGACCGCAAGATCGAATCCGGAGCCAACATCGTGCCCGCCGGAGCCGAAGCACACGCAGGACAGGAAATACTTCTTCGAGGCGCGAGATTGAATCACGCTGCAATCGCCGTCTCAGCTTCCGTAGGTTGGGCCTCTCTCGAAGTCTTCCTACGCCCGCGTGTCATTATTCTCCCAACGGGCGACGAACTGGTGGACGTCAATGCCGCTCCGGGAAAGCATCAGATCCGGAACTCCAACAGCTACTCGCTTGCGTCACAGATCGTCAATGCAGGCGGCGAACCCATGCTCCTTCCCGTCGCGCCCGATGACAAAGCTCGCCTTCACCAACTCATCGGCGAGGGCTTACAGGGAGACCTGCTGCTCCTCACGGGTGGTGTCTCAGTAGGCAAATACGACTACGTCGAAGAAGTGCTCTCGCAATACGACGCACGCTTTCATTTCACCGGCGTGATGCTCCAGCCCGGCAAGCCTCTTGTATTCGGCGACGCGCAATCGAAGGATCGCCGCGTTCCCTTCTTCGGACTTCCGGGAAATCCCGTATCTACAATGGTCACCTTCGAACTCTTCGCGCGCCCCGTTCTCGATGCCTTGTCCGGCACAAAACCTTGCGCACCGCGATTCCTTCAAGTGCCACTCGCTTCCTCGGTCTGCGTTAAAACCGGACTCACCCGCTTTCTGCCTGGTCGTCTTCTCAACAATGGCTTCCAAACGCAGGTCGAATTCGCGAAATGGCACGGCTCAGGTGACGTCGTCTCTGCCGCTTCCTCCGATTGCTATCTCGTCGTTCCGCCCGATTGCGAAGAACTCGCAGCCGGCACAATGGTCAGCGTCTTCATCCCCGGAGTCTCACACTGATGCCTCGCAAGCTCTCGCATTACGACAAGACCGGCCGTCCCAGCATGGTCGATGTCAGCAGCAAGCAATCCACCCCGCGTACCGCAGAAGCTTCCGCATTCGTCCTCATGAGCCGCGAGGTTCTCGATGCTCTGCCCAGGAATCCCAAGGGCGATCCCCTGGAAGTCGCCCGAATCGCCGGAATTCAGGCCGCCAAACGCACATCTGAATTGATCCCAATGTGTCACCCCGTGCCCCTAACCCACGTTGATGTCACTGTTACCGTGTGCGAGAATGGCGTTTCGATTCTCACTTCCGCCAGCACAACCGCCGTAACCGGAGTCGAGATGGAAGCGCTGGTCGCCGCCAGTGTCGCCGCGCTTACCGTTTACGACATGTGCAAAGCGCTGGATAAGGGAATCGAAATTCGCGACGTCGTATTGGAGAGCAAAACCGGTGGCAAGAGCGGCGATTACCGCCGCCCCGGACGAAGCGGAACACAGGCGAAAGGAAAGTCGAAGTAGTGCCATGGCCGGAACTGTCAAAGTTCTTCTGATCGACGACAATCCCATGATCCTTGGCATGCTCAGCCAGGCTCTGGAGAAGTTCGCCAATCTCGACACTGCGTCCGATTCCGCCGAAGGCCTGCTCAAAATCGTTGAGTCCCCACCCGACCTCCTCATCACCGACTACCAGATGCCCGGCATGGACGGACGCCAACTGGTCGAGAAACTGAAGGATCGCGCCGCCACCGCCCGCTTACCCATCATCCTGATGGCGACCAAGGCCGATCAGAACGAGAAGCTCAAGATCGTCGAAGACAAAGTCGAAGACTTCCTCGAAAAGCCGTTCTTTGTGAAGGAAGCCACCGCGCGCATCAAGCGAATCGTCGACCGGATCGCTCTCGAGAAGATGGCGAAGGAAGCTCCAGGCGAAGGGACTCTGCGCGGCACGCTGCAGCAGATGAACGTCATCGACCTGTTGCAGTCACTGGAACTCAGCCGCAAAACCTGCCGCCTCACTCTGACCACTAACGATGATCGGTGCGAACTCTTCTTCAGCGAAGGTCAGATCAACCACGCAACCTACGGTGATCTCAGCGGCGACGACGCCGTCTACAAGGTTCTTACCTGGCAGGACGGTAATTTCCAGATCGACTTCACACTCTCCAGCACCGAGCAGACCATCACTCGCTCCACGCAGGGACTGTTGATGGAAGGATTGCGCCTCCTAGACGAAGCCAACCGCGACGCCTCCGAGGACAACGTTCTCGATGCCTGATTACCGGGCCGTCGTCGTCACCGTCAGCGATGCCTCTCATCAAGGCAAGCGTCAGGATCTCTCCGGACCCGCCATCGCATCGCTACTTACCGCCAACAAGTTCCAAGTCGTCAGCACCGTCATCGTTCCCGACGAACAGCCAGTCATCTCCGCCAAGCTGGTCGAACTTTCCACCGACGCCGACCTCATCGTCACCACCGGTGGAACCGGTATCGCACCGCGCGACGTCACTCCCGAAGCCACTCGCGCCATCTGCGATCGCTTCATCGATGGCATCCCCGAACGCATGCGCGCCGACGGTCTTAAGCACACGCCCTACGCGATTCTGAGCCGGGGCCTTTGCGGAATTCGTGGCCGCACCATCATCCTGAACCTTCCCGGCAATCCTAACGGTGCTCGTGAATCGCTCGAGTCTGTCGTCGGCCTTCTTGCCCACGCACTGAATCTGCTTCGTGGCGACACCGCGCACCCGCCGAACTGGCACTCGGCCTCTCGTCCATGAAACGCCGCGCGGTTTTCCTGGTAAACCCGAAATCAGGACACAGCCGTATCGCTCGACATGACATCATCGGGCGCTCTGCTCAGATCTGGAAGTACGCTGGTTGGGAAACTTCACTCATCCCCATCGAGGGAGCCGGCACTGCGACTGCGCAAACCCACGACATCGTTCAACGTGGATGCGAAGTCCTGTTTGCCTGCGGCGGAGATGGCACCGTTCACGAAGTCCTCCAGTCGCTCGTGACATCCAAAGCCTCCACTGCGATGGGCATCATTCCGCTCGGTACCGGCAACGTCGTTGCCAACAATCTAGGACTTCCGCATGCCAGTCCCGCCGCCGCTTCGCTCCAGGTGAACTACGTTCCCCGCCGAATCGCCGCAGGACTTATGGCAACCACGCTCACCACCGGCCAATCCGAATCTCGTTACTTCCTCGCCGCCGCCGGACTCGGTCTCCACGCCAAGATGATTCACGAAGCGCACGCACGATCGAAGAGCCAAAGCGGCATGATGGCCTATTACAAGTCCGGCTTTCGTCTCATCTTTCGCGAACCGCGGACTGCCTTCGAAGTCGAACTCACGCTCCCGGATGGCACGGTCCGCACGCAACGCTCCTACGAACTCCTCGCCATCAAAGTCGCCCTGTTTTCCGGAATCGTCAAACGTTGGCGTCCCGGCAGCTCACTCGCCGACCCGGTCCTCCGATTTCTTTTGGTGAAATCTCCGCGCCGTCTCACCACCGTCATCGGAACCGCACGCTGCCTCATCGGTGGGAATCCACGTCTCACCGGCGTCGACATCCTCCCAGCTGTGCGCGCCGTGTGTCGCCCGGTCATCGACGGCGATCCGGCTCTAATCCTCTCCGAAGCCGACGGCGAAACTCTGGGTACTCTCCCCGCCGAAATCACCACCGTTCCCGACGCATTTGCCCTACTCATGCCTCCTTCGTAAACTGACTCCGGCATCGCCGTCATCCCGACCGAGGCGCGTAGCGCGTAGCGGAGGGACCCGCATTCGGGGCTTTAGCCCCTGAGGATCTCATTGGAACCCATCACCCACTTCCTCTACGGCGCCACCTTGAGCCGCGCCGGCTTCACTCGCAAGACCGCACTCGCTACCGTTACTATGACCCTCGCCGCCGAAGCTCCAGACGTCGACATGCTTTGGTACTTCAAAGGCAGCGCTGTCGGCTTCGCCCATCATCGCGGATTCACCCACACCGTCTTCGGCATCCCAGTTGTCGCCGCCCTGGTCGTCGCGTTCGTATACATTTGCAACTATCTTTACCGGCGTTGGCGCTCTCTCAAGCCACTCACGGAATCTTCTCGACCGCGACTCCTTCCGCGCTGGGCTGTGTTGTATGGAGCCGCATGCGTCGCGGGCTACAGCCATCTCCTGCTCGACTTCACCAACAGCTACGGAATCCGCCCGCTCTGGCCGGTCCTCAATCGTTGGTTCGCTTGGGACATCGTCGACATCATCGAGCCCTTCCTATACGTCTTCCTCTTTGCAGGCCTCGTACTCCCCGCGTTATTCGGCCTCGTCAACCAGGAGATCGGCGCCCGCACTCGCGGTCCACGCGGCCGCGGTGGCGCCATCACCGCGCTCATCCTCATCGCTATCTTCTGGGGAGTTCGCGACTACCAGCATCGTCGCGCCATCGCCGCCATGGAATCCGTCATGTTCCGTGACAAGATCCCGACGCGAGTAGGCGCCTTTCCTTACGAGGTCAACATTTTTAAATGGCATGGCGTCGCTGAAACCGATCAGACCTACGAGTCCGTCATGGTGAACTCTTCCACTCCAGAGGTCGATCCGCAGGGAACTGCTCAGAGCTATTACAAGCCGCAGGACAGCGAGGTCATCCGGGCCGCCAAGGCCTCTTACCTCGGTGGAGCCTTCCTTGATTGGGCGCGCTTCCCGATTATCGAAGTTGAAAAGCGCGAGGCTCCCGTCCTTTACGTCGTGAGCTTCCGCGATATCCGTTACGCTTACCCGGAACGTCGCGGCGTGCCCCTCAGTGCCTACGTCGTGCTCGACCGCAACCTTCAACTGCTCGATCAGGGCTTCTATTCACGCAACGCCATCAAGAACAGGCTGGAGAGCACGAATCCCGAAGACGAACAAAAGCCCTAAGCGGAAATTATTCAGTAACTTCTGGCGGTCAGTGCTGGCTCTGCGCTTGACTCAGTCCCTCTCTCAGAGCCACAATCATAGTTCCTATCTCTCGAGGTGAGCATGCTGGCGTACTTATTCGTAGCAATCGCAATCGCAACCCGGTTCCTGATCCCAACCCATCTGCTCGGCGTGCCGTATCACTTCGTACCGCTTGGCGCTTCACTCCTCTTCTTCGGCGCCAAAATGCCCCGCAAGCAGCTTTGGATTCCGCTGGCCCTATTCGCCGTCTCGGACATCCTGCTCACCCGGTTCGTTTATCACTATCCGTTCAATGCTGACACTTTCATCAGCTGGTTCTGGTACGCCGGTGCTCTCGGCATCGGTATGCTGCTGCGCAAGAATGACAATCTGATCCGCGTCGCTGGAGCTTCGCTCGCCGCGTCCTTCTCATTCTTCCTCATCAGCAATCTTGGCTCCTTCTTTGTCCTCGATATGTATCCGAAGACCTGGGCAGGCCTCGCCGAGTGCTACACACTGGCTATCACGTTCTTCCGGACCTCTCTGGTCGCCGACATGGTGTTCTCGCTGGCCTTCTTCAGTGTTCCGGTAGCAATCCAGCTCTTCTCCGGAAAGCCAGCTCGCGAGCGCGCATAACCGGTCTGGTTCAAAGTTAAAGGCCGCCATTTCGGCGGCCTTTGGTCTTTGCACGATCAGATCAGTTTCTTCTTTTTCAGTTGCTTCATGGAGATGTTCGCGGCATCCCTCACCGATTGCGATGCGATCGAGTGCAGCCAGTCCCACTTCGGCCCCAGTGGATAAGTTTCCGGACGGAGATACGTACTATCGCTCCAATGGAACTTTCCGTCCAATGACGCCACCGAATACTTCAGAAAGATCGCTCCCCTGGCTTTTGCACGCTCCGGTTCAGTTGAATTGGGATAGTCTTTGGCACCGAACTCGAGCCCCACATTCGAACGAGGGGATACCTCGATAAGGATCAGAAATTGTGCGCCTTTCTGTCGCGCACGATCACCGGCATCGCTACTCTCTCCCGGCACGATGAGGGACTGCACCTCTTTGAAGTGTTCGATTACGTCGGCGGCCGTCCTCCCCAGTTCGGGCTGGATCGCCTGCAACCCGGCATCGGTCGAAACCACATTAACCGCGATCAGTTTGTTCGAAGCAGGCGTTTGGCCAAAAGCGATCAGCGAAACAAGGCCCAAGCAACAGATGGTGAGAGCTCGCTTCATGGCTCCTCCGGGCTAGCAGTATAGGTGAACACCGGTCTTTTGGCTTTGTTGCCGGAAAAATTCATTCACACGGTAATTCCGACACGCTTGGCGCTGCCAACCACGATCAGCGTCGCATCATCCTGTAACTGGGAGTCGCAGAAGGCCTTCACATCCGCTAGCAGTTGATCCTTGATCTCTCCGGCAGACCGCGTCGCATGATGTTCCGCGATAGTCGCCACCCGCCCCTCGCCGAATTCTTCGCCCGCGGCGCATGCCGCTTCGGTAATTCCATCGGTGAAGAGCAGCAGTCGATCTCCCGCGTTGAGTTCGATCATCGAATCGCTGTACTCCCAGTCCGGCAACACGCCAAGCAAAGCGCCACCGTCATCCAGTTGCCGAGTCTTTCCCTCGCCATTCACGACAATCGGATAGAGGTGTCCGGCATTGGAATATTGGAAGGTCTTTTTATCAGCATCCAGTACGCCATAGAACATCGTCACGAATTTCCCCGACGCAATGTTGTTGCACAGGACCGAGTTCACCCGTGCGCACAGGCTTGCCGGAGACCTCGCCTCCAACGCGAACGCGCGCACCGTCGCCTGCACGCTCGCCATCAACAATGCCGCTGAGACACTCTTCCCCACGACATCCGCAATGCAGATTGCAACCCGCGTCTCGCTCAGGCGAATGACGTCGTAGTAGTCTCCCCCAACCACACGCGCTGGCTCCCACGCGCCCTCGATCTCGAAACCTGGTAACTGGGGAATTGTCTTGGGCAAAAGTGATTGCTGTATCTCCCTCGCCCTTTGCAACTCCTGCTCCTGTAACTCTCGTTGCGCCGCTTCCACTTCGACCGAATGCTGCAATTCGCGATTGCGTCGCTCAAGACCTTCCTTCGTCATGTCGTGAGCAAACATAATCAGGCCAACGATCAGCGCAACCAGCGAGGGAAACTTCCATCCGGAAGCCAGGAATTGCGAGAAAGACGGCACTGGAGGTGGAGTAATCCAGTACACCAGTAGAGTGGATGCAGCCACCGTGACTGCGGTCACGAACAGAAATGCTGGCAGAAAAATGACCCACTGATGAGTGCGGGAGCGGTTCCCATAAACCCGAACAACATACCTAACCGTGAGTCTTCCGAAATTCCCCAGGATTACTGAATAGATGAGGATGATTGGTACGTTTGCGCTCTGATTGATCGCCCAGAATACTCCGCACACTGCCGCAGCTATTGCCAGGTAGAGCTGCTGTTGGCGAAGGAAACGACTCAGCCCCGGCGGGATGAATACAGTGCTCATCGTTCGACCGTGGCGGATTGTATAACAACCCCAACGATTGAGCTTGTGATCCTAAACCGCTACCACGTCGTTGCGCTTGCGGCGCACCCGCTTCCACACCACCACCCCAAGAACCAGCGCTATAACAATTCCGATCAGCAACGACGTGTGTTGTTTCACCAGGTTTTGTGCGAGTTGCACTACCTCTGGCCCAAACTTGATAGTGAGCCCGGCAAGAACGCAGAAACGCAGCACTCTCCCGGTGAATACAGCCAGTAGGAAGTGTACCCAGTTCATTTCGGCGACGCCGGCGGAGAACACGAACAACTTGAAGGGGAAGCCCGGCGGCATCACCCCTGGGATAATGAGTGCCAGGTCACCGTACTTTTCGGAAAGCCCATGAACACGGTCGAAGCGCGCTTTCCCGACCCTCTTCACAACAAATGCTTCTCCGCCCTTGTAGCCCAGCAAATAAGGAACTAGGCTTCCGATCGCCGAACCGCCCGCTCCCATCACTATGTACAGCAGCGATCGCCGCGGATCGTTGTGGACGAATACCGCCATCACCGGATCCATCGGCACGCCAAAGGCAGCCGCATCGATCAACGCAATCGCAAATACTCCCCACGGGCCAAATGGCAAGAGGAGGCCCTGCAAATACGCCTGGTATTTCTGGAAAAGTATCTTTAATTGCTTCACAGAATCGGCTGGCCCCGGGCGGAGTGATTTCGGCGCCGAAGGCAAACAGCAAGCCATGCCCTAAGGAACCGTTATGCGTCAAGAACCAAACTTCGATTGTAACGGCTGCCTGAGTCCATGTCGATGAATCCAAATAGCTCCGAGCCTGTCGGGTCGAAGGCCGAGGGCTGAAAGCTGACATGCTGAGAACTGCAGGATGGAAGTTTATTTCGCTGAAAAGCCCCTCCGCGGAGCCGAGGGGGCGAAGCTATCCCTTTCATCACCACGCCCCCCTTAGCCTCTAGATATCCTAGGTCTCACTCCAACTTCAGTTCTTCGGCTTCATTTCCTCATTCTTCGCCTTCACCAGCTCCTTCTCATACTTCAGCGACATCTCCGGCTTCCAGCTTCCTTTTCCGTCCCCAACTTCCATGCTCCATTCGAATCCCTTATCACTGAAGTTGCTGTAGGTCTGGCGCATCGGAAGCGTCTGTGGACCCATCGCCATTTCACCGTTGAAGACTAACTTGTCTCCGTCCCATTTGCCCTCTCCGGACATCTGGCAGGTCGGTCCACCGTTATCGCACCAAAGGCCTTGGTAGGCCTTCTTGCCTTCGTCCCACCAAACCACACCGTGTCCCACCATTGGTCCAATTTTCTTCCATTTCATCTGCGCATCAGACACTGAAGAAAAACCGCCCGGGCCTTTCTTTGTGATCTCGGTACCGGCGCCTTCGTCGCCACCCTTCGCCCAGTTCTCATCCTGTATCTTGCCGGTTACTTTCCATCTTCCAGTCATCGCCGCATGCAGTTTTTCAATTTCCGGAGATGGCTTTGGTATTGGTGGACCTGCTTCCGCAGGCGCCGCAGCCGTCATTTTCTTGGCAGGCTTGCCATCTTTCTTCGTTGTTTGTTGAGCCCATCCGGCACAACTCATGGTCACTACCATCGCCCAAATAAGCTGCTTCCTCATTTCGCTCCTCCAATTCGGGACGAAAATATACAGCAGTGCCACAAAAGTGGCGAGGCCTTCCCTTAGAGCCCTGAATAAGCCCTCAACTGCCGCCTCAGCCACCGTGAGTTCTGTCACGCACTTTGGTGTTTCGGCAACTTACAATTCACTTTGTCTTCCCGAAATTCTGTCGTATAAGAGGGCGCATATTTAAATGAGTCCGGTCGCTGAACCCGACCGGCACCGGCTGCCGCGCCGGAGGGACTCCATGCGTACTCGCCTCTATGCTGTAACCTCTACTCTCCTCTTCTGCCTTCTCCTCACGCTTCCAATGCCCACTTTCGCTTGGCCCGACTTCCCGCCTGTGAATCAAGCGGAACTGAAGATCACGTCGTTGCCAAGCCAACCGGGCGCCTCTGCCTTCATCCTGTCGCATGAGGAAACGAATGACGACCAGATTCATTTCAGGCAGATTTACATGAGGATCAAGGTGCTGACCGAAGCAGGCCGCGAACGTGCCAATGTCGAAATTCCTTACAACGATCGCAACTTCGACATCGCGGGAATCCACGGACGCACCATACATGCTGATGGAACCATCATCCCGTTTGAAGGCAAACCCTTCGAGAAGGTAATCGCTAAAGGCAAAGACATTCGCTACAAGGTCAAGGCCTTCACCATGCCGGATGTCCAGGTCGGCAGCATCATCGAGTACAGGTATGAACTTCGTTACAACGATGAGTTCCTGATGGCTCCGCACTGGACTCTCCAGGACGACCTGTATCAGCAGCACGTTCATTATGTGTTCAAGCCCTGGGACCGTGAAGTCATGCTTCCTCACGGAAGAATCGGCAGCGGATACGCATGGACATGGCACACTCCCCACAATGAACAGCCTGTAAAGAATCACGACAAGATTGAGATCACGCTCGAGGACGTACCTCCGTTCGTCGAAGACGAGTACATGCCGCCTGCAGCGGTTCTCAAGTACTACGTCTACTTTTACTACCAGAGCGCGCGGAGCTCCGATGAGTTCTGGAAAGACGAGGGTAAGTTCTGGAGCAAGGACGTCGACAAGTTCGCGAACAACAACTCCCTCGCCTCTGCGCTTTCAACCATCATTGCGCCGGCCGACACTCCTCAGCAGAAGGTGCAGAAGATCTACGCCTACGTCGCCAAGCTGGAAAACACGTCGTATCTTCCAGACCGTTCCGCCGCGGAACAGAAAGCACTGGGTCTCAAAGAGAGCAAGAATTCCGCCGATGTCTTAAAGCAGAAAAGTGGTGATCGCGACGAGATCACTCGTCTTTTCATCGGCCTTGTTCGCGCCGCCGGAATTCCCGCTTACGCAATGCGAGTGACCAGCCGCGACTCGTCGTACTTCATTCCCCAGCTGATGGACTTCAATCAGCTCGACTATGACATTGCTATCGTGCAGCTCGACGGAAAGGAAGTCTTCCTCGATCCCGGCACCCGTTTCTGTCCTTACGGTATCGTCTACTGGAAATATTCTGCCTCTCGCGGTTTGCGCCAGAGTGCGGACAACAAGAACACCATCATCGGCGAGAGTGAGCTCGGCTCCTACAAGGACGCCCAGGTTCAACGCGTGCTTCGCGTGAAACTCAGCTCCGATGGGATGGCTGAAGGCAAATTGCTGGTTGGGTTCCTCGGCCAGGATGCCATTCGTCGCCGTCTCGCCGCGTTACGCACAGATGCCGCCGGACGCAGCAAGGATCTAGAGGACGAGGTCAAAGGCTGGCTCCCGAACAATGCCGAGGTGTCGCTGACCAACCAGCCTGCCTGGGAGTCAGATCAGACCCTTGTCGCCGAATTCAAAGTCAATATTCCGATGCTTAGCTCTGCGGGTAAGCGCCTGCTTATGCCCGCGCACCTGCTGGCATTCAACCGGCCGGAACGCTTCGTGCATGCCGAACGCAAGTATCCCGTCTATTTCGACTATCCATATACCGAGATTGACGAGATCCATGTTGAACTTCCTGACATGCTCCAGGTCGAGAGCCTGCCTGCGCCTGCCCTGGTTCGTCTTGACTACGCTGCTTACAGCGCCGGCTACACTCAGCAGAATCGCGAGCTACTGCTGAAACGCCAGCTTGTCATGGGTGGGAACATCTTCGGGACCGCGAAGTACTCCGAACTTCGCAACTTCTACCAGCAGACTCGCGCCTCGGATCAGCAGCAGCTCCTGTTAAAGGTGGGTACCAATGCGTCGGGCAATTAGTCTCGCTTTACTGCTTATCGCTGCAGCTTCCTGCGCGGGTGCGTCATCGTCGCAGGTCACGTTGCCTGACTGGGTGCAGAAGCTCGCCTCGCAACCGACGGGCACTTATCCGCCACGTACGGACGCGGTAGTTCTACTCGACCAGTTGCAGGTCTTCCTTGTCAGTCCGACCGAATACCAAGAACACAAACGTCGCGTCGTCCGTATTCTCCGTCCCGAAGGACGCGACCAGGGCAAGTTCAGCGTCGCGTTCCGTCCGGGCGAGAAGGTCACCAATATTCACGCCTGGAGCATCAATGCCGCAGGACACACCTTCGAGCTCAAGGACAAGGACTTCCTCACTATGAGTCCTTACGGCACCGACGAGCTCTACAACGATGACATGGTGATGGGAGGCGAAGTCTCCGGCGCAGACATCGGAAGTGTGATCGCGTTCGAGTACACGATCGTTCGTCATCCGCTGGCCAACCAGCTTGGGCGGGTATTCCAGGAGACCGTTCCGGTCGCAGAGTCTCGTCTCAGCGTGACTCTTCCTGCGGGTTGGGAGTTCAAGACGTTCTGGGCCAACGGCGCGCCGATCGAGCCCAACTCTCTCGGCAATAACTCCTTCGAGTGGATCAAGCGCGACATCCCTGCCATTGTCGACGAGGAGCTCAGTCCGACAGCGCGTGCGCTTGCTTCGCGCATGTCGATCGCCTTCTATCAGCCTTCCGGCACCAAGCTCGATTCCTGGCAGGCGATCGGCGCCTGGAACAACATGCTGACCGCCGATCGTCGCGTTCCAACGCCTGAGATCGCCGACAAGGCCAAGCAGCTCGCCGCCGGCAAATCCGGCTTCGACGCCACGCTTCGGCCGATCGCCAACTTCCTCCAGCGCGACGTGCGTTATGTCGCCATCGAGATCGGCATCGGTGGCAATCAGCCGCACTTCGCTGCCGACGTCTTCCGTCACCGTTACGGTGACTGCAAGGACAAGGCGACCTTGCTCGCCGCGATGCTCCAGTCGATCGGTATCGGTTCGCATTACGTTCTCATCGACAGCGACCATGGCGAAACCCACGAGGAGATGCCTTCCACGAGTGCCTTCGACCACGAGATCCTTGCCATCGACTTGCCTGTCGACGCGCCGTCTTATCGCAGTGTCATCACCACCAAGAGTGGCAAGAAGTACCTCGTCTTCGATCCCACCGACGAATACACTCCCGTCGGAGAACTCAACGCCGCGCTTCAGGGCAACTTCGGACTGCTCAGCCTCGAGTCCGGCGGTGAACTCGTTCGCCTTCCGGTGCTCGAACCGGACAGCAATCGGCGCGAGCGCAACGGCACATTCACGCTCAACACCGACGGCAACCTGATCGGCGAAGTGGTGGAGAAGCGCAACGGTCAGAGCGCGTGGTACTGGCGTTCGGCCATGATGCGCTCCACCGACTCCGATCGCACTCGTTACATCGAGCGCTACTTCGAGCACTCGCTCAAGGGCATCTCGATCAAGGAGAGCAAGCTGGAGAACATCGACCTGCTCACTGAGGACCTGGTCTCGCGCTACAAGCTCACCGCAGATCGCTATGCGCAGAACCAGGGACCGCTGCTGCTACTTCGTCCGCGCGTTCTTGGCAGCCTCAACATGCGCCTCGACTGGAAGGAGCGCAAGTATCCAGTTCACCTCGGCTCGCCTGAGCGCGAGGTCGATACTTACGAGATCCAGCTTCCCGAAGGCTATGTCGTCGACGACATGCCTGAACCAGTGAAGATCGACGTCGGTTTCGCCAGCTATCAGAGCCGCTACGAGAACACGGGCAAGGCAATCCGCTACTGGCGCGAATATGTCGTGAAGGATCCATTCGTTCCCAACGACAAGCTTGCCGATCTGCATCGTCTTCAGGACCACATCGGCCGCGACGAGTTCTCGACCGTGGTGCTGCAGAAGAAGTAGGAGGAGCAAAACTCGGCTTCATCCAGAGTTCCTGCTTGACTCGGCTGGCATTTCGCACTAACGTGCCTTCACACAAACACTCACATGAGCTGCAAGACTTGCTCTGAGCTCCAACATGACATCGAACTGGCTGCGCGGGAATTCTCGCGCGCGGTGCAGGAATCCCAAACGGCGATTCTGCCGATTTCAGGTGTCGTTGCTGGCAATCGAATCGAAGAGGCGGAGCGAACGCTTCGTGTCGCAAGCGGCATCCTGGAGATGCACAAGCAGCATTGTCCGGACTTCCAGGAGCCTGCGCCAAAGGCAGAAGGCCGCTGGCATTTGTAACAGGTAACGGAGTTATCACTTTTCCTTGTGACAGAGTTCGTCCCGTGATAGTGTCCGCGATGTTGACGTGGGTGATGCTCGGGGGAGAGTCACCGACGTAAATTGGCGGGAGTCGTCGAAAGACGCTCCCGCCGTTGTTTTTGGGCAGACGATGAGATGGACGCTGGACTGTGGACGCTAGACGCTGGCGGGAGGCTCGCCCCAAAAACCCTTCCACCCCCCAACCCCCCTAAATGGACGCTGGACTCTGGACGCTAGACGCTGGCGGGAGGCGTCGCCCCAAAAACCTCCACCCCCACCCCTTAATTTGTT
>Ga0207674_10006229_pt1 | contig 14063 bp, 10 predicted proteins | sample KBSCornC72_FD_184303 | JGI IMG/M metagenome (GOLD analysis project Ga0207674, IMG submission 184303) | Corn rhizosphere microbial communities from Kellogg Biological Station, Michigan, USA - KBS Corn C7-2 (SPAdes) (version 2) | ecosystem: Host-associated > Plants > Roots > Rhizosphere > Soil ... | reverse complement strand
GCGATACTCCTTTCTGCTCATCCCAGCGGCTCCGGAACGCAATCACCGGATCGCCGTCGTTTTTCCAACCCCATCGCGGATAGAACTGCCGCCGCACTTCGTTCTTGGCGTCGCGGACGGCGTCTTCCGAATCAGTGCCGTCGTAACGGAGGCCGGCCATTCTCCACCGTCCACCGTCGATTCCATTGACGATGCCGATGAGCTGTCCGGCGTTCCGGCGCACGGAGAAAACGCCTTCCAGCCCGAACCCGTACTCGTTGCTCTCGCAGATCTCACGAGCGTACGTGCGGCTCACGGTGTTGACGGCGTCGGCGGAAAGCAGGCCCGCCTTGAAGCAGTTCGCGTGTCCCCAGTACTCGAAGAGGCCCTGAAATGAATCGTCCGGCAGGCCGGCGAAGGCCACCGCCGCCGGCGGCTCGATGCCCTGATTCAGGACGTTGTGGACCGTCAGGACCGTTCGAACGTCATGCGCAAAGTTCTTCTTCGAGCGCCGCAGTTGATTCATGTAGACGGGGATCAACGCCGTGTGCGCGTCCTGACAATGAATCACGTCCGGCGTCCATCCCGCGGCGCCGCTCAACAGAAAATCGACTACGGCGTGGGAGAAGACGATCCACGGCTCGTGATGCGGCCAGTCGTAGATCTGGCCGCCGCCTTCAACCGACGCGAAGTGCTTGTGGCCTCCGATGAGATAGACCTGCAGCGCGCAGTCACTGCCGGCGGGACAGGCGATCGTCGTCTTGTAGACGGACGCGACTTCGGCCGCTCCGAAGCCGAGCCGAACGACGAGGCGCTTGGTGACCTGTTCGACGCCGGCGCGCTTGACGGCGAAGTCATAGGCCGGCAGCGCCACTCGCACGTCATGCCCCAGCGTGAGCAAGGCCCCCGCGAGGCCGAAGACGTACTCTGCGATTCCGCCCGCCGGCGCGAGCTCCGCCAACTCCGGCGTGACCATGAGGATCCGGGCCATGGACCGTCATTGTAGGCCGAGGGGTGAATTCTATAAAAATGGAGAGTCCGCCACCACCCAAGCGGCGGCCGTGAGCGCCACAGTGACGACGACCTCGCCCCACTGGAAGGCGCTGATGTGGCCTGCCGCGACGATGGGCAGCCACACCAGCAGCACGAACATCCCCATTTGCAACGCCGAGAGGATGGCTGCCAGCCGTGCATACACGCCGATGAGCACCGCAACCCCAGCCGCGATGAAGGTAGCGCCGGTGAAGTACGCCCAGGCGACGGGCGATGGCAGCCAGCCGGGCACCAGCACGACAGTCTCTTTGAGATAGACGAAATGGGCCAGGCCGAAGGGGATCAAGGCCAGGCCGTAGAGCGCCCTTGCGATGCGCAGACCCTTGTCGCCGCTGGCGAAGCCGAGGCGATGACGATCCAGGTCGCCGGCGAACCGGCTGTACAGAACCCAAGCGCCCGCCACCATCACCGCGGCAGACAGGCGAGCAGGACCCGGGAAGCGACGGCGGCGGTCCGGCGCCAGAGCAGGCCTATGCCAGACGCCAGGTAGATGAAGGCGCAGAGGTAAGCCAGTACCTCGGGCGCGGGCACGACCTTCGGCACCGGCGGCCAGGTCGGATCGAACTCGCCTTTGACGAGACCCAGGATGCCGAGGGCGATCAAGGTCGCCGCGAAGACGGGATGGCCCAAGCGATTCCGGTTCATTCGATCCGCTTCGCCTTGGGCGATCCGACCAGTTCCTCTTTCCAGACCAGCGTCATCAGAATCTGGGTGAACTGGTTGTAGTACTCGATGGCGTGCTGGTTGTTCCTGGCGATGTACCGCCTGCGAACCTTCCGGATGATCTCCAGATCGGCCGGCGTGGAAACTGCCACCAGGTCCCGTTCGCCGTCCGGCACGGTCTCAATCAGCGTGTTGAATGGTCCTTCGTCGCCGGCGAGGAAGGCGGAGAACGCGGCGAGGAGCTCGGCGCGCGTGGTGACGGGCTGCTTCCGCGGCGAAATCAGAGCGGGGCCTTCCAGGAGCGCGCGCCGGCTCGCCATCGTTCGCTCCAAGAGACCGCTGGTGTCGAGCTGCACCACCTCGCGCAGGGCCTCGGGCGTCGCCTGGCTCATGAGCTGCTGGGCGGCAATCTCCTTCGGCGCGCCCGTGGACGTTCGGCAGATTTCCGCCAGGGCCGGCGTCGCGAATCGCTCCTCAGCCGCTCCGAAGATGAACATGGCGCCATTCTCTCGATCGACTTCGTAGGCCCCATGCTCCGGAAGCCAGTACTTCGCGTTTGGATAGGCCAGCCAGCGTTTGCCCAGCGCCGTCGTATCGAACCCGTCGAGCCCGAGGGCGGAAGCATGTCGAACCCAGGAGCGAAGATCCACATCGTCGAGTGAGACGCGAGAGAGGGCGTCGAAAAGCGCCTGTTTCGACTCGCGCGAAGGATCGATAGACACCAGAAGCTGGCTGCCGTCGAAGAGAAACCACGTGTCGTCCGTGGGTTTCGCCAGTGCCTCTTTCAGACAGGGGACGAGCTTCTCCGGGTCCTGTTGCACCGCCTCCCAGACCGCGTCCATCGCCTTTGATTTTTCATCCGCTTGCGCACGAGTCGATTTCGAAGGACGAAAGCCGTATGTGTCGTGCAGCCTCTCGGCTAATTGAGCGCACGGAGAGGGGGCTGCAGATACCGCTGCCGCGGCGAACGCCCAAACCCCGAAAATAAATGCACGGATCATTTCGACGTCAACTGCGTCGCCCGCTCCACCTCCGCCGCATACCCCTCCAACACCTTCGCCACGATGGCGATCTGCTCGTTGGCCTCGCTCCACTGCTTCTGCTCGATGGCCTCGCGGACGCCGGGAATGGTCTTCACGCCGTAGCCGGTGTAGAAGCCGGGCGCGTAGATCTGATGGCGGAACCACGGCCTGCGCGGCAGCCCCTCCACGCGGGTGAGCGCCTGCTCGAAGTGCATGATGGCGCGATCGAGCGCGGGGTCGCCGGGATGAGCGGCGGCGGCGCGGTCGAAGGCCCGCGCGCTCTTCTGCAGGCGCGCCACCGCGTTCTGCAGCGGCGCGAAGTTGAGGTACGGCGGCACATCCTCGGCTTTCGGCGGCACGTAGGTCCTGGTCGGATCGGCGGCGATCTCGAAGGCGTTGTCGCGCACCATGCGGTTCTTTTCCTCGATGTCGCGGCGCTTGTCGCCGGCGAGCTTCGTCAGCTCATCGAGATAGCGCGTCACCGTGTCGGCGAACGACGTCACCTCGAACGGCAGCACGTCCGCGTTCGCCAGCCGGAGGACCAGCCGCCCCGCGGTCTTGGCCTGCGCGATGCCGTAGTCGAACTTCGGATCGCCGAAGCGCGTGTAGTGGTCGAACGAGTCGTAGACGGAGTGATACGACCCCCCGCCTCCCTCCCCGCCGTAGCCGATGTTCATGGCGGCGATGCCGAGGTGCTGTATGAACGGGGTGAAGTCGGAGCCGGAGCCGAGCGCGTCGAGGCGGATGAGCTGCCGCTCGCGGTACTCCTTCCGCTCCTCGGTCTTCGCGATGTTGACCAGCTCGCGGTCGCGCATGCGCTCCAGCACGGAGACGTTGCGCTCGGGATCGGCCACGTCGCGCGCCACCTGCGTGGTCAGCTTCTCCAGGGTGTGCGAGCCGCCGGCATCGAAGAAGCCGCGGGAGTTCGAGTCGGAGTTGATGTAGACGACCAGGTTGCGCTGCAGCTCGGCGGCGTGCGTCTCCGCCCACTCGGTCGACCCGAGGAGGCCCTGCTCCTCGCCGTCCCAGGCGGCGTAGATGATCGAGCGGCGCGGCTTCCATCCGCTCCTGGCCAGCTCGGCGATGGCCTTCGCCTCCTGGAGCATCGACACCTGGCCGCTGATCGGATCGCTGGCGCCGTTGACCCAGGCGTCGTGATGGTTGCCGCGCATGATCCACTGGTCGGCGCGGTCGCTGCCGGCCAGGCGGGCGATGACGTCGTACGCCGGCACGATCTTCCAGTCGAACGCCAGCGCCAGGTGCACGCGCGCCGGGCCGGGGCCGAGGTGGTAGGTGATGGGGAGCGCGCCGCGCCAGTCGGACGGCGCGACGGGGCCGGCCAGGGCGCGCAGCAGCGGCAGCGCGTCGCCATACGAGATGGGGAGGACGGGGATCTTGGTCAGCACGCCGGTCTCGCTGCGGTCGAGGCGCTTGGCGTCCTTCGTCGCGCCGACGCCGGGCGTGAGCGGGTCGCCGGGATGGGTCGGCATGTCCATCACCGAGCCCCGCTGCGCGCCCATGTCGCTGCGGTACGCGCCCTTGGGATAGACGTCGCCCTGCGCGTAGCCGTCGTCGCGCGGGTCGGAGTAGATGATGCAGCCGATCGCGCCATGCTCGGCGGCGACCTTCGGCTTGATGCCGCGCCACGAGCCGCCGTAGCGGGCGATGACGATCTTCCCCTTCACGTCGACGCCGTTGCGCTCGAGGATCTCGTAGTCGTCGGGGACGCCGTAGTTGACGTACACCAGCTCGCCGGTGACGTCGCCGTCGGTCGAGTAGGCGTTGTAGACCGGAAGCTGCTCGCTGGTCTGTCCCGAGGTCGCATCCTGCGCAAGCGCCGGCTCGGCGAGCTTCGCCGTGTACTTCTCGGGCGCGATCAGCTCCAGCACGCGGCTCTTCGGCGTGGGGAAGAGGACGTGGAACTCCTCGATGGCCGTCTCATAGCCCCACGACTTGAACAGCGAGGCGATGAACTCCGCGTTCTGCTTGTCGTAGGACGAGCCAAGGTGATGAGGCCGCGCGGAGAGCCGCCGCATCCACTCGCGCAGCTCGTCGCGGTTGAGCTTGGAGTCGAACTGCGCCTCGAGCGCCTGCTGCTTCGCCGCGCCGGCGGCGGAGAAGCCGAGCATGGGTTTGTCGGGGGCGGGTTGGGCGAGGAGGAGGGGCGCGAAGAGAATGAGGACGAAAGCGCGCATCTTCATGGGGGCGCATTCTATTCGCGACGGACGCGGATCTGATCGATGTCGGCCACCACGATCGCACGTGCCGTGAGATCCGCGGCATAGAGCTCCAACACCTCCAGACACAACGACGCACTCTCGTCCGTGCTCAACTCAACCAACCGAATCATGCCGGCATGCGGTTTTCTCTGTTGCACGATCAGTTCGCCGAAGTCGGCATCGCGTGTCACGAGCACACGTCCGGCTGCGAACGCGAGAGCGAGGATCTCTTCATCGCCTGGATCGGGGCCCAAATCGCCGGCCCATGCAGCATCGTGGCCCGCCGCAGTCAGGATTGCCGCCAAGTGACGCGAGAAGCAGTTATCGATCAGCAGCTTCACTCGTCAGCACCGGAGCGATTCGCTCATTCCCGACCATTCGCGCGGCGTACAACAGACAGGCTTGCACGTCTTCGGGTTCGAGCCATTCGTATTCGGTGACGAGGCGTTCAGCGGTGTCACCCGCAGCCAGCATCTCGAGAACGTGCTGCACGGCCAGCCGGTGCCCGCGAATGATCGCCTTCCCACCATAAATCTTCGGATTGAACGTGATCCGCTTCAGTAGGTCGCCACGGGTCATACGCGTAATTCTACTCCCGTATACTCGCCCCCAATGTGCGGCATCAACGCGATTTACGCGTACCGCGACGCCGCGCCGCCGGTCGATCGCGACGAGCTGATCGCCACCCGCGAGTGCCTTCGCAGCCGCGGGCCCGACGCCGCGGGCGCGTGGGTCGAGCCGGGGGGGCGGGTGGGGTTGGGGCACCGGCGGCTGGCGATCATCGACCTCTCGCCGGCGGGGGCGCAGCCGATGCACTTCGGCGCGCTCACCATCATCTTCAACGGCGAGATCTACAACTATCGCGAGCTGCGCGCGGGGCTCGAGGCGCGCGGGCGGACGTTCGTGTCGCATTCGGACACCGAGGTGCTCTTGCAGTTGTTCGAGGAGAAGCAGGAGCGGATGCTGGACGAGCTGCGGGGCATGTTCGCGCTCGTCATCTGGGATGCGGCGAAACAGCGGATGTTCCTGGCGCGCGACCCGTACGGCATCAAGCCGCTGTACTACGCGGACGACGGCGGCACGCTGCGCGCGGCGTCGCAGGTGCGCGCGCTGGCGGCGAGCGGGCGCGTCGACCGGGCGTTCGATCCCGCCGGCGCCGCGGGGTTCTTCCTGCGCGGCACGGTGCCGGAGCCGTTCACCATGTATCGGGCCATCCGCGCGCTGCCGGCCGGGTCGTACTGCTGGATCGACGGCGGCGGCGTGAGCGAGCCGGTTCAGTACTTCTCGATCGCCGCCACGCTGCGCGACGCGGTTGGGCGCGGCGGCAGCTTCACCGACGAACAGCGCCGCGAGGCCGTCCATGACGCGGTGCTGGAGTCCGTGCGCTACCACATGGTCGCCGACGTCCCGGTCGGCGCCTTCCTCTCCGCGGGCATCGACTCGACGGCGGTGGTGGCGCTGGCGCGCGAGAGCGGCGCGGCGGACCTGCAGACCATGACCCTCCGCTTCGCCGAGTACCGAGGGCGCGTCAACGACGAGGCGCCGCTGGCCGCCGAGGTGGCGCGGCAGTATGGCGTGCGGCACTCGATTCAGGAGCTGACCCTGGCCGCGTTCAAGGCGGAGCTGCCGCGCATCTTCGAGGCCATGGATCAGCCGAGCGTCGACGGCCTCAACTCGTACTTCATCAGCAAGGCGGCGCGCGAGCTGGGGCTGAAAGTCGCGCTCTCCGGCACCGGCGGCGACGAGCTGTTCGGCGGGTACACGTCGTTTCGCGACATCCCCCGCTGGATGCCCATCACCTCGGTCCTGGCCCGCGTCCCGCACCTCGGCGACGCCGTGCACACGCTCAACTCCGCACTGGCCCGCCGCAGCCGCCACGTCAGCCCGAAGATGGGGGAGATCGTCCGCTACGGCGCGAGCTGGGCCGGCGCCTACCTGGTCAAGCGCGGACGCTTTCTCGCTTCCGAGCTCCCCGCGCTCCTCGGCGAGGAGATCGCCCGCGAGGGGCTGGCCCGGCTCGACCCGCTGCGCCTGATCGAGCAGGCGGTGACCCCCGACCCCGGCAACGGCTTCGCCCGCGTGGCGGCGCTGGAGTCGTCGCTCTACCTGCGCAATCAACTGCTGCGCGACATGGACTGGGCGTCGATGGCCCACTCGCTGGAAGTGCGCGTCCCGCTGGTCGATGCCCACCTCCTGCGCAAGCTCGCCCCGGCGCTGGTCACGCGCAAGGAGCGCGGCAAGCAGCTCCTGGCCGCCGCGCCCCACCCACCGCTCCCGGCCGAGGTGCGGAAGCGGAGGAAGACCGGATTCACGTTGCCGATCAAGGAGTGGCTGCGGCAGGATGGCGAAGTCGAAGTCGGGAAGCGGTCGTGGGCCAGGAAAGTCTACGCAGTGATGTTCTCGCCGGAGCGAGGCCGCTGGTGAGCCGGCGGGCGAAGATCGCCGCGGCGCTGCTCATCGTCATCGGCACGCTGCGCATCGCCTCGACGTTCCGCGTCTTCTCCGACACGGCGGACGAAGCGAACCACATCCGCGCGGGCCTGGAGCTGTACCAGTTCCGGCAGTACAACGTGCAGACCTGGAACCCGCCGCTGCCGCGCGTCGTTTTCGCGGCCGCGCCGTACCTCGGCGGGATGCGGTACGACCCGAACCTGGACTTCTCGGCCGGCCTGCGGTGGGTTTTTTACGGGCACGGGAAGTACGAGGCGAACCTGGTCCGCGGGCGGGCCGGCAACCTGGTGTTCTTCGTGATCGCCGCGATCGGCGTCTGGCTGCTGGCGCGGCGTCTGTTCGACGACGTTGGAGCGCTTCTCGCCCTGCTGCTCTTCACCACCCAGCCGGCGATGCTCGGCTACTCCGGACTGGCGACGCACGACACGCCGGCGGTGGCGGGCATGGCCATCGCCCTCTGGGCATTCATCCGCTGGCTGGAGGGGCCGAGTCTCGCTCGCGCCGCGGTCCTGGGCCTGGCGTACGGCTTCGCCGCGCTCTGCAAGTTCTCGTGCATCGCGTTCGTCCCGGCGGCGTGCGCCGCGATCTTCGCCGTGAGGCTCCTCCATGACGCGGCGGTGCGGCGCGGTGCGGTGCGCGCGCTGGTCACGATCCTCGCTGTTCCGGTCACCGCGTTTCTGACGGTCTGGGCCGGCTACGCATTCACGGTGGGCAAGGCGGGCAAGTTCGCGGGAGTCCCGGCGCCAGCGTTCTTCGAGGGCATCATCGGCATCCTCCAGGTGGATCGCGCGGGCTTCACGTCGTACGCCTGGGGGCACATGACCACCACCGGATGGTGGTGGTACTTCCCGTTCGCCTTTCTCCTGAAGACCACCCTCGGCCCGCTGCTCCTCCTGGCCATCGGCGCGTGGTTCGCCATGCGGGCGCCGTCGTACCGCTGGACGTACGCGGAATGGACCGCGGCGACGGTGGCGACCATGCTGCCCGCGCTGCCGAGCAATCTGGACATCGGCGTGCGCTACGTCCTGCCGATCTACGTCCCCTTCGCCATCGCCGCCGCGGCCGCGGCGATGGCCATGCTCCGATCAGCGAAGCCGGCGCTGCGATATGCCGCCGTGGCGCTGCTCGGCTGGCACCTGATCGCCTCGACCGTCGCCCATCCGGACTACTTCCCGTACTTCAACGAGCTCGCGGCGCGGAATCCGTCGCGCTACCTCTCCGACAGCAACCTCGATTGGGGACAGGACCTGCTGCGGCTGCGCCGCTTCTGCCGCCAGCGCGGCATCACGACGCTGGCACAGGCGCTGTTCACGGCGACCGACGTCCAGGCGCTCGGCCTGCCGCCCAAAGTGGAGATCGATTGGTCCAAGCCGCCGGCAGTCCCCGCCGCGTTGAGCGAATCGACGCTCGTCGCCGGCAGAGGGGCGGCGTTTAACTGGGCAGACGACCAGCCGTACGTGCGCGTGGGAAAGTCGATCCGCGTCTACGGGCTCAGCCCGCGGTGATCACGGCTTCTTGACCGTGGCCGTAGTTTGAGTCGGAGTGGCGACCGATGCGGTGGTCGTTCCCTGCGGCCCTTGGATGGTGGCGGTGGTCTGCGTTTTCGCCGCGTTCACGTCGGCGGTGCCGGTGATGACCGGCGCGGTGCTCGTGGAGGCCGCGCTGGGCGCCACGGTGCCGAGCTGCTCCGCCGCCGCGGTGCTGGCGGCCGACGGCGAGACCGGCTCACCGGTACCGGTGGTGCCGGTGGCGGGATTGCGGTCCGCGCCCGCCGTGTCGAGCTCCGCCGGCTGCGGTTTTTCACGGCAACCGGCAGTGACCAGGGCAATGATGGCCACGGCAATGAGAAGACGACGCATGAAGACTCCCTTCGACCTCCCCAGGGGTGGCAAAAGGCGCACCAGCGCGAGGACGCGCAACGCTTCTTTTCCGTAGACAATGACGCGCGCATGCTGCACGAGGATCCACGCCCCGACTGGCTGACGCGGCTCTATGTCGCGGTGTCGGCCGTGGCCATCGTCCCCATCTGGTGCGTCCGGTACCTGCCGACCGTCGACGGCCCGTCGCACCTCTACAACTCCTGGATCCTGAATCAGCTCCTGCGCGGCGCACACGGTCCGATCGGCGAGTGGTTCCGGATCGACTGGCAGCCGCACCCCAACTGGATCGGACACGCGGTCATGGCGCTGCTGATGGCCGTGGTCCCACCCCTCATCGCCGAGAAGCTCTTCGTCACCGGCATCGTCCTGCTCTTCCTCTACGCCATCTGGCGGTTTGCCGGTGTAGTCAACGAGGAGAACCGCATATTCGCCTTCCTCGCCGTGCCGTTCGCCTACCACCTGATGCTGCAGAACGGCTTTTACAATTTCTGCGTCGGCGCGGACCTCTACTTCCTCACCGTCGCGGTGTGGTGGCGGCGGCGCCACCGCCCCGACGCGCGCACCATCGCCATCACCGCCGCCCTGCTCCTGCTCTGCTACTTCTCGCATGTCCTGCCGGCGGCGCTCGGCGTGGGCTCGATCGGCCTGTTGTGGTTGCTCTCGCTCCGCGGACAGCGGCTGCTGGTCCACGCCAAGCACCTCATTGCCCTCCTCCCCGTCGTCCCTCTGCTGCTCTGGTTCGGCCCGGTGGGCGGGAAATACTTGAGCGGGCCGGTGAGGCGCGGCGAGCTCTTTCGGTGGCTGGCGCGGATGCGGATGCTCTACACCTTCGACGAGCGCCAGCTCGCTTTCGGGACGCTGATCGCCGTCATTCTGGCCACGCTCATCGTGGTGACGCTCGTCCGGCGCCGATGGACGTGGAAGGAAAGCGACGCCTTCGTCCTGCTTTCCGTGGCCCTGGTGGCCATTTACGCCGCGTCGCAGTTCGTGATCCCCGACGTTCAGGAGCGGCTGTCGATCTTCGTGGTGCTGTCGCCGCTGGCCTGGCTGGACGCCCGCCTGCCGCGCCGGGCGGCGCTGGCGGCCGGCGTGGCGCTGGCGGTCATCTATTGCGGCTTCATCATCAACCGCTACCGCGTCGCCGGCCGCCTTGTCGCGCAATTCGTGCGCAGCGCCGAAGCGGTCGGCAGCCGCGCCACGCTGGTGCCGCTGCTGTACGAGATCGGGCCGCCCGGCATCTTCATCCCGATCTACTCCCACGCCATCGATTACGTGGCCTTGAAAAAAGAGAGCGTGGACATCGCCAACTACGAGCCGGTGCTGGCCTACTTTCCGATCGCCCTGCGGCCGGGTGTGGTGCCGGCGAACATCTTCGACGTCGCGCCGCCGCAGTCGACGCCGAACTTCGCGACGTACGCGCCGCGCGCCCAATACGTCTTCATCTGGAAGATGGAGGCGAATCCGAGTCTCCCCGCCCAGCTCGCGTTGTTCTACCGGCGGGTGGGAGGGAGCGGCTCGGGCGCGGTGTTCGCGGCGATCTCCGAAGACTTCGAGCACATTCTCCTGCCGCTGGTCGGCACCACGTACGACCGCGGCGCGCCGGCGGGCATGCTGTGGCGCGTCGAGCAGCGCGTGCGCAACACCGGGTCCACGCCGGTGACGGTGTTGCTCTCCGCCTGCGACTCCGGCGCATGCAGCATCGATCTCGCGGCCGGCGCCAGCGCGGCGATCGCGGCGAACGTGCCGTACGCCTACGCTCTCGTGCCGCGCAGCCACGCCGCGGACGTGCAGGTCACCACCACCCTTCGCCGCGTCGACCTGGCCGGGAGAGATGCGTCGGTGCCGGTGCGGGCCGCGCGCGAGGAGGAGTTCCGCGCCGGGCACCTGACCATCAATTCCGTACCGTTCGCCGACCCCTTCCGCGTGACGCTCCGGGTCTGGACTCGCGGCGAGCGCCCGCCATCGGTCACCGTGTCGCTGCGCGACGCCGCCGGCCGCATCCTCGGTCAGAAGTCGCTGGCCATCGACGGCAACGGCGCAGGCACCTTCGTCGACCTGGTGCACGATTTTGCGGAGGTGCCGCAGCGCAGCGAGCCGGTGAACATCACCCTCGATGCGCCCGGCGCGGAGCTGTGGGCCCTGGTCAGCGCGGCGGATCCCAACACCCCCACGCCGGCACTCTTCTATCCGCAGTGATCAGTGCACGCTCATTGGCTCGGGCTCCAGCGACAGCTCCAGCTTGCCGTCGGTCAGGTTGACGAAGACCACGTCGCCGGACTTGAACTTCCCCTCCAGCAGCCGCATGGCCAGCGGGTCGATGATCTCCTTCTGCAGCGCGCGCTTGAGCGGCCGCGCGCCGAAGGCGGGGTCGTAGCCCTCGCGGGCCAGGAAGTCCTTGGCCCCCTCGCTGATCTCGATGGTCAGCCCGCGCTCGGAGATCAGCTTGGCCAGCTTGCGAAGCTGGATCTCGATGATCCGCTTGATGTGGGCCATGTCGAGAGCGTGGAAGATGATCACGTCGTCGATGCGGTTGAGGAACTCCGGCCGGAAGTGCCGGTGCAATTCTTCCTCGACCTTGCGCTCCATCTCCGCTTCCTGCGCCGGCGACTGCGTCGACTTCTGGAACTCGAAGATGAATTGCGCGCCGACGTTGGAGGTCATGATGATGACGGTGTTCTTGAAGTTGACCACCCGCCCCTTCGAGTCGGTGAGCCGCCCGTCGTCGAGGATCTGCAGCATCACGTTGAAGACTTCCGGATGCGCCTTCTCGATCTCGTCGAAGAGGATCACGGCGTACGGACGGCGGCGAACCGCTTCGGTGAGCTGGCCCCCCTCTTCGTAACCGACGTATCCCGGCGGCGCGCCGATGAGCCGGGCCACGGCGTGGCGCTCCATGTACTCCGACATGTCGATGCGCACCATGGCGTCCTCGTCGTCGAACAGATACTCGGCCAGCGCGCGTGCCAGCTCGGTTTTCCCGACGCCGGTGGGACCCATGAAGATGAACGAGCCGATGGGACGCTGCGGGTCCTTGAGTCCCGCGCGCGAGCGCCGGACGGCGTTGGAGACGGCGCGCACCGCCTCCTCCTGTCCCACCACCCGCTTCTTCAACTCGTCTTCCATCCGCACCAGCTTCTGGATCTCCGACTCCAGCATCTTGGTCACCGGCACGCCGGTCCACTTGGAGACGATCTCGGCAATGTCCTCGTCGGTGACTTCCTCGCGCAGCAGCGCGCCGCCCTTCTGCATCTCGGCCAGGCGGGCGTTCACCGCTTCGAGGTCCTTCTCGATGCGCGGGACGTCACCGTAGCGGAGCTGCGCGGCCTTGTTCAGATCGCCCTCGCGCTCGGCGCGGCCGGCCGCCTCGCGCGTCTCTTCCAGCGTCTTCTTCAGGCCGTTGATCTGGTCGATGACCGCCTTCTCCGACTCCCACTTGGCGCGAAGTCCGGAGATCTTCTCGGTCAGCTCGGCGATCTCCGCCTCGATCTCCGCCTTGCGCGCGTTGGCGAATGCGCTGTCCTCTTTCTTCAGCGACATCAGCTCGATCTCCAGCTGCCGCCGGCGGCGCTCGAGCTCGTCGATCTGCTCGGGGCTCGAGGTGAGCTGCACGCGCAGGCGCGCGGCGGACTCGTCGATGAGATCGATGGCCTTGTCGGGCAGGAAGCGGTCGGTGATGTAGCGGTGCGACAGCGTGGCCGCGGCGACGATGGCCGAGTCCTGGATGCGGACACCGTGATGGACTTCGTAGCGCTCCTTGAGCCCGCGGAGGATGGCGATGGTGTCCTCCACCGTCGGCTCGCCGACGTATACCGGCTGGAAGCGCCGCTCGAGCGCGGCGTCCTTCTCGATGTGCTTCTGGTACTCGTTGAGCGTGGTGGCGCCGATGGCGCGCAGCTCGCCGCGCGCCAGCGCCGGCTTGAGCATGTTCGAGGCGTCCATGGCCCCCTCCGCGGCCCCGGCGCCGATCAGGGTGTGCAGCTCGTCGATGAAGAGGATGACGTTGCCGTCGCTCTCCTCCACTTCCTTGATCACCGCCTTGAGCCGGTCTTCGAACTCGCCGCGGTATTTCGCGCCGGCGACCATCGCGCCGAGGTCGAGACCGATGACGCGCTTGTTCTTCAGACCTTCGGGGACGTCGCCTTCCATGATCCGGCGCGCCAGCCCCTCGACGATGGCCGTCTTGCCGACGCCCGGCTCGCCGATGAGCACCGGGTTGTTCTTGGTCCGCCGGGAGAGCACCTGGATCACGCGGCGGATCTCCTCGTCACGGCCGATGACCGGGTCGAGCTTCCCGCGCCGGGCCAGCTCCGTCAGGTCGCGCCCGTATTTCTGCAGCGCCTGATATTTGTCCTCGGGATTCTGATCGGTGACCCGCTGCGTGCCGCGCACCGACTGCAGGGCCTTGAGCACGGCGTCGGCGGTCACACCGTGACGCTTGAGGATGTCGTTTTTCAACTGCGCCAGGCCGAGCAGCAAGTGCTCGGTGGAGACGTATTCATCCTTGAAGTCGTCGGCCGATTTGAAGGCTGCATCGAAGAGCTTGCGCAACGGATCGCCGATGAGCGGTTCGGCCGAGGCGCCGCCGACCTTCGAATATTTTGCGATCTCGGCCGCGGCCTCGGCTTCAATCGTGCCGGGGTTCAGTCCGAGTTTGTTGATGATCGGCGAGACGATGCCGCCATCCTGGCGAAGCAGCGCGACGAGCAGATGCGCGGGGGTGACTTCAGGATTCCCCGCGCCGCGGGCGAGGTTCTGTGCCTCGACCACCGCTTCTTGCGCTTTGACTGTAAGCTTGT
>Ga0207674_10006228_pt1 | contig 14065 bp, 13 predicted proteins | sample KBSCornC72_FD_184303 | JGI IMG/M metagenome (GOLD analysis project Ga0207674, IMG submission 184303) | Corn rhizosphere microbial communities from Kellogg Biological Station, Michigan, USA - KBS Corn C7-2 (SPAdes) (version 2) | ecosystem: Host-associated > Plants > Roots > Rhizosphere > Soil ... | reverse complement strand
CAGTTCGGTGACAAATTGGGCTTGTTGCCCAGCGGTGGCGGTATTCACCCGGTTGGTGGGACTACCAATCGGATTATCGTGATTGGCGAGACTTATCTGGAACTGATTGCCGTCCACAAGCCGGAGGAAGTTCAGGAGAACATGGTGCAACGGCTGGCTTTGGGTGAAGGCTTTCTCAATTGTGTATTCTCCTCTGATGATATCGAGGCCGATAGCCAGGCGATGCGGCAGCGTGGCGTGAATGTGCTTGGGCCAATGCCGGGGAGTTTGCGGAGCGCGGATGGACGCGAACGAGCCTGGAAGCGCGCAGATATCGAGCGTCCTGATCTGGCTCAGCACTATCCGTTTGTGATTCAGCATGACAGTGTTGGCGAGGAGCGCCGTATGCGCCTGGCTGGCTGGTCCACGCCGCCGGAGCACCCATTGGGCGCGACCAAAGTGAGGAGCGTTACGCTCGCGGTGCGCGATCTTGCTGAGGCTAGCCAGCGTTTCGCGCGGATCTACGGCTTACAGCCCTCAGGCCCATACTCTGCCGCGTCTCAGGGTATAGGCGCGCAGATGGTCTCTTTTACATTGGGCCAGGGTGGTCAGACCGTTGAGTTGGCCGCGCCAGCCTTTGAGGAAAAAGGGCCAAACGCGCTTAGCGATCACCTGGAGCGTTTCGGGGAGAGCATGTACCGCATGACGCTGCTGGTTGACAATCTCACGCACGCGCGCCGCTATCTTGATGAGCATGCTGTTCTCTATACCACGCTTGCGAGTACGCAGCCGCTGATCTGGATTGATGCGAGTCAGAGTTGCGGCGCGCCCATCGTGCTTCAGCAGGCTACTCTTCAATAATCAGGCGCAATTTGCGTTTGAAGACCTTCTCGAAGAGATCGGCTTTGGCGTAAGCATGCTCGATCTCCTGATCCACATCGGCCAGTGGACGCACCTGAAGCGCGATGGTCCAGGTCGTCTTATTATAGAGGTTTTCGGCGGATGAAAGATGCAAGACGCTTCCGTCGTGGTTGTAGTCCAGCGCATCAGCCACTCTGAGGAGCGCGGCCAGAGCTGAAACTCGTTTGCGGGCTTCGCGTTTGAGTGCCGCAAATTCCGCGTGGGATGTGCTGGGCAGCGCCCGCCGATGGTAGCGCGCGATACAGGCGATCTCGTGGCGCTGCTGATCACTAAAGTCAGGCAGGGGCGTCTCTTTAATCAGCCGATAGCTGTGTTTGTGATGGCGGCGCACATCAATCAGCATTCCGGTATTATGCAACAGGGCCGCGCGCGCGAGCAGACGCCTGGCCTCTTCATCCAGATGATGCAGCGGTTGAGTCGTATGAAACAACTTGTTAGCCAGCCGTTCAACCTGACGCGCGTGAGGCCAGTCCTCGACCTGTAATCCGCCACTTGCATAGAGTTCAGCGGAAGTTGGGTCAGGACTTTGCCACCAGTTCAGTTCCTCAATGGGGAATGACGCCGTCATAAAAAATCTCCTCGGTCTTTCCTCTTATTAACGATAAGAGGAGAATATTCCTCAACACAAACTACGATCCCATATGCTCGCTGGAGGAAGTCGTGTGAATTTCTTCCTCCTTGCTTACTATACCTCCAGCCAGCATCTGTTCGATCTCGGCGCGGAAGTTTCTCTGCTCAAGTTGATCCCAGTGCTGGCGAAAAGCGGCGTAAGCCTGGATGCGACGCTGTTCCTGTCGACGCAAAAAGCTTGCCAGGCCATGGCGCTCTCTGTTAGTGAGAGCATCTGTGCGCTCAACATTCAACAGTGTATGAAGTAGGCCCGGCGAGAGCAGCGTTTTTTGTCTCTGCACGCGCCCTTCCTGCTCAACATTGGTCGTGGCAGTTGATTGTCCATCTGGCAAAAGCGAGCGCAGCAAGGTCAGCATAACCTCGCTATCGTGCAGCGCGCCCAGCTCATCTTGAAGCACGGCCAACTCTTCCGCGAAATCCTGGCTCGACGCGGGCAAAAATTCCGCGAAAATCTCCAGCGTGTAGCGGACTCGTTTGGCCGCGATTCGCAGGTCATGCAGTTCCTGGCAGTGTTCAGGACTCTCGACGTATGGCGCGTAGGCATACATCTCCTCCAGCCGTGCGTGGACAATGGCGCGCGCGTTGTGCGCGGTGGGTGCCTGGGGGCCCAGCCCGCTGAGCGGTCGTGCTTTGGCCATTATGCAAGCTCTCCTTCGCGCACACTCGTCTTCAAGCGGTGTTCCAGTTTTTTGCCATCCAGGTTGCGCAGGAAGCTATCAAGCTCCTGTTGCGTCTGCTGACGATAGCCACGCAGGCCAGTCATCAGCCAGCGTACCCCCTCTCGCTCTTCCTCGCTCAAACCCTCCAACTGTTCGCAGAGATAATGGAGCATCACATCGGTGTCGCGTGCCTCTCCAAGCAGATTGGCGGTGCGCTTGATCTCGCGGTACACCCTGGCGAACTGTTTCGGTTCGCAGCAGGGCTGATAGGCGTCCATTGCGGCGCGCAGACGGCGTGAGGCCACGCGCATTTTATGGACCGCTTCAATATCCTCGTGTTTTAGCACTTCGTCCGACCATGCCAGCATCGTTTGCAGCCGCTCGACCAGCGTTTTGCGCGCAGACTCAGCAAAGCTCTCCTCTGTTTGCTCCTCCTGGCTGACCGCAGAGAGCCAGTTCTCGCCGGAGCGCGCGTACGCCAGCAGCACGCCTTCGCGGATACCATGTGGGCTGACCGTAATCTCCTGGACAACGAGCTGGTTGAGTACATGTTTGATAATCAATGTACCGGCCAGTAGGATGCGGGCGCGTGCCAGAGGTTGTCCGTAAATACGGGCGATATCTTCGGCAGAGAGAGCGCTGAGCAGAGCCTGGCAGCGCAGCAAATCCTCGCGTGAGAGTCGGGTTTGCTCACCTGGACGATGGAATGCCTCGCGAGCCAGATAGAGCAGTGAATTCGCGCTCCCGCCGGTCACAATCAGGACAGGAGCCGCGTGCGGCAGATGCATCCCGTGAAAATAAGTTGCAAGAAACGTTTCGGCGGCCTCAATCTCACCTGAAGCTGGCGGATTGGCCGAAAGATACTGGTCGTGCAACCAGCCTGAGCCAATCGGCACAGAGGTGCGCCAGGCGATCTGTCCATGCTGGGCGAAAACCAGCTCCAGGCTCCCTCCGCCCAGGTCCATAACTCCCACCTGCGCATGTTTACCTGCCTCGTATGTTGCGCCCAGGAAAGTCAAAGCGGCTTCGGCTTCTCCACTAATCACCAGCATCTCCAGACCTGTCTCCTGGTGTACACGAGCGATAAACTCCGCGCTATTGCTGGCCTGGCGGATCGCTTCGGTCGCGACCACCAGGATTTTGCGTGCGCCATATTGTTCGGCCAGCGTCTGATATGTCTTCAATGTTTGGAGAGCCGCCTGCATTTTTTCTGGTGAAATCATCCCGTTTGCCGTCACACTCTCGCCGATACGCACCAATTCCAGCTCATCCGCCAGAATTTCCAGGTCAGCGGGAAAACAGCGAGCTACAACGATATGGATCGTATTACTTCCCACATCGATTGCCGCGCAGACAGGGGCTAGCTGTTTCTCCATAAGAGACTCCTTCTCTGGCAAGAATACAAGGACCAGAATATCTTCGCTGTGCCAAGCATACAAGCGCAAAGTTGGCCTGGCAAGCGGTCAGTTCAGCATAGTGAATTGACTTTATTATAGCATGGCTGTCGAACCACGTTGGTTAGCTGGCCGCACTCAGGAAAACGTATGTCAAAAATCCACGAATTTGCAAAAAAGGTCTGCAACCCTCTTGACAACCCTGCTGGGATGCAGTATTATAGGCCACGTCCAAGAGACAAACTCAAATTGCCGAAGTGGTGAAATTGGTAGACACGCAACGTTCAGGGCGTTGTACTCGAAAGGGTGTGGGGGTTCGAGTCCCCCCTTCGGCATTTCCCATCCATTGACGTCCACAGTCGTTGCTCAACGCTCCATTTTCCAGCTCATATTCCCTTGATTTCGTTGAAAATCGTTGGTTGTCTTTCGATTCTCCTGTCAGGTTTCCTGTCAAAATTCTACGGATTTTCCTGTCAGGAGATATCGAAAAGCAACCGTTCAAGAAAGCAAGTGACAGCCACCCGTTACGGCTAGCAGGCAAAAAGAGAAGCCTGCAAATGAGAGGCAATACTCTCGTTGCAGGCTTCTTTCGCTATTTTATAAGAAAGAGCATGAGAAATATGAAAAGCGACAATGGAATGAAAGGCATTTCGATACAAAGATCGGCACCCCTTTGAATTGTTGTATCAGATGATACTCAACTATGAGGTACTGCCCGCGCAACATAAAGCTAGCCAGGGAACGAGGAGAACACCTGTGTTTGAAAGTATTTCTTGTGTTGGCTAACGTGATATAATGAGACACTAGGGTAGGAAACCCATGAGGAATGACGTGCTTGCAAAAGCCCGATGTGTTTCGTATAGGATCTCAGCGAAAAATGTGGCGCTTCCGGCAAGTATCGTGTTCGCTCAGGAAAAAGCAGAAGTATTTGACGAACACATGTGGCACAATGAACACAGAAGTGTATCCATGAACACTTTGGGGAAAACAGGAAGATGGTTCCCCTTTCAGCATGATCCATACCATGGAGGCGGCTCCCGTGGCTTGAAAGGCAGCGGGAGCCGCTTTTTGCTTTCTTCAGAAATCGCAGTCTTTCGCTATTGCTACAGCAATCATTGCCAGAGAAGAGGCTCAGGAAGCGCGACCAGCGCCGTTGAGACGGTGGGCTTTGTTACACCAACTTGTTTTGAACAGACTTAAAATATGATGGCAGGCGTATCCCCAAAGAGCGTTCCATGTGATACTCTCAAAAGAAGGTACACCTGGCATGTAGTAGCGCAATGAGGAGATCTCTGTTATGGCAATACTTCCCAATGGAAAACCCATCGATATTGAGATGCTTGAGGTCGCGATGGAAGACGGCGACCTGGCTCATACCTCTTTTCTGAATACTCTCACCGGCGAGGTGGTCTTCTTATCAGATTATGATGATATTGATGAGCAAGAAAAACTGGCCGCAGAAATCGATGGGAGCAACCATTATGTCCGCGTTGAATGCATTCCCTCCTTTCAAGCCTATGAATGGATGGTCGATTTCAAGGAGGAGGTCGTTGCTCCAAAGGATGAGATAACGGCGCGACGGTTATCCTATGCGCTTGATGGCAAGGGCGCGTTCAGCCGATTTAAACATGCCCTGTATCATGGAGATGGAAAGTGGGTAGAAGCCTGGTATGCGTGGAGAAAGCAGAAACTTACAGCGGCAGCAGAGGCATGGTTAAAGGAGGTGCTCTAGGGTATGAAGAGGTTCGACATGTATGATCTCCGCCAGTTCGATCCCTTTGGGGGTGTCCTGGTGATGACCACGTACTGGCGGCCACGTGTCAAAGATCCTGACCCCGATCATCCAGGCGAGAAACTTTCTGCTCTCAGTTATCTGCCAACCGAGGCTGAGGCAAGCTGTCCCTGTGGAAGTGGTTGCGCGTTTGTTGACTGTTGCCAACCCCTGCCTTACTGGCGACCCGTCTGCCCTGATCCTGACCTGCAAGGATACAGTCTTCTGCATGCGCAAACGGCTCGCTTCACTCCTGTTGACACCCAGAAGGTCCGCGCCTTTTTGCACGACGATGAGCGGCTTTATGGTGTGGAAGAGACGTCTCAGGGTGCAATATGGATCTATTGGGGCGACCCTGCCTATGATACTCCCCCGTATGGCACCATCTGCTTTGGCGATCTCGAACTCCAGGAGCCGCACACTCTGGTCGTTAGCGCATTGAGCGAAACACGGATGAAGGTGCTGCTGGGCCTGTTACGTCCACTCAACCTGGATGCTCCACACATACAGCTTGAGACGCCTTCCACTCCTCCCAAACAACCACGGAGGACGCCACGCAAGAGATCTCGCGGCGCCTGAGTATTGCGTCACTGTGCGAGAAACCAGAAGAGCAAATCTCGCATAACGCCAGAAACGCAACCAGCCTATGGCCTTTTTCAAGGAGTACGAAGCAGTGATGAGCAAAAAGAAACAACCAGCCATCCCTCAATTTGGGAAACTGCCCCCGCTGTACCGTTTTTTTCTCAATCCCTATCCGGATATGCGCTGTACCAACTGCCCTCAGTGCGACATGAAGATGCGCCAGCGGAAGTTGCCCCTGGTTATCCATATTGAGCCGCGTGGCCTCCTCTCGCTCAATAAAACCTGCCGATACTGTCCACGCTGCGATTTACTTATCGCGCATCAAAATGATATCGAACGCATCCTGACCACGGCTTTCAGCATGCCTGGCACACCTGTCGAGCAGATGATGACCGAGGCATTCAGCGCCCACAACGTGCAACAGATTGGCCACGATGATTATCTGATCGTGGGAACGCTGGAGAAAGCAGCTTGGCGGCTCGGAGTGCGGCAACCATTGACACTTCAAGAGACATTGGAGGCGTTGCACGACTTCAAAGAAGTGGTCACATTTAAAGTTACGGGCGGATGGATGCCTCGGAATCCGGGTTCTCGATCTTCAACAAAGAAATAGGAAGCACAAAAACCAATGGTCAAAAAGAGCGACACTATAGAACAGGATCTTCAGCGGCGGGAGAAAACCGAACTCATTGCCATGATCAAGTTGATGCTACAGCAACGGCCCGAACTAGCGTGGGTATTGCAAACACCTCTGCCAACCACTGGCAAAAGCACACCGCCCATCAACACTGCTCTCTATCACAGCCAAATTGAAGCAGCGGTCGCTGCGGCCATCAAACATGACCGCGATCGCAGTTATCGTGAAACACTGAAGAATACCCTGGCCACGATCCAAAGCACAGCTGACACCTTCGCCAGCAAGGAAGATTACGCTGCCGCGCTTGCAATCTACGAAATCCTCACCACAGCGGCGATCACGTATTTCTTTGAGGTAGAAACCGGCTATCTGATCTTCCCACCTGTCCTTTTGCATTGTATCGATGGGCTGGATACCTGTTTTGCTGGCGTAGAAGAGGATCGCCCGATGCGCCAGCGCGTTCTCAAAGCGCTCTTTTCCATCTATCGCTTCTCCCTCACCTCATACATGAATCTGGGCGAAGATATTCCTGATCTATTGATTGGAAACCCTACACCCGAAGAACGCCTAGTGATTGCAGGCTGGGTGCGCGATGAATTGGCTCAACTTCCTGACAACACAGGACTAGCAGGTGAGCAAGCTCGCATATACCACACGCTTCTCCGCCAACTGGAGAAGGAAGGCTTGAAGTGATGGAGAAAGGCCCAAAAGCGTTGCAGCCAGATCACTTCATCTATGGTAAGATAGGCACATCCAAAACAGAGGAGTGATCGTGTGACTGACCGTATGAAAAAAGAAGAGTTTGTGCGTCTGCTGGCGGAAAAGATGGAAACGAATGAAGGTACAGCGACAGCCTGGGTAGATAGCGTCGTTGAAACACTCTACGAGAGCTTCAAAGAGGGCAAAAGCGTCACTCTCCCCGGCTTCGGTAGTTTTTATGTCCGTCCAGAGCCTGGAAGCTGGGTCTTTAAATTCAATCCAGCACAGCGATTACGGGCGCTTTTTGGCTGGTCATCGACCTACACTGGCGATCTTTAGTTGTCATACTTGGAGGCTGCTTTCGATGACCATCCAGCAACACCTTGCCATGACAACATGCTCACACGCGCTTGCTACTCCTACTACTTGGCAGGCCCGGCGCGATTATCGGCGAGCGCAACGCTTCGCTCGCTCGCTTGAACTGGCAGAGTGCCAGGCCAGCTTTATTGATCCTCACCCCAAAAGCGCGACGTGGTATCGTTGGGGGCTGTATTACCCGTTGTCCTGTCTGGCCTTCCTGGCGTTGCTGGCGATGAGCAGGGCTGTTGTGCCTTCCGCCATAAGCGACTGGTTGAGCATTGCGCTAGCGTGTCTGCTGGTTTTGCTGCTGCCTTTCTCGCTGATCGCCCTGAGTGTTACCCTGTTTCGCCGCACGCTCTTTCACTGTGAACAGATCCATCTCTATACCAATGGCATTGTGGCGATCGATCCTCGTGGTCACTGCCAGGGAGCGCGTTATCAGCAGCTCTTCGACTTTCGGCGCGGCGCTCATGAAAGCCCTGAGCGTTTCAGTCGCATCCATTGGGATATGATACGCGCGGCAGTTGCTCACCCCCAGCGCGGACAGGCACCTACCCTCAAGATTACTCCTCACCTGCCTGATGGCGTGGAGATCTGCGCACTGATTGAGCGAGGATACACACAAGCCTGGCTGCCCCGTTTTCGTGAACAGCTTGCCGCAGGCGACGTGCTGGACTTTGACGCGCTGCTCCTCCATCAGGACTGGCTGGGGAAAACAACTCCTGGCGTGCGGCGGTTCAGCGCCTCTGTTCCATCTGTGCCAGCACTTTCGCCAAGTGAGCGTGCCGTCGCGCCGGGTATGGCACGCGGCGTTGTGCTTCAGCAAGATGCGGCAACGCCGGTTGAGTGGCTCCGGCGCGAAGAAATCAAATCGCTGAGAGCCGATGACCGTTTCATTTTGATTCGCACCGTTGAGCCAGTTCGCCGCGACAAACAGGGGCGCGCTGATCGACTCTGGTTCCAGGTGGACACTCTGGAACTGAAAGATGCTGCAATCCTCAAAGAGATGGTCCCGGAGTATCGCTCAAGGCTTGCTCATCCACGAGTATCTCTGATTCAGAGGAAGGATAAACTTATAGACTTTTCTTCTTGATCAGACCGGGCAAACCGGTCATCTGAATCGTCGCTCCTTCCAGTCCCGGAGCATACAGCCACGCGCCATTCATGTTTGTTCGGTAAAGGGCCGCACCAGCGAAACGCGCATCCCTCAAATCAGCATTTTTCAGGGAAGCTTTGCTGAAATACGCGCCTTGCGCCTGCACGCAGCGCAAATCGGACCCATCCAGGCACGTTCCCACAAAGCGCGTGTGAGAGAGATTGGCTTTCACTAGCAATGATTTGCTCATGTTCGCTTCACTGAGGTCGGCTTCGCTCAAATCCGCCTCTCTCAGATTGGTCAAGGTCAGATCCGCACCTTTGAGGTTGACCCCTCTCAAATTGGCTTTACTCAGGTCCGGCAAGATGTGGATCTGGGCTTTCCGCCATCTATTCCACTCGGTAATGCTGGTTCTAAGCAGCGTCAGTTGCTCCTGGTTCGCCATTTTTTGATCCTCATGAAGAACTTGCATGCTCATCAACAAGCATACCGAGATGGAAGGTATGCTGCTGCTCATCGATTTGTAAAAATTGTTTGGCACCTCGATGATAGTGCGTCGGGTGGAAGTCTGGATCAGCCAGCACACGCTCGCCTGTGGCAACATCCCAGGCAGTGAGACCCTGCTTCTCGGACATGGCAAAGAGATATTCGTCATAGACCAGCGTTCCCTCTGGCCCTGCGAACCAGCCCAATTCTTTCTCGGCCACGACATCGAAGAGGCGCACGGCGGGGATGATCCAATCGGCATCTTCTCCATAGCCCCAAACCGCCACGGTTCGTTCATCAATCCAGCAAAGGGGTCCATCCCAGAAACCCGGTCTCTGGCAAAGTTCCATGAGAGAGGGATCATTTTCTTTATCCCAATCTGGTGCCTGAAGCCAACGGCGAAGATTCCAGACAACGACCATACCATTAGGCTGCCAAATCCAGCCATGATCGATAATCCACTCTTGATCGTGTGAAATGGTCAATTCACCACTAAACTCGCAGCCCCTGATAGGTCGATTGCTGACCAGTTCACCATTGTGCGGATCAAAAACAGCAAGTCCGTGCTGCTGAGAATCATAGACCAGGAGTAAGCGACCATCCTGCTCGACAAAGGCAATGGGAAATCGCGAATACTGGGCATAGTTAGGGTGACAGCGCTGTAATTGCATTGTCAGTTGGCCAGTCTGCAAATTATAAACAACTCCATCGACCCCTTTGGCTTGAACCAGCGCTGCAAAGTATCCATTTGACGAAATATGCAATGCCAGATTCTCTGTCCTCTTTGTTATGCTCTCTGATAACTGGAGCAGGTGCCTGGTGGTTCCCGTTGTTACGTTGATTTCAACAAAACTGCCCCCTTGTGTGAGTGCAATCCAGACACTCTCCTGTCGAGTCGGAACAGGTTGCATAACGAGGATGGGTTCGGAAAGCAGAATATCCTGGTGGTGTTTAACAACGGAGAGAGTGGTGGAACGCACAAACTCTTCAGGCTGGCCCACAATGCCATCCTGACATCCCCATGTTTCCAGTTCGGTGTAGCAGCGCCAACAGATCTGACAGAGAGCGATAGAGCTATTTTCCCGCTTGATCTTCTCGGCACACTCATGGCAGACGAGAGAAAAATTTTGCCCTTGCCCAGAAAACCAGAGGACATAATCCACATCAGTCCCCTGGTTTGCCAGATGGATACAGACCAACCTTGTCTCTAGAGCATCCTGATGTACGCAAGCAATCGGCTGGTCAGACCAGATCAGTTTCTTCTCGCCAGTCTGTTGCAAGAGCCGATGCTCTAAATGGCTCTGCCTCACAACAATGGTGCCATGATCCGCCTCATCGTCTCCCTGCCAGGTGATCTCTCCATTAAGTTGATAGTCCCAAGGAGTGAAGAAATGCTCAATGAGATAGGAGAGCCAGGCATAACAGAAGTACAGCTCTCGTTTATCTGCATATCGGAGGGTAATCCCATCCTCCTCAAGCTTCCAGGCACACCAGAGGCGAGGCTGCTCCTGTGGCGCTTTATTCAGCTTCAGTTTCTGATCACGCACCAGTGGTTGATAGAAATCAACTTTCAACTCATCAAAGCTCAAACCCACAAAGTACGCTCCCTCATGTCCAACAGGAAGTCCCACCGCTTCCCGTAGCGGATCAGGAAGCTCCTGCACATACTCGTTTGCCCATGAGATGCGACGGGTTGAAAGAAAACGCCGCAGATAAGCAGTTTGCTCTGGCTGTAATGGCCGATCAAGCTGGATACTGCCAGTAAAGTGGATAGCATAGCTGCGCCGACTGAGATGCTTCACCTGCTCACCTCTTTCATAAGGGATACGCGCTATTTGTGGACACAAGCATAGCATATATCGATCTGATGCGCTACCATCGTTGTGAACCTGCCTCAGAAGAACCCGGAGGTTTCCGCTTTCCTCAATCCCCAGGAGAATATGGTGATAGAAGAAGACATGAGCAAAGGAGACGAGCGATCTGATGGCCACAATTACCATTATTGATGAGTCCACGGCTGGTGAAACGCATGCCTGGAATCTGGATTTTCTAGATGAGCCGCTAAGCCTGCGCGAACTGATCCGACGGCGTATTTATCAGGAAGTAACCGAGTATAATGCGAGGCTCACCGGACACTTTCATGGGCTGGTCCAACCAACCGAGGCTGAGCGCGTCTTGAACGGTTCGCATCCTAAACCAGCGCACAGGTTGGATTGGCAGGCCCAGTATGAGAAAGCCATCGATGCCTTTACCCGCCGGGCTTATCTCGTTCTGGTCGGGAAAAAACAGGTCGTCGATCTCGACGCTTCCATCGAGCTGCACGCAGGAACCGAAGTGACGTTCTTCAAGCTGGTGCCGCTGGTAGGAGGATAATAGTGATGAGAGATATAGAACATGCCCTTGCTTTGCTCAATGCCTATCAGATCGAGTTCATCTCCCAATCCAGGCCCTGGAATATGCCACCACGGGATCTTGCCGCTGGTCGCACCATTCTAGAAAATACTGACCAGATGCACATCTCGGTAGTTTGTGCTGCACTGCACCACTTTTCGCAGACAGGACATTGCAGTTATGCTACTTACAGTTTGTTGAGCCACCTTCTCAGGCGTCGATTGCCTTACACCCCCGATGATATCCGGGTAGCTCTGCAATCCGTAAGCAAGTCCAGGCATGTCGGTCAGCTCCCTGCTCAAGCTCTTCTGCGTGCGTTTGCCCACCAACTCACTCATCCTGAGACGTTTGCTGCCTGCCGTTCTGATCTTGAGCATCTCCAGGAGATCGCGCGCACGTGGTATGTCTGCGCCGACCACCGCAAATTCCTCAAACTGCTTGACGAGATCCTCGCAGGTCAGCAGAAACGCCCGGTGACTCTTTATCCCGATGAGTGGGGAAGCCAGGTTATGGCTCTGTTGGAGGCAATGGAACCTGATTTACGAACACGCTGGCTTGCGCTCCTGGATCATTGCGCGGCGGCCAAAGGCAGCGCTCCAGGCAGGAAGTGGCTCGCACAAGTCCCTCGCTTTGTCGACACGTTAGGCTCCGAAACCTTTTGCCGTCTAGCTATCGCCTGGCTCGATGCTTTTGGCAAGCAACGCGGCGCACGCCTGGAAGAAGAGAATGCGACGCTCCTCAAGGGTCTGGCCTGGTGTTGCTACGAGCAGAATGATGCGACATTGGCTGCTGCTCTCGCCAACGCTGCGCTTGAGGGCTACCGTAAAATCAGCGGCGTGGGACCGCGTTCGGCCAAAATCGCCAGCGCGTGCGTGTACGCGCTGAAACAGCTCTCTCCGCAACATGGGGCGGCGCAGCTTGAGAGGATACGCCTCAATGTCAAGCAAATGACCTCTCGCAAAGAGGTGGAAAACGCGCTTAACGACGTCGCTCTCCGGGCACAGATGAGCCGGGAAGATCTGGAAGAATTGACGGTCCCTACGTTCGGCCTGGAGCAGGGGCCGCTGCGTTTCTTGATCGGTCCTGCCATTGCTGAGATCACCATCGTGGGGAGTAAAGGGCAGATCCAGTGGTCTGATCCTGATGGGCGTCCACGTAAAGATGCTCCCGCCGAAGTCAAACGCGCGTACAAGGCGGAGCTAAAAGATCTCAAACGTTGCTGCGACGATTTAACGCGGATGCTCGCAGCCCAACAAGAGCGTCTGGAGCGCCTCCCGCTGACCGAACGACAATGGAGCCTGGCGGATTGGCGCGCACGTTACCTCGATCACCCATTGGTGCAATATATCGCCAGGCGTCTCATCTGGCGCTTCAGAGACGGCGAGCGCAACCAGGATGGCATCTGGCTGGATGGGCAACTTGTCGATGCCACTGATCGCCCACTCGAACTGTCTGAGGCAACCCGGGTTTCCGCGTGGCATCCAGTGTTCTGCGCTGCGGAGATGGTTCTGAGGTGGCGCAATTGGCTGGAGCGACATGAGATCACCCAGCCTTTCAAGCAAGCCCACCGGGAGATGTATCTGTTGACGGATGCTGAGCGGCAGACACGTGTCTATTCCAACCGGTTTGCGGCCCATATTCTGCGTCAGCACCAGTTCAATGCCCTGGCGGCGGCTCGTGGCTGGCAGAACACGCTGCGTCTGATGGTTGATGATAGCTATCCTCCCGCCACGCTTACCCTTCCTCACTGGGGCCTGCGCGCCGAGTTCTGGATCGAGGGGGCTGGCAACGAGTATGCCGTCGATACGAATGAAGCCGGGACGTATCTCAGGCTGGCGACGGATCAGGTGCGTTTTTATCCCATCGATGCGGTTGCCAATTGGGCACATGCAGGTGGCGGTGGGTACAGCCCCGCGTATAACTGGCAGGAGCGACGACCAAATGACGCGCTGGAGCCACTTCCGCTCGAACGAATTCCCGCCCTGGTTCTCTCTGAGGTGTTGCGCGATGTGGATCTTTTCGTTGGCGTAGCCAGTGTGGGCAATGATCCCACCTGGCAGGACGGTGGACCGGATGGCCGTTACCAAACCTACTGGCACTCCTACAGCTTTGGCGATCTTTCCGCGACTGCCCAGACCCGCAAGCAGTTGCTTGAACGCCTCATTCCCCGGTTGGCCATCGCCGATCGCTGTACCATTGAGGACCGCTTTCTCATCGTCCGTGGCGACCTGCGCACCTACAAAATTCACCTGGGGTCCGGGAATATCCTGATGGACCCCAACGATCAGTATCTTTGTATTGTTCCCGGTCGAGGCGGTAATAGTTCCTCGCCCACTGATCGACTCTACCTGCCCTTCGAGGCTCTCTCCCTGACACTTTTTGGCACATCAAAAGCGCAAAGGAAAGCACCATTGTCCGTTCCGCTTGCGAAAAGGCAAGGAATGTGTCAAGTTAGCAATA
>Ga0207674_10006227_pt1 | contig 14065 bp, 11 predicted proteins | sample KBSCornC72_FD_184303 | JGI IMG/M metagenome (GOLD analysis project Ga0207674, IMG submission 184303) | Corn rhizosphere microbial communities from Kellogg Biological Station, Michigan, USA - KBS Corn C7-2 (SPAdes) (version 2) | ecosystem: Host-associated > Plants > Roots > Rhizosphere > Soil ... | reverse complement strand
CGGCCTGATCGTGATCTGCCCGTACAGCGCGGCCGACGCCAAGGGGTTGCTGAAGGCCGCGATCCGGACCGACGACCCGGTCGTGTTTCTCGAGAATGAGCTGCTTTACGGCCAGCATTTCGACGTGCCGCAGCTCGACGATTACGTGCTGCCGATCGGCAAAGCGCGGATCGTCCGCCCCGGCAAGGACGTCACCATCGTCAGCTACTCGATCGGCGTCGGGGTCGCGCTCGAAGCCGCGCAGGAGCTAATGGGGCAGGGCATCAACGCCGAGGTGATCGACCTGCGCACCCTGCGTCCGCTCGACAAGGCGACGGTGCTCGAAAGCCTCAAGCGGACCAACCGCATGGTCGTCGTCGAGGAAGGCTGGCCGGTGTGCTCGATCAGCTCGGAGATCATGGCCATCGCCATGACCGAAGGGTTCGACGACCTCGACGCACCGGTGCTGCGGGTGACCGACGTCGATGTCCCGCTGCCCTATGCCGCCAACCTCGAGAAGCTGGCGCTGATCAAGGCGTCGGACGTGGTCGCGGCGGTCAAGGCCGTCACCTATCGCTGAGCGCAGGCTCGACTTCGACCGCGAGGTCGCGCTCCAGCAGCTGCCGCGCGTCGTCCAACCGGCCATCAAGACCCTCTGGGATCTCGATTTCGCCTTTGCCGACATTGTCGCGACGAGCAGCGATCCGCGGCTCGGGGCGATCCGCATGGCCTGGTGGCGCGAACGCTTCGAGGACCTCGATCGCGGCGAGGAGCCGCCGCCCGAACCGCGTTTGCAGGGCGCCTCCGACCTGCTGCTGACCGGGGTCACGGGAGCCGAATTGGCGCAGCTCGAGGACGCCTGGCTGCCGCTGCTCGACCCGTTCCCGTGGGGCGAACGCCAGGTGGAGGGGCTGAGGCTGCGCGGCCGAATCCTGTTCAGCCTCGGCGCGCGGCTGCTCGACGCCGATTCGGCGAGCCTCGATTCAGCCGGCGAGTTGTGGTCGCTGGTCGACGGTGCTCATCATTGCAGTGACGCCGCTTCCCGAGCGATGCTGATGGACGAAGGCAAGCGGCTGGTGCCATCGCTGCGGACTGCTCCGAACTCCGCGCTGCGCCCGCTGACGACCCTGGCCGCCCTCGCCGCGCATGATGCGCTCGGGCGGGGCGGCGGAGTGCGACGGGGGTGGGCCGCGCTCGCGCATCGCTACTGGGGCAGGTTGCCGCGGTAGTTGACAGAAACGCCTCCGAAACGGAGGTTCTCGCGCGTGCCGAATCTCCTTCGGGGTTAGGAGATTCTCATGGTGCGTTTCCTCGCCGGCGCCGCCGCCTGCTTCCTCCTCCTCACCGGAGCTTTCCTGCTGTGGCAATCGCGCGCCGAGCAGGGCCCCGGCCTGCCGCCGGCACCGAAGCCGCGGCCGGTCAGCCTGCTCAATCCAGGCGCGCCGCTGCAGGCGCCCGAGGCGGACCCCAAGAGCCGCGAGGAGAAGCGCTTCAGCCGCGCCGACAAGAACAAGGACGGGAAGATCGAATCCGAGGAAGTGCTCGGCGCCCGGCGCAAGGCCTTCGCCAAGCTCGACGCCAACGGCAACGGCGCGCTGTCGTTCGAGGAATGGGCGGCGAAAACGATCGAGAAGTTCCACGGCGCCGACCAGGACCATTCCGGCTGGCTGACCCCCGCCGAATACGCGACCACCGCGCCCCCGCCGCCCAAGCACAAGGCGCGGTGTTCCTGTTAATTCCTCCCCATCCGCAGATGGGGAGGGGAACCATCCGAAGGATGGTGGAGGGGTAATTGCCGCCACCTCGGGACAAGAATACAACTGTTCTGCAAGCTCGAGCGCTTCGCCGGAACATGACCCTGCCCGAAGGAATGTTGTGGCAGGCTTTGCGGAAGCGTCCCGACGGTTTGAAATTCAGGCGACAGCATCCGATGGGCCGCTGCATCGTCGATTTCTATTGTCCGGCTACGATGCTGGTCGTCGAAATTGATGGTGAGGCACATTCGATGGGAGACCGCCCGGAGCGAGATTTGAGGCGCGACGCCTGGCTCCGAGGACAAGGCCTTCGCGTTCTTCATTTCAGCGCATCGGACGTGATCAACGATCTTGGATCGGTGGTTACGGCGATTCTCTTCGCCTGTCGGCGCTAGCTACCCCTCCACCAGCTCTGCTGGTTCCCCTCCCCACGAATTCTCGTGGGGAGGAATGTTCGCCAGCCACTCCGCCAGCTTCGCTCGCGCCCGATCCGTGTACGCCTGCTTCCGGTCGGCACGTTTGTGCCGCCCCGCAAGCGGCGGCATCAGGCCGAAGTTGACGTTCATCGGCTGGAACGTCTCGGCGTCGGCGCCGCCGGTGATGTGGGCGAGGAGGGCGCCCACTGCGGTCTCGACCGGCGGCGGCGGGAGCGTGTCGCCGCCCAGCTCGGCGGCGGCGAAGCGGGCGGCGAGGATCCCGACCGCGGCGCTTTCGACATAGCCTTCGCAGCCGGTGATCTGGCCGGCGAAGCGGATGTTGGGCCGCGACTTCAGGCGCAGCTCGCCGTCGAGCAGCCGCGGCGAGTTGATGAAGCTGTTGCGGTGAATCCCGCCGAGCCGCGCGAACTCGGCATTCTCCAGGCCCGGGATGGTGCGGAAGATGCGGACCTGCTCGCCGTGCTTCAGCTTGGTCTGGAAGCCGACCATGTTCCACAGCGTCCCAAGCGCGTTGTCCTGGCGCAGCTGGACGCAGGCGTAAGGCCAGCGGCCGGTGCGCGGGTCGTCGAGGCCGACGCCCTTCATCGGCCCATAGCGCAGCGTCTCGATGCCGCGCTCGGCCATCACCTCGATCGGCATGCAGCCCTCGAAGTAAGGTGTGTCCGTCTCCCACTCCTTGAACGGCATCTTGTCGCCGTCGACCAGCGCCTGGACAAAGGCCTCATACTGCGCCTTGTCGAGCGGGCAGTTGATGTAATCCTTACCCCCTTTGTCCCAGCGGGCGGCCATCCAGGCCTGGTCCATGTCGATGCTGTCGCGATGGACGATCGGCGCGATCGCGTCGAAGAAGGCGAGGGCGTCCTCGCCGGTCTCGGCGGCGATCGCCGCGGCCAGCGTCGAGCCGGTCAGGGGCCCGGTGGCGATGATCGTCGGGTGATCGGGCAAGGTGTCGATGCGCTCGCGTACGACGGTGATGTTGGGATGCTGCGCGATCGTCCGCGTAACCTCGGCCGCGAAGGCGTCGCGGTCGACGGCGAGCGCCGACCCGGCGGGCACGCGGTGCGCGTCGCCGGCGCGCAGGATCAGCGAATCGAGCGCGCGCATCTCCTGGTGGAGCAGGCCGACGGCATTGTGCTCGGCATCGTCGCTGCGGAAGCTGTTCGAGCAGACCATCTCGGCCAGCCGGTCGGTCTCGTGCGCCGGCGTCCGGTCGCCGCCGCCGCGCATCTCGCTTAAGCGGACGCGCCAGCCGGCTTCGGCCAGCTGCCATGCCGCCTCGCTCCCGGCGAGCCCGCCGCCGACGATGTGGAGGTCGAAGGTCATGGGCGCCTCCTGTCATTGCGAGCGAAGCGAAGCAATCCACCGCGGCCAATGGATTGCTTCGTCGCTTCGCTTCTCGCAATGACGACGGCGATGCGCATTTTCACCATCGGCTATGAGGGCGCCACCGTCGGCGAGTTTCTCGCCGCGTTGCGGGCCGCGGGCGTCGAGCGGGTGATCGACGTGCGTGCGCTGCCGCTGTCGCGCCGGCCGGGCTTCTCCAAATCGCCGCTGCGCGCCGCGCTCGAACAGGCGGGGATCGACTATGTGCATTTGAAGGCCCTCGGCACCCCGTCCGAAGGACGAACCGCGGCGCGGGCCGGACGGCACCAGGACATGGCCCGGATCTATGCCGGCCAGCTCGAGCTGCCCGAGGCGATGGCGCAGGGCGCGCAGCTGCTCGACCTCGCCGCAGAGACGCCCAGCGCCGTGCTGTGCATGGAGCGCGACCCGGCGCACTGCCACCGGACCGTGCTGCTCGACGCCATTGCGGCCGATGCCGATATCGTCCACCTGTTTCCCTGACCGCGACCGCCGACAGGGCTTCAGGAACCGCGCCCGCGCTGGCCGGTTTTGGTCGTGCAACGCTTAGCGCTTGTGGAGTAACCTCGATGAAAAGATTGGCGATCCTGATTGCCGGCACGGCCATCCTGGCCGCGTGCCAGACGAGCGCTCCGCCGCCCCCGCCGCCCGGCGCGGCGATGATCGATCCCAACGATCCGCGCTTCGCGCCCGGCTTCATGGCCCAGGCCGCGAGCGGCGGGCAGTTCGAGATCCAGTCGAGCCAGCTCGCCTTGCAGATGTCACAGAATGCGGCGGTCCGGAACTTCGCCAACATGATGATCGCCGACCACAGTCGCCTGAACCAGGCGGTGGCCGCGGCCGCGACGTCGGCGCGCCTCACTCCGCCGGCGCCGGTGCTGCTGCCGTCCGACCAGGCGATGTTCGACCAGGTGCGCGCGGCGGGTGCCGGGCCGGGCTTCGACCTCGCCTACAAGAATGCCCAGATCACCGCCCACCAGAATGCGCTGCAGCTGATGCAGGCCTTCGCCGCCAACGGCGACGTCCCGGCGTTGCGCAACGCCGCCGCGCAGGCGGTTCCGGTGGTGCAGATGCATCTGAGCCAGGCGCAGGCGCTGCCGGTCGCGGCGGTCGCGCCACCGCCGCCGCCGGCCGCCCCGGTCGGGCGCGCGGGCGAGCGGGGCTAGTCTAAAGAGCGGGCAGCTCGGTCCGCGTTCCGGCCTCGAGCAGCGCCTCGATGTCGGGGACCGGGCGACCGCTCATCTCCTTGTTGACGGCGCAGACGAGGCGGCGCTCGACTTCTTTGTGGAGGCATTTCTTGAGCACACCCAGCGCCTTGGGCGGGGCGATGATCGCGAGCGCTTCGAAATCGCCGCGCAGCGCCCTGGCCTTGAGCTCGTCAGCCGCGTCCTTGATCCAGCGATCCTCTTCCTGTTGCTGGAAATCGGGCTCTTCATAGGTCGAATGGCCGAAGCCGTAGCTCTGCTTCACCGTCCCCGGCGCGTCGCTCTTGATGTCCCGGTCCTTGCGCTGGTCGGTCCGCGCGTCGTGCGCCTCGGTGCGGAGGTCGATCTGATTCTCGTCCCCGCGATTGCGGAAGAACAGCATCTTGCGGCCGTCGGCGACCAGGACCAGCGCATTGTGGGGAAGGGGCATGGACGGTTCCTCCTTACTCGGACCTCCTTCAGAGAACGCGGACCGGCGGCGAGTTGTTCTGCGGCTCGTCGCACAACCGTTCCTCCCTGGCCGAAGGCCGGGGAGGGGAACCATCCGGAGCATGGTGGAGGGGTAGCTGGCGGAGGCGTCTTCTACCCCTCCCCCATCGAATCTTCGTTCGATGGTTCCCCTCCCCACCGCTTCGCGGCAGGGAGGAACTAAGTGAGCTACTCCTGCTCCGGGTCGGCGGGCTTGTCGAGTTCGCTTTCGCCCACGGTGGCGCCTAATTCCGGCGCGGTCTCGCCGCCGCCCTCGACCTCGATCTCTTCCTCGTCACTCTCATCGATTTTGGCGACGCTGACGACATGCTCATCCTCGGCCACGCGGAAGATAGTCACGCCCTGGGTGTTGCGGCCCATGATGCGGATGTCGCCGACCGTGGTGCGGATCACCTTGCCCTGGTCGGTGACCAGCATCAGCTGCTCGCCCTGCCGCACCGGGAAGCTGGCGATGACGCAGCCGTTGCGCTCCGACGTGTCGATGTTGGTGATGCCCTGGCCGCCGCGGTTGGTACGGCGGTACTCATAGGCCGAGGAGCGCTTGCCGTAGCCGTTCTCGGTCACGGTCAGGATGAACTGCTCATTCTCGGCCAGCTCGGCGAAGCGGTCGGCGGGCAGGGTGCATTCGACGTCCTCGCGCTCGCGCCACGGCGGGCAGCGCAGATAGGCCTCGCGCTCCTCCTGCGTGGTCCCGATGCGGTGCAGGATCGACATGGAGATGACCTCGTCGCCCGCCAGCAGGCGGATGCCGCGCACGCCGGTCGAGGTGCGCGACTGGAACTCGCGGACGTCGGTGGCCATGAAGCGGATCGCCTTGCCGTTGCGGGTGGCGATGAGCACGTCGTCGCCTTCGGTCAGCAGCTCGACCCCGATCAGCCGGTCGGTCGGATCGCCCTGCTCCTCGCTGTCCTCGTCGACTTCGGCCATGCCGAAGCGCATCGCGATCTTGCCCGCGCTCGGGATGTTGGTGAAGGCCGCCATGCTGTTGCGGCGGACGGTCCCGTGGGCGGTCGCGAACAGGATGTGCAGCCCGCCCCATTCGGCCTCGTCCTCGGGCAAAGCGACGACGGTGGACACGGTCTCGCCCTCGGCCAGCGGGAGCAGGTTGACCATCGGCCGGCCCTTGGTGTTGGGCCCGCCCTCGGGCAGGCGCCACACCTTGAGCCGGTAGACCCGGCCGAGGTTGGAGAAGAACAGCACCGGGTTGTGCGTCGAGGTCACGAACAGGTTGGTGACCGCATCCTCTTCCTTGGTCGCCATCCCGGCGCGGCCCTTGCCGCCGCGCTTCTGCTCGCGAAACACCGACAGCGGCGTGCGCTTGATGTAGCCGCCCATGGTCACGGTCACGACCATGTCCTCGCGCTCGATCAGATCCTCGTCCTCGATCCCGTCGGCGGCGGGCGCCAGCTCGGCCAGACGCGGAGTGGCGAACTCGCTTTCGACCTCATCGAACTCCTGCTGCATCACGGCGTAGAGCCGGGCGCGGTTGGCGAGGATCTCGAGCAATTCGCCGATGTTGGCAGCAAGCTCGGCCAGCTCGTTGCCGATCTCGTCGCGGCCGAGCGCGGTCAGGCGATGGAGGCGCAGCTCGAGGATCGCGCGGACCTGCGCTTCCGACAGGCGATAGGTCCGCTCGGCCTTCAGCGGCTCGACCGCTTCGACCAGCGCGATGTACGAGCGGATCTCGTCCATCGGCCAGTCGCGCTCGAGCAATTTCTCGCGCGCGACCGCCGGGCTCGCCGACCCGCGAATCAGCTTCACCACCTCGTCGAGGTTGGTCACCGCGACGACCAGGCCGAGCAGGATGTGGGCGCGCTCGCGGGCCTTCAACAGCTCGAACTTCGAGCGGCGCGTGATCACTTCTTCGCGGAAGCGGATGAAGCTTTCGATGAAGTCGCGAAGGGTGAGCGTCTCGGGCCGCCCGCTGCGGATCGCCAGCATGTTGGCGGGGAAGGAGGACTGCGCCGGCGTGTGTCGCCACAGCTGGTTGAGCACGACGTCGGGGGTGGCATCGCGCTTCAGGTCGATGACGATGCGCACGCCCTGGCGATTGGATTCGTCGCGGATGTCGGCGACGCCCTCGATCCTTTTGTCCTTGGCCGCCTCCGCGATCTTCTCGACCAGCCCCGATTTGCCTACCTGGTAGGGAATTTCGGTGAGGACGATCGAGCGGCGGTCGCCGCGGCCTTCCTCGACCGTGTGACGCGAGCGCATCATGATCGAGCCGCGGCCGGTGGTGTAGGCGCTGCGGATGCCCGACTGGCCGAGGATGAAGCCGCCGGTCGGGAAGTCCGGGCCCTTCACATGCTCCATCAACCCTTCAGAGGTGATCGCGGGATCTTCGATGAACGCCCGGCACGCGGCCAGCACCTCGCCGAGATTGTGCGGCGGGATATTGGTCGCCATGCCGACGGCGATGCCGCCGGCGCCGTTGACCAGCAGGTTGGGGAAGCGCGCCGGAAGCACCTGCGGCTCGCGCTCCGAGGCGTCGTAATTGGGCTGGAAGGTGACCGTGTCCTTGTCGATGTCGCCGAGGAGGAAATTGGCGACCTTCCCGAGCCGCGCCTCGGTGTAGCGCATGGCCGCCGGCGGGTCGGGGTCCATCGAGCCGAAATTGCCCTGGCCGTCGATCAGCGGCACGCGCATCGACCAGCTCTGGGTCATGCGGGCGAGCGCGTCATAGATCGCGGCGTCGCCGTGCGGGTGATATTTACCCATGACGTCGCCGACGATGCGGCTCGACTTGCGATAGGGCCGCCCGGCGACATAGCCGGCTTCCTGGCAGGCGAAGAGGATCCGGCGATGGACCGGCTTCAGGCCGTCGCGAACGTCGGGCAGGGCCCGGCTTACGATCACGCTCATCGCGTAATCGAGGTAGGAGGTCTTCATCTCGTCGACGATGGAGATGGGCGCGATGCCGGCGGGCGGCTCGCTGCTGTCGTTAAGGTCGTCGACCGGCGGTTCGGTGGCCAAGAAACAGTCCTGTGATTGAAGGGGTACACGAGAAGGTTGCGGCCGGATGCCGCGCCCCCCGCTTGCCTACCTAGTGCATCGAGTGGGGGAGCACCACCCCGCGCGCGTACGCGCACGCGCGCGAAACTCGCGAACTATCGCTGAACGGAAGGTTCAAACGGGGTTCAGGCCGGATCGGGCATTGGTCTTGGCCTGCCCGCCGCGAAGGACTAAGCGCTCGCCGCGGAAACCCTTTCAACTCGTCTCCCAGGGGAAGCAATCGATGAAGCTCACTACCGCTGCGTTCGGCCTTGGCGCCCTAACTGTCGCTACTTCGCTCTCGGCCCAGATGCCGAGCAGGACCGGCCAGGATGAGCGGCCGCAGGCGGTCAGTGAAGCCAAGGAGCCCCAGCTGAAGCCTTCGGGCGGGGCGCTGAAAGCGATCGTCGACCTGCAAAATGCGGTCAACGCCAGCGATTATGCCAACGTCCCGGCCAAGGTCGCGGCCGCCCGCGCGGTCGCGAAGACCAAGGAGGACCGCTACATCATCGCCCAGCTCCATCTCAAGGCGGCGCTGGCAGCCAAGGACAATGCCGGGATGGCGGCCGCGATCGATGCGGTCGCCTCGTCGGGCTATGTCGACAGCGCCAAGTCGGCGCAGCTCTACCAGAGCCTCGGCGCAACCCTCTACAACGCCAAGCAGTTCGACCAGGCGAGCGCAGCGCTCGAAAAAGCGATCGCCGCGAACCCGAACGATTCCGAAACCCTGATCATGCTCGGCGAGACGCGCAACGCGCAGGGCCGCAAGGCCGAGGCGGTCGCGCAGCTCCAGCGCGCGATCCAGGTGACCGCCGCAGCCGGCCAGAAGCCGCGCGAGGAAGTCTACAAGCGCGCCCTCGGCCTCGCTTATGACGGGAAGCTGCCGGTGTCGGGCGAGCTCGCTCGGCAGTGGGTCACGGCCTATCCGGGCCCGGAGAGCTGGCGCAACGCGATCGCCATCTACCGCAACACCACCAAGCCCGACGTCGAAGGCACGCTCGACCTGCTGCGCCTGATGCAGACCACCGGCGCGCTCAACGACGGTGCGGACTACAGCCTGTTCGCGAGCGCCGCGGCCGAGCAGGGCAATTATGTCGAGGCCCAGTCGGTGCTCGACGCGGGGCTGGCGGCCAGGATCGTCGATCCGACCCGGCCCGACTTCCGCGACATCATCACCGGGCTGAAGGCCAAGCCGAAACTGACCGACGCCGACCTCGCCGAGGCGGTCAAGGTGGCGCAGACCGGCACCGCCATGGTCCGGGTCGGCGACCGCTATTTCGGGCTCGGCCAATATGACAAGGCGGCCGACCTCTACCGCAAGGGCATCGCCAAGGGCGGGGTCGACGCCAATGTCGCCAACCTCCACCTCGGCATGGCGCTCGCCCGCTCGGGCGACAAGGCCGGGGCGACGGCGGCGTTCAACGCGGTCAGCGGCCCGCGTGCGGACATCGCCAAATACTGGCTGCTCTACCTCCAGACCAAGGGCTGATCCGGGTCCGGCGCCGGAGTGGTCCGGCGCCATTTCCGACCCTCCAGACCGCGGCTCGCGACGCCGTTGGCGGCGATGTGAAACCGTCCTGTTTCGGGACGGTTAAGCAGTGGCCGCTTAGCGCGATCTGAATGACCGCATAGAGCCGGTACTCGGTGCGTCTGGAGGATGCGGAAAGCCGGTGCGGTTCGACGATCGATTGCTGACGGTTCTGAACCAGCCCGCGAGCGACCGCCACGATACGGCGGTGCGCTGGCGGCAGCTGGTCGACCTCGTCGCGCGCGCCGGGCCCAACAGCTCGAGTCCGGTCGTCGTGCAGGCGCTGGAGTCGATCCGCGCCGAGTCCAGGAACGTCGATGAGCCGCTGCGCGCCGCGGCCGCGCGCGCCGTCGCCGCGCTGCCCCTGCCGCTCGGCCTCCTCGAATGCTTCGCCACCGACAAGCTCGCCGTCTCGGCGCCGGTGCTTGCCGCGGCCAGCCTCGAACCGGCGCAGTGGCGGGCGCTGCTGGCGAGCGCCGATGAGGAGACTCGTCGCTTCGCCGAGACCCTCCATCCCGAGATCGCAACTCCGGCCGAGCCCGACCCGACCGAGGCGCTGGTCGAGCCCGCTCCGCCCGCGAAGGCGGAGCCGGCCGAGCCGGCACCGCCGCGCAAGGCCGCCGAGCGCAAGCCGCGGACACCGGCCGGGCCGTCGCTCAGCGACGTCGTTGCGCGGATCGAGCGCCGCCGCCGGTCGCGCGAGCAGCAGACGGCGGTCTCAGCGCGCGCACCGGCTCCGGCGACCGGCGCGCCGGCCCTGTTCCGCTGGGAATGCGGCCCCTCGGGCGAGATCGCCTGGGTCGAGGGAGCGCCGCGCGGTGCGCTGATCGGCCGCTCGATCGCGCGCAATCACGACCAGGCCGTCGGCCATCTCGACGACGAGGTGATCCGCGCCTTCGCGATGCGCGCGCCGTTCCGCGATTCGACCCTGACCGTGCCGGGTGACGGGCTGGTTTCCGGCGACTGGAAGATCAGCGGCGTGCCCGCGTTCGATCCGACCGACGGGCGCTTCGCCGGTTATCGCGGGATTGCGCTCCGCGACCTGCCGCCGCCGTCGGAGCGGACCGCCGGCTCGGAGATCCTGACCGACCCGGATTCGCTGCGCGAGCTGGTCCACGAGATCAAGACTCCGCTGAACGCGATCATCGGCTTCGCCGAGATCATCGACGGCCAGTATCTCGGCCCCGCCGACCGCCGCTACCGCGAGCGCGCGAGCGACATCGTCGGCGAGGCGCGCTCGCTGCTCGGCGCGATCGACGACCTCGACTTCGCCGCGAAGATCCATTCCTCGACCCGGGTCGAGGAGCGCCGCGCCGACCTCGGCGAGCAGCTCGAAATGCTGTCCGAATCGCTGCGCGCGCTAGCCGCCGAACGGGGCGTCGAGCTCGAGTTCTCGCGGCGGCCGCGGATGCCGGGCTGCGCGGTCGAGCCCGAGCTCGCCGACCGCCTGTTGTTCCGGCTGGCCTCGGCGGTGATCGAGCAGGCCGGCTCGGGCGAGCGGCTGCGGCTGGCGGTCGAGCACAGCGCCGACGCGTGCCGCTTCTCGATCAGCCGACCGGCGGCGCTCAAGGGCCTGACCGACGCGATATTGTTCGAACCGCGCCCGGAGACGGCGGCGGACGAGGATCTCGGCGCGCTCGGCATCGGCTTCGCGCTGCGCCTGGTCCGCGGCTTGGCGCGGATCGCCGGGGGCGACCTGCTCGCCTCGGCCGCCGGCCTCACTCTGCTGCTGCCCACGGCGTGATCGGGAGCCGCCGATCACGCTTGGCGGCGGGCGCCGCTATCGTCTATCTGGGCCGAGCCGGGGAGGGCCTGTAGCTCAACGGTAGAGCCGGCCGCTCATAACGGCTAGGTTGGAGGTTCGAATCCTTCCGGGCCCACCCGCCTTCGCTCCCGCCGGGAGCCACGGTGGGCAAGCCCAGTGGTGAAGTCGGGGAGTGGCGCAGCCTGGTAGCGCATCTGCTTTGGGAGCAGAGGGTCGCAGGTTCGAATCCTGTCTCCCCGACCAGCCTTTCGCTCGGCTTGAGCCGAGCTACGGCTGGCAAGCCAGCCTGACATCGAGTCCAGCGGGTTTACCCGCCGAAGCCTTGGCGAAGGCGGGCGGCTACTTTGCCTTGTTCTCGGTCTTGACGTCGTTGTCGACCTTGACGTCGAGGTCGGTGTTCCGGGCCTTGTCGCCGAGGTTCTGGGCCTCGTTGCCGACGTCCGAGGCGATATTCTCGACCGTGTTGCCGACGTCGGCCGCGGTGTTTTGCACTTCCGCCTCGTTGATGGTGATGGCGGTGGTGTCGTTGGCCTTGTCGCGTTCGACGTTGCACGCGCCGACGAGCAGCACGGGCAAAGCGAGCAGAATGCGCATCTGATCCTCCTCTTCTCGCCGGCTCAACGCCGCGGACGGCGTTTCGGCTCCGGCTCGATTCCGCCCGACAGGACGGCAAGCGCCGCGGTCCAGGCGGCGACATTCTGGCGCAGCTGCACGGGGTCGATCTTGTCGAGCGTATCGTCGGGCGTGTGGTGCCAGTCGAAATAGCGAGTGCCGTCCTGGCTGAGCGAGATCCACGGCGCGCCGGCCTTGATCGTCTCGTCGACGTCGGTGCCGTCGGCTTCGGCCTTGTCGTTCTTGACGATACCCAGCGGCGCCAGCGCCGCTTCCAGGGCCCGATAGGTCCCGGGGTCGGTCTTCATCAGCTGCGTGCCGAAGCGCCAGATGCGGTCGGCGCCGAAGTCGCTCTCGCCGGCGATGGCGTAGCGGTCGCCGGCATGGGCCTTGGCCAGCGCCGTGCCGCCGAACCCGCCCGGCTCCTCGGCGCCGAACCAGACGACCCGGATCGTCCGCAGCGGCCGCCCGGCGTCCATGATCTGCTTGGCGGCGGCGGTCGTGATCGCCACCCCGGCGCCGTCGTCGATCGCGCCCGTACCCTGGTCCCAGCTGTCGAGGTGGCCGCCGAGGAGCAGGATCGGAGCGTGGGGATCGCGGCCCGGGACTTCGGCGACGACATTGCCGGAGCGGCCGCCGGCGGTCTTCTGGCTGACCAGCGTGAGATGCATCACGACCGGCTTGCCGCGCTTGAGGATGCGGACGAGCTGCTCGGAATCGGGCACGGTCAAAGCGCCGGCGGGGATCGGGGCCGCGCCGTCGGTGAAATATTGGACGCCGGTGTGCGGGTTGCGGTGGTGGTCGGTGCCGATCGAGCGGATGACGATCGCCAGCGCGCCCTTCAGCGACGCGATGGTCGGGCCCTGGCGGCGCGGCGCTCCGAACTGACCGTAGCCCGAGCCGTCCTGCGCCGGCATCATGTCGTGGTCGATGAACACGATCTTGCCCTTGACCGCGCTGTCGGGCGCGGCGCGCAGCGCATCGACGCTGTCGAAATGAACGATCTCGCCGGTCACGCCCTCGGGCCCGGTCGAGCCGCTGTAGCCGAGCGCGGCGACGACCAGCTTCTGCGGGAAGGGCGACACGATCTCGGCGCCTTCCGCGCCGCGGGTCCAGACCGGCATGTCGAACGGCTCGACGTGGACGTTTGAGAAGCCGAGCGCGGTCAGCGTCTTGACCGCCCAGTCGCGGGCCCGCGCCTCGGCCTCGGTGCCGGCCAGCCGCTGCCCGACCTCGGTCGTCAGCCCTTCGACGATATCCCAGGCATAATGGTCGGTCTCGAGCGCCCGGTCGCGCAGCGCGGCGACCTTCGGATCGACCAGCGCCGGCGGCGGCAGCGTGGCGATCGAGGTCTGGGCGAGAGCAGGCGCGGCGGACGCGAGCAAAAGCGCGCCGAGGAGATAGGATTTCATGCGAGGTGCCTAGAACAGGAGCGGAACGGAAGTCACGATCGCCGGTCGATTAAATTTGGGCCTTGATCGATCAAAGCAGCCGCATCTGGTCGCCCTCGGGCGGCTGGAACAGGTCGGTGCGCAGCCCGAACCTGGCCTGGCGCAGCCCGTACTTCTTGGTGGCGATCTCGAACCGGGTCTTCAGCAGCTCGGCCCACGGTCCCTGGCCGCGCATCCGACTGAAGAAATTGGGGTCGTTGTCCCGGCCGCCGCGGAGCGCCCGGATCGTCGCCATAACCTTGGCCGCGCGGTCGGGATAATGTTCGTCGAGCCAGGCGCGGAACAACGGCGCGACTTCGTGGGGCAGGCGCACCGGCATGTAGAAGCCGCCCGGTGCCCCGGCCGCGACAGCGGCCTCGACGATATGTTCGAGCTCATGGTCGGTGATCTGGGGGACGACCGGCGCAATGCCGACGTAGCAGGGCACTCCGGCGTCGTTGAGCGCCTTGACCGCGGCGAGGCGCTTGCGCGGCTGGGGCGCGCGCGGCTCGA
>Ga0207674_10006225_pt1 | contig 14066 bp, 12 predicted proteins | sample KBSCornC72_FD_184303 | JGI IMG/M metagenome (GOLD analysis project Ga0207674, IMG submission 184303) | Corn rhizosphere microbial communities from Kellogg Biological Station, Michigan, USA - KBS Corn C7-2 (SPAdes) (version 2) | ecosystem: Host-associated > Plants > Roots > Rhizosphere > Soil ... | reverse complement strand
TGGCGGCGGCGACTTCACTCCGACGGGGAATAGCAGGGCGCGCGAATCCGAAGATGATGCGAGGCGTATGGAGCGATGTGAGGGCTACTACCGCCTCGAGAACCGACGCTGCGACCGCACGGCGACCCGGGATGTGCGGGCGGCCGACGGGCAGTACTACCAGGTGTGCGAATACCACTCCAGGCAGACCTGGACTGCGAGCGTGGCCCACTGGCACGGCGAGACGGAGCTCCGCTCCTCGGCGCCGACGCCGGTTCGCCCCTCTCCGGCACGGCCGCGATCCCTTGCGCTGAGCCCGGCCGACTGAACGAGGCGGCGGTCTCGCGCCGCCGCCTCAGCCACTCGACCGTCGCACTCCTAGCCGGAGGTCCAGCGTCGCCCGTTCGGGCCCGTCGTACTGTGGGATTTCCGCCTCAGGACGCCCTTTCGCATGCTTTCAGGCCGAGCCAACGCGACAGCCCAACCTCTGCCCTACGGGAGCGGCTCGCGCCTTCGTGACGCCGATCGCGTCCTGGCGCGGGTGCCGGTCGCGGTCTGGCTGGGCGCCATCGTCGCCCTCTCGGCGCTCTTCAGGTTCTGGGTCGCGCGCTCGAGCCCGACGCCCTGGATCATGCCGGACGAGTACATCTACGCCCAGCTGGGCCAGAGCCTCGCGGAGACGGGACATTTCGTCGTGAACGGCGCCGGGATGGCCTCGTGGAGCTACGGGCCGCTCTATCCGCTCCTCATCGCGCCGGCCTGGCTCCTGACGAGCTCGGCGAGCCAGGCCTATGCCGCCGTTCAGCTCGCCAACTGCATCGTCATGTCGAGCGCAGCCGTCTTCGCCTACCTGCTCGGACGGCGCGTCCTCGACAGGCAGCTCTCCTTCTTCCTCGCCGTGCTCACCGTGCTCGTCCCGTCGATGGTCTATTCGACGAAAGCGATGACCGAGAGCCTCGCCTATCCGGTCTTCCTCGCCACGGTGCTCGCGATCACGCTCGCCCTCGAGCGCCCGACGCACAGGCGCCAGGCGCTCGCGCTACTCGCCATCGGGATCGCGGTCCTCACCCGGGGGGAGCTCGTCATGCTCGTGCCCGGGTTCTTGACGGCGATCGTGATCGTGGCGGCGCTCGGTGAAAAGCGAGCTTTTCGGCAGAGGCTGCTCGCCTACCGCGCGACGCTCGGCTTCTTCGCCGCTGCGCTCGCCGCAGGAATCGGGTGGTGGCTCCTCCAGGGCGGCGAGGTTCTCGGCGCCCATGGGAACTGGGTGCACGTCTTCGAGTTCCAGGCCCTGCCGCGCTGGCTCCTGACGTACATCGGTGAGCTCGACCTCTACGTCGGGATCATCCCGTTTGCCGCGTTCATCCTCATGGTCGTGATGACCTGGCAAGGAAAGCTGACGACACGGAGCGAGCAAGCCCTTGTCGCGGTCACGGCGTCGTCCTTCGTTTGGCTCCTGCTCCTCGTCGCGTCCTATTCGACCCAGCCGCGCGTGTATCCGATCGTCAACGACCGCTACCTCTTCTACCTCGTCCCGCTCGAGCTCGCCGTGTTCCTCCTCTGGATCGGCAAGGGGATGCCGCGCCCGCGGGGGCTCGCCCCGGCTGCGGCGCTCGCGGCCCTGGCTGCTCCGGCCGCAATTCCGTTCGCGGAGTTTCTGAACGGCCGTGAGTGGGGCGTTTCCTCTAGCACCGTGGCGCTCGTTCCCTGGGGGCTCTTGAAGCCCGCATTCGGGACCCATGGCCTTCTTCTCGCCGTCGTGCTCGTCGTCGGCGGTGTCGGAGCCGCCGCCTTTCTGACGGTGTCCCCCAAGCGGAGCTCACTTCTTCGCGTGCTCGTCGTGCTCAATTTCCTCTTCATCACGCTCTTCGTCCTCGCGGCAAACACTGTCGTCGCCCAGAAGGCGAAAGAACAGTGGGTCGCCCCCCGCCCGGATTGGATCGATTCCGCAGTCGGCGCCGAGGCCGAAGTGGTCGGCATCTGGGCGGCGCCCTCGGGCGACGCTCGACGCACGGAGAAGATCTGGGGCCGCTGGAACGCACTGCTCGAATCGCAGCTGGCCAACGACACCCTGGTCCGCACGTATGCGCTCGAGAAGGCCTACGACCTCATCTCGCCCACGCGGCCGTTCGTCGGCGACGCGGTCGCCCGAGACGACGGGAGGCTCATGGAGCGGGGGGTGCCGATCTCGGCCGACTACGCCGTCGTAGGCCCGGAGCTCCCTCTCAACGGCACCCTGGTCGGGCGAGACCCGCGCTCGGGCCTGCTCCTCGTCAGGCTGAGGGGCTCAGGGCCGGCGCTGCGCTAGCGGTAGCGGCGCATCGCGCCCTGCGCCATCAGGATCACCCAGATCGAGGCGAGGAGCGCGTAGACGAGCGCCGGCAGCCCGATCAGGAACGTCACGACTGCGGCGCGCATGACGGGCGAGAGTGTTTCCGGGACCAGGTCGCCGAGATGGGGTACGACGGCCGAGCAAAGAATCATCGCGACAACGACGTGCATGGCCGCCGTCACGAGCCGCTCCGGGGCGAGCTTCGGAAAACGGAAGTTGATCCAGAGCGCTATCGCTCCTGCGCCGAGGGCGAGCGCGACGAGAAATTGGGTGACCGTCATCTGAACCAAGGCGTCTATCGGACGGTGATGAGGAAACCTACACTACCCGAGGGTCGAGGTCCTCTAACCGACCTTCGGCGAGTGCCCGGTCAGCCCGTCGTCAGCTGTCTTCAGAGCGCTGAAGGGGCGCTAACGCCACGCGGCGTCGAGCAGGTGCAGCTGAGACGGCTTACTTGAAGGCTTCGAGGAAGTCGAAGACGGCCGGCCCGAGCAGGATGACGAACATGGCCGGGAAGATGAGGAAGACGAGCGGGAAGAGGATCTTCACGGGCGCCTTCTGCGCGCGCTCCTCCGCGACGGCGCGACGGCGCTTGCGCATCTCGGTCGCCAGGGAACGGAGGATGTCTCCGATCGAGACGCCGAGGGTCTCGCCCTGCGTGACCGCACGGACGAAGGATCGGACCGCCGGAGTGTCGGCGCGAACGAGCATGTTGCGAAGCGCCTCCTCGGTGGTGAGCCCCATGTTCTGCTCCTGAATCGTGAGACGGAGCTCCTGGCCCAACGGGCCGCTGATCCGCTCGGAGGCGACGTGGAGCGACCCCGCGAAGCCGAGACCGGCCTCGACGGTGACGACGAGCAGGTCGACGAGCTCCGGGAGCTCGAAGTCGATCTGCTGCAACCGGAACCGCGCCCGGCGGTCGACGAGGATCATCGGCAGGCGCCAGCCGAGGAAGACAGCGAGGACAGCACCTGGGAGAACGAGCGCTCCGGTGACGTTCATGGCACCGGAGAGCCAGACCCAGGCGAACGGGAAGCAGATTGCGGACAGCGTCTGGTAACCGATGAACCGCCGGGGGGCCATGCTGTAGATCCCAGCGGCCATCAGGCGGTTGCGCACCTCCTGCTCCCTGGTTCCCCCGAACCGCCCGGCGACGACCGTTCCGACGGCGCCTGCGATGTCGTCGAGCACTCCCCGAACGGCCGAGGTGTCGTCCGACTCTTCGGCGCCGCGCGAGTACCCGTAGGAGTCGATTTTCGCGATCGTCTCAGCAGTCCGCACGCGTGGGATGCTCACCGCCCGCGCCACGAGGTACACCGCGGCGCCGGCGAGGGCGAGTCCGATGAGGAAGAAGAGCACGCGGCCTCCCTAGACCTTGATGTCGATGATCTTGCGGATGACGAGTGAGCCGGCCGTGACCATGAGCGCCGCGATGACGAGCACGATGCGCCCGGCGGAATGCGAATAGAGCGGGTCGATATAGGTCGGATTGAGGACGGTGATGACCAGGAGCAGGAAGATGGGCAGGCTCGTCAGGATCCACCTGGACATCCGGCCTTGCGCGGTCAGAGTGCGAACGAGGCGGCGGAGCTCGAAGCGCTCGCGAACGGTGTCGGCGACGCGGTCGAGCACCTCGGCCGTGTTTCCTCCGGTCTCGTGCTGAAGCGCTGCGACGAGCCCGACCTGTGACAGGTCCCTGCTCTCCATGCGCTGCGCGACCACCTCGAAGGCATCCTCGAGCGGGACGCCGAGCTGCTCGTCGGCGATCACGCGCCTGAACTCGCTCCTGGACGGCTCGGGTGAGTCGTCGACGACGACGGAGAGGGCTCCGACGAGGCTGTGACCCGCGCGAAGCGCGGAGGCGAGCACCTGAAGGTTGTCGGGCAGCTGCTCCGCGAAGAGCGTCCGCTGGCGATTGGCCCGCTGCCGCACGACCCCCCGCACGACGAACGGCAGGACGAAGGCGATCAGACCGACGATCGGGCCTCCGAGGAGGTAGAGGAGGTAGGCGGCCAAGAGCGTCGCCGCGATCGTCCAGAAGAAGATCCGGGCCGCGGGGATGTTGATTCGCCCGATCTCGAGGTCGAGTTTGAAGCGCGCCCACCACTTGCTGCCGCCGAACGACTGCTCCGCGCGGTCGAAGAGCTGATCCTTCTGCTCCTCGGGCCTGCTCGCCGGACTGAGGATCGGGAGCGAGACGAACTCGGCGAGACGACTGCGCACCCCTCCGGTTCGCGGGCGGATCAGGAAGTGGAAAGCGAGCGCGAGGAGCAGGGCGACTAGGGCTGCCGTCGAGACCATGCCGGCGGTTGAGCGCACGAAGCGCTCGATTCCGGGGCGCTGGAAGGGTGGTTCAGCCGTCGCGCTGGCCGACGGTGTCGTGTACCCGGCGGTGACGACGTCCGAGAAGCCCTCGACCGTGACCGTGACGACGACCTTCTTGTTCGCCGGAAGACTCGACCGGTAGTGGATCAGGTATTCGCTGGCGAGCTTCGACCCGAGCTGGTCGAAGATCGGCTCGAGATCCTCAGGCGCCTTCGCCTCCAGGTACTGGCCTCCGCCCTTGCGCGCCAGTTCCTGCAACGCGGCGGCGTCGAAGGCCCGAGAGCGAAGCCCGACGGTGAAGACCCGGACGCCGGCGTCAGCAGCCGCTTCGCTCGCATCTGCAAGCGTCTTAGCGCTCCCCCGGTCCGCTCCGTCCGAGAGGACGACGACCGAGCGGACGGTGACGTCCGCGTTCTCCAGCATCGAGACGGCCAGCCCGATCGCGTCGTACAGGTGCGTCTCGTGTCCGAGCGGCGGCGGCTCGGCGAGGGCCGCGTCGATCGCTTCGGCATCTGTGCTCAGCGGCAGGACGACATGCGTGCCGCCGTCGAACGTGACGACGCCGATCGATTGCCCCGGCTGGCGGTTGGCGGCGAACGCACGTGCCGCTGCCGCGGCACCAGCGATTGCCTCGCCCCGCATGCTGTCGCTCGCGTCGATCACGAGCACGACGCCGAACTGCCCGGACTCTGCCGTGCTCGCCGGCGTGACACCCACGTCGCCGACGAGCTTGCCGTTCTCCCGCACCTTCACGGAGTCGGGCGTGATGTACGCCTCCGAAGGCAAGCTGAGGACATATGCGCGGTCCGGGAACTGGGCCCCGCCCGTCGGGCGCAGGTGCAGTTCCTCGTCGGCGCCCGCGGCCGTCGCCGGCGCCCAGAGCACCGTCGAGGCGAGAGCGAGGACGAGCAGAGCGAGAGCCCGGCGAAGGATCACGTTCCCACCTTGGCTGCCTCGGCGGGAGTCCGCCCGAGCCGCCCGTCCATGAAAAGACCGGTCGGCAGGGTGACGCCGCGCTTCTCGAACTTCGAGAGGAAGGTCGGGCGCAGGCCGGTCGGGGCGAGATTGCCCACCACCACGCGCTCGCTCGTGATCTCCTTGATCTTGTATTCGAAGATGTCCTGGAGCGTGATGACCTCCGACTCCATCCGCTGGACCTCGGTGATCGCCGTGACGCGGCGGCCGCCGTCCTCGAGCCGCTCCAGGTGGACGATGAGGTCGAGCGCGGAGGCGACCTGCTGCCGAATCGCGCGCACCGGCAGGTCGTAGCCGGCCATCAGCACCATCGTCTCCACACGCGCGAGCGCATCGCGCGGCGTGTTTGCGTGGACGGTGCTGAGCGAGCCGTCGTGGCCCGTGTTCATCGCCTGGAGCATGTCGAGTGCCTCGGCACCGCGAACCTCGCCGACGATGATGCGGTCGGGCCGCATGCGCAGGGAGTTTCGGACGAGATCCCGGATGGGGATCTCCCCTTCTCCTTCGATGTTCTTCGGCCGGGCCTCGAGGCGCAGCACGTGCCGCTGGTTGAGGCGGAGCTCCGCGGCATCCTCGATCGTGACGATGCGATCCGCGTCGGGGATCGCCGTCGAGAGGGCGTTCAGGAGGGTCGTCTTGCCCGAGCCCGTCCCGCCCGAGATGAGGATGTTCAGCTGCGCGAGGATGCAGCGCTGCAGGAACTCCGTCGACTCGGTCGAGAGCGTCCCGAGGCGGATCATGTCCTGCAGGTCGAGCCGCTTCTTGGAGAACTTGCGGATCGTGAGCAGCGCGCCGCTGAGCGACAGGGGCGGGATGATCGCGTTCACGCGGCTACCGTCGGGGAGCCGCGCATCGACCATCGGCGAGGACTCGTCCAGCCGCCTCCCCACCTGGGCGACGATCTTGTTGATGATCCGGCGCAGATGCGACTCGTCCGTGAACCGGACGGTCGTCTCGTACAGCCGGCCCTGGCGCTCGACCCAGACGTCGTACGGGCCGTTGACCATGACCTCGGTCACGCTGTCGTCCGCAAGAAGACGCTCGAGCGGACCGTGTCCGAGGATGTCGTCGGCGATCTCTGCGCTCAGGCGCTCGCGGTCGTCTCGCGCGAGGCCCTGCTCGCCGGCCAGATGCTTCTCGATGTCCTCGGAGACCCGCTCGCGAAGCGCATTCGGATCCATGTTCGTGTTGAAGAGCTGCGGGCCCAGATCGCCGATGACGGCGAGGTGGATCCGGTTCTTCACCTCCGCGAAGGGATCTCTCCCAGTCGGAGGAGTGACCGGGCGGACGGTGGAAAGGCGTTCGTGGAGCTCCATTTACTTGCTCCCCTTTTCCTTCTTCTTCTTCCTGAGATGGAAGCGCCCGTTCGTCGTCGCCGGCTGCGAGCCGTTGTACATGGATGCGAGGCGGTTGAACGCCTTGGCGGTGTTCGAATGAGACTTGGCGGCGACGATGGGCATGCCCTCGTTCACCGACCGCGGGATCTCGCGATCGCTCGGGACCATGACGTCGGGCGTACGGCCGATGACCTGGACGACGTCTTCCTGCGTGATGCCGACACGGCTGTCCGCGCGGTTGAGCACGAGCCGGATGCGATCGGACGGGTACCCCATGAGCTCGAGCGTGTCGAGACCGAGCTTCGTGTTCTTGAGCGACAGCGCGTCGAGCATCCCGACGAGAACGACGCCGGAGGAGCTGTCGATCGAGGCAATGACCTCCGGCGTGAAGCCCGGAGGCGTGTCCACGATCACGAAGTCGTTGGACGCCCGCAGATTCGCGTAGACGTCGCGCAGAAACTCCGTGCGGATGACGCCTGCGTGATCCGGCCTGGTCGGAGCCATCAGGACGCGAGCGCCTGATTCGTGCTTGACCAGGTAGGCCTCGATCTTGTCCGAGTCGAGCGCCCCTCCCGCCTTGACCAGGTCGTAGACGGTCTTGTCCGGCTTGAGGCCGAGCGCGAGGCCGACATCGCCGAACTGGAGGTCGAGGTCGACGACCGTGACCTTGTAGCCCGAATTGGCCAGGCTGACCGCGAGGTTCGCCGAGGTGATCGTCTTGCCCGTGCCTCCCTTGGGGCCGAGGACGACGATCATCGGCGAGAGCGCCGTTCCGGTAGCGACTCCGGCCCCTGCCTTCCGGGCCATCGCCTTTTGCAGCGCGAAGGCGACGTCCTCCGGATCCGTCGGCAGGCCGAGGATGTCGTCGGCGCCGGCCTCGAAGATCCGCCGTACGAAGCCGTCGGGCGGGCCCGTGACGAAGACGACGACGGCGAGGTCGGCGCGCTGCTTGACCGCGCCTTCGATCATGAAGAGGACACGGTCCGAATAGCCGGTGCAGGCGACGACGAGGAGATCCGTGGGGGTCTCCTGCAGGGTCGCCCAGCCCTCGTCGAGCCCGTCGACGATCCCGACGACCTGGATCTCCGTCCGGTGGGCAGGGATTGCCGACTGAATGAGTGCGTGGTCGACGCCTTCGTCGACGGCGACCAGCGCGCGGATGCTCTGGGTCATCACTTGCCTCCCAGTTGTCTGTAGACCTTCACGGGCGGCACGTCGAAGAGCAGCGTCTCGATGGAGACGATGTCCGGGCTTGGAGCATCGGCGTTCGCACGAGGCCTGAGCGTCACCCAGAGCACGCCGTTTTCTGCGGTGAAGGCAGCGTCGGCTGCGTCCTTGTCGTTCAGACGCAGGGTCAACATGCTTTTGCTGCTGCCACCGCCGCCGAGCCCGCCCGAGCTGCTCGTCGGAGTGCCGAGCACGAGGACGTCCGGGACGAGGAGCTTCAGCACCGGCTTGGAGGGCGCCGAGGCATCCTGGACGCCGTTCGACCCGACCGCCTGCACGTTGAACCCGGCGTAGAGGTCGACGTAGTCGCCTGCCTGGAGCTGCCCGAGCATCCCGTGGGTCGCGTCGACCGGGATGTTCACCGCCCGCTGATCCTCGGTGATCTGATTCGAGAGCGAGGTCACGGTCGAGACGGCGAGCTTTGACGCTGTCAGCTGCTCACCCGGGAAGATGTCGGCGGTCGCCACGCGCCCCTTCAGCGCGGCGGGATCGGTGATCGCGCCGTCCGCGACGTCGCCCTTCTCCTGGGTCGAGACGCCGTAGAGGTTCTCGCCGGCGATGATGTCGCCCGACGTTCCCTTCTTGATCAGGCCGTTCGCGGTGAGCACCGTCACCTCGGTGCTCGCCTCGTTGACGCTTTCGCGGTACCGGTGCAGGTAGGCGAGCAGGATGGCGCCCGCCAGGACCGCGGCCATCGCGCTGAGAGCGATCGTCCCGCCCCGGGTGGAAAGAAGCTTTTGAGCCCACTGCACGGTTTTCTCCTCCTTATTGGGTGAGCACGGCGACGCACGTGCCGAATGCGTTGAAGTCGCAAGCCGCGCCCCCACCGCCCGAGTTGATCGTGTCGACGTACTTGATGAAGTGCCCGACGATCCAGCCGCCGGACTTCACTGGGACCGGGTCGGCGCCGGGGCAGGGGTCACCCTGGCCGCCGCCGTTCTTCGAGAACCCCGTCACGTAGAACGTGGCGAAGTTCGTGATCGGAATGACCCCGTTTCCGCTGCCCGAGAACGAGCCGAACGGCGTCACGAACACCGGGATGATGCGCGGATCTCCGGCAGGGATGTCCTCCGGGATCGTCACCAGCCCGTCCCCATCGACGTCACTCCAGTTGATGGGGTTGATGCACGAGTTGGAACCGCCCTGCGTGCGGTCGAGCATCCCCTGGTAGACCTGCCCGACCGCACCGCCCGTCTGCGTGATCGTGCAGTTCCACGGGGCGGTTTGCGGAAGCTGTTGGTAGTACGTGTAGGACTGGCAGGGCGTGCCGTGGTTGATCGAGTACTCGGGCGAGCAACCGCCCGCGAGCTCGTCGCGCAGGTTCGCCTTCGTCGGATCGCAGTCGATCGCCTGGGTCTGGCTGCCGAGAACTTTCAGCGCGACCGCCGGAGCCGCGGGATCGGTGGAGTTGGCCTGCAAGCTCGAGACCACGCCGATCGTCACGCTGAGCGTGTGCGATCCGATCGTGAGCGAGTTGGCCTGCGGGCCGACCTCCGAGACGTTGATGTACTGGACGGGGTCGCTCCCCGCGCCGGACGAGTAGGAGCGCTGCACGCTCGCGAACGAGCCGTCTCGGCGGTTACTTCCGGACCCAGTCCCCCAGTTGAGGGTGATGGGATGTGCGAGGCCGTCGGCCGGCATCACCGGGAACCCGCCCGCCACCGTCGTCGTGAAGTAGCCGGCATTGGGCCCGCTCGTGTTGTAGGTCATGGGGCACCCCTTGGGGTTCTGGCCGCTGCTCGGGCAGCCGTAGCCGTCGACCTTGAGCAGTGCGTTGACGCCGTTCTGGTTCCCCGGCAGGGTCGGATCGGTGTTGCCCGTGCCGAAGTCGACCTTCGCGCGGACGCCGATCGAGCAGGCGGCATGGAGGAGAAAGTAGGGGCCGGAGTTGTCCGCGCAGGACTGGTTGAAGAGCGCGACGTCCCGAACGATGGGCGCAGCTGCGGTGCCGGTCCCGGCCGTCGAGTAGCCGTGGATGAAGTCGATTCCGGTGGCGGCGGTGATGTCACCGTTCGTCGCCACCGTGACGTCGTAACACTCGACCAGCACCTGGCTGCAGATCTGCTTCAGCGTCCCGCTGGCCGTCCACCCCGAAATGCCGCTGAGAGCGACGATGATCCCTGTCCGCGAGCTGGCGATGTTCACCGGCCCGCCCGCACTGGACCATTGCGTGAGACTCACTCCGTTCAGCGTCGTCGATCCGCCCTTGGTGAGCGTCTGCGTCGCGAGCACAGTCGGTCCGTCGACGCTCGCGGCGCTGGTCTCGTCGACGAACATCACCGCCCCGGCGACGGGGTTGCTGTCCGGCACTCCGACCGGCAGCGCGCCGCTGGTCGACTCCTTCTGCTGGATCTCGACCCGTGCGCGAGCGTTGACCGCCTCGACGAACGCGAGCTTGAAGAACCAAGGCAGGTCCGCCTCGGTCATCTTGACGTCGATCATCTTGGCCGCGCAGGGGCTCGCCTCGATGGTGTCGTCGGGAGGAGGCCCCGAGACCTCGAACTGCTTGCGGTTGATGCGCACCGTGACGATCCCTTTGTTGGAGCCGCCGATCTGGTCGTTGAACCGGACGCCCTGGGTCGGGTCGCCCGCGTACTTGCGCGCCTCGTTCTCGATCGAGGTCCCGGCGGCCGCTGCGTCGCCGAAGCACCCGTTGAAGAGCCCGCCGCCGGCGAAGGCGCCGGCATCGGCCTGCATCTGCAGATGGCGCTTGTGCTCGAACCAGTTGCCGACCTCGACGACGAACATCACGAAGAGCAAGATCACCGGGAGCCAGAAGACCACCATCACGAGCACAGCCCCCCGTTCAGATGCACGGTCCCGGACAGGTCGCATCTCACGAGCACCCGGCCGAGTAGTTCGTCGGCGGCGCCTCGAGCCGCATGGTCGACGAGCTCGAGACGGTCGTGGACGTGAGGCCGCCGAGGGCCTGGGAGCTGAGAAACGGAAGCCAGTTGTACGTCACGCTTGCCGTGACCTCGACGGGGTTTCCGACCGTGGACGACCCGCTCGGAAAGCTGATGCAGACCTGGAGCGCGGAGGGCACCGAGGAAGAGCCTCCGTTGCGAAGCTCGTTCGTGTCGGCCTGCGCCTGGATGTACTGCTGCAGCGTTCCGGAGGACGCCGGGTTCTTGTTCACGACGGCCCAGCGCGCACCCTCGTTGGAGAGATGCGTCGCGTCGATCCAGTAGTTGAAGACGCGGCCGAAGTCGAGCATCCCGAAAAGCAGGACGAGCAGAATCGGCGCGACCAGCGCGAACTCCACGAGCGCGACACCGCGCTCCTCGTGCGAAAGACGGGGCCACATCGTTACCTCAGGTCACTCCGGTGATCGTGGAGGCGACGTAATCGATGAGCTCGACCATCGTGCCGGCCGCGAGCTGCAACGCGCCGAGCGCGAACAGGGTGATGAGCGCCAGGATCAGGGCGTACTCGACGAGCGCCTGCCCCTCTTCGTTCGAAATGTGTTCACTACGTGTCTTCATCGAAAACCAGACTTGTTTGGTGGGTTGAAATCCCGGCGCCGCCTTCCGAGCGGGTTTGAGGCCCCCCGGAAGGCGGCTCCGCGGAGTCATCGGAGACCGGCGCGTTTACGGAACGACGCCGCCGATCTGGCTCGCGATGTAGTTCAGGCTGTCCGAAACGGACGTCCCGAGGGCCTGAAGCGCCCCGATCGCGAAGACGGCGATGAGGGCAAGGATGAGGGCGTACTCCACGAGCGCCTGACCCTCCTCGTCCCGAAGCCGCAGACGGTGGAACATGTTGATGATCATTTGCAATGTCACCTCCTCCCCATCAGTGACGAACTCCGAAAAAGTCTGGAACGAAGGCGCGTCGGGGTAACCCGCTGAAAGGCTGGTCCCCGCTCACCCTCTTGGTGGTGATTGCGGCCCTCGCGCGCGTTAGACCTGGAGTTGCATGCGTACGAAGGCCTTCTCGTGGCAAAAGGCCGCCCTTTTCCTGGGCTCTGTCCTGCTTCTCACTGCAGCCCTGAGGCGGCCCGCACAGGCGGCCCGGCCTGCAGAGGAGCCACGAGATGCGAACGAGCCCCGGCCCTCGCCGTACCGGCGCGAGCGCGAGAAGGGGTCGATTCTCACCCGATCGATCGGCCTCCTCTTCGTGGCCACAGTCGTATTCGCTCTCGGTGCGGCGCTGGGCGGGGCCTTCGCGGCGCACGCGGACGACGGTCTGCCCGTCGAAGCGGCGAGCGTCGGCACGGAAACCGACGAGACGACGACCGGCTCCTGGACAGAGACGGAGGCGGCGACGACCGGCGAGGCGGAGACCGCGAGCTCGACGGCGAGCGAGCCGACGACCTCAGAGGCCGGAACTTCGCCTCCTCCGCCCCCGACGGACACGACGCCGGCGGACGAAACGCCGGGGCCCGTCTCGGGCGGCGGCTCCTCGTCCACTCACCACAACTCGGGCAGTGGGAGCCCCGTCGTCCCCCAGGTCGAGCATTCACCGCGCCCCCCGGAGACCGCGGAGGGCGGCGCCGCGACGATCTGGCTGCACCGAACGCTTCCCGACCCCACCCCGCCCGCGAAGCGGCTCAGCCCGCGGTTCGCCGCGCTCCTTCTCTCGGCTGCGCGCGCTGAAGGAATCCGCTGGTGGCCGATCCTCGCCGTGCTGCGCGCCCACGGGCATGACGGACGCGCGCCGGCCGGACAGGCGAAGCTCGAGCGCCTCGCCCATCGACTTGCGCAGCACTCACGCCGACTCGCCGCGCAGGAGCGCAGCCTCGTGCACTACAACCGCGCGGTCGGCCTCCGGGCGCTCGTCGTCGGCCTCGAAGCGGCCAAGCCGGGCCTCGAGCGGAGGATCCTCCGCTCCTCCAGGATCAGCCTCTCCGCGGCCGGCGCGGGCGATCTGGCCGCCGGCCGCGTCGACGTCCGTGTGCTCGTCGTCATCCGCTATCTCGTGGTCAAGTTCCACCAGGTGACGGTGTCGAGCCTCGTGACGGGGCACCGCTTCTTCGCGCGCCCGCACGTGAAGTCGGCACACGTCGACGGGCTCGCCGTCGACATCTCGACACTGAAGGGCCTGCCGATCACCGGGAACCAGGGAATCGGCGGCGTGGCCGAGCACGCGGTCAGCGCGCTGCTTCGCCTGCCGGTCGAAGTCGCGCCCCAGCAGGTCATCTCCCTGCTCGGGCTCGGCGGCGCGAGCTTCCCGCAGGCAGACCACTACGACCACATTCACATCGGGTTCTGAGATGGCAGTCGAGGCTCCGACCTCTGCGGAACCGCGCCTCCGGCCTGGCTTCGTCGACGCCGTCGACCGCCTGGTCGCACGCGTCGACGGTGCCGAGGCCTCGCAGACCGCTGCGGGCGCTCGGGTTCGTAAGGGAATCGCCTTGCTGGTCGGCTGCTACGCCGTGGCCTACGTCGTACAGGGCGCGCTGCACGGCAGCCTGGTCTCGCCCGTCGGGTTGATCATGCTCATGATCGCGTTCGCCCTCTACACGAACCGGGGCGGGCGTTTCATGCGCGACTGGGTGCCCGTGCTGGTCGGGCTGGTCGCCTACGCGGTCACGATGGCCGCGGTGCCCTCGTTCGGCCTCCAGGTGCACTACCTGCCCCAGATCGACGCAGACCGCGTCCTCGGCTTCGGCACGCTGCCGACGACCTGGCTCCAGGAGCAGCTCTACAACGGGCACACGGGCCCTCTGGAGGTCTTCTCCGTGGCGATGTACGTCTCGCACTTCATCGCCCCGCTCGTGCTCGCCTTCGCCATCTGGGCCTTCTGGCAGAACCGTGGGTTCTCCGACCTTCTGTTCGGCCTCCTCGCGGTCTCGATCCTCGCGAACATCACCTTCCTCCTCGCGCCCACGGCTCCGCCGTGGCTCGCGTCCGAGCACGGGTTGATCCCCGACGTGCATCCGATCATCA
>Ga0207674_10006224_pt1 | contig 14067 bp, 12 predicted proteins | sample KBSCornC72_FD_184303 | JGI IMG/M metagenome (GOLD analysis project Ga0207674, IMG submission 184303) | Corn rhizosphere microbial communities from Kellogg Biological Station, Michigan, USA - KBS Corn C7-2 (SPAdes) (version 2) | ecosystem: Host-associated > Plants > Roots > Rhizosphere > Soil ... | reverse complement strand
AGCGACGGCAGCACGTGGCCGGCGGTCCCGCCCGCTGCGATCAGGCACTTGAGCGCTCTTCGCTCCGCCATGTCCCGCGATGTTAAGGAGCACGCCGACCGCGGCGAGCGAGACAACGAGGCTCGAGCCGCCGTACGAGACGAACGGCAGCGTGATTCCGGTCAGCGGAGCGAGCCCGAGAACAGCTGCGAGGTTGACGAGCGCCTGCCCGCAGACGAGCGTCGTCAACCCTGCGGCGAGCCGCTTGCCGAACGGATCGCGGCAGCGCAGCGCCACGCGGAGCCCCGCGTACGCGAACGCGCAGTACGCGGCGATCACCAGCGCGGCGCCGATGAGCCCGAGCTCCTCGCCGATCGTTGCGAAGATCATGTCCGTGTGCGCCTCGGGCAGGTAGTTCACCTTCGCCACGCCCTGCCCGATCCCGGTCCCGAACAGCCCGCCCGAGCCGAAGCCGATGATCCCCTGCAGCGTCTGGAAGCCGGCGCCCTGGGCATCGCGCCAGGGATCGAGGAAGCTGAAGAGACGCGCGCGCCGGTACGGCTCGAACCAGATCGCAGCAAAGCCGAGCGCGATCGCGATCGACCCGCCCGCAGCGAGGACGCGCAGCGGCACGCCCGACACGACGAGGATCGTCCCGAGGACGATCGCGATCGAGATCACGGTCCCGAGATCCGGCTCGAGCAGGATCAGCGCGGCGAAGAGCCCGGTCGTGAGCCCGATCGGCCGCACGAGCTCCTTCAGCGACCGCGGAGCCCTGTGCCGCGCGAGGTATGCGGACGCCCAGATCGCGAGGCTGATCTTGGCGAGCTCCGAAGGCTGGAACGCGAGCGGCCCGACGCCGAGCCAGCGGCGCGCCCCGTTCACCTGTTCGCCGAGCACGAGCACCGCCAGGCAGAGCCCGAAGCTCGCGATCATCAGGAACGGCGCGAGGTAGCGAAGCGTCCGGTAGTCGACCCGCGACGCGACGAGGAGCAGCACGACGCCGATCGCTGCGTAGATCGCCTCGCGCTTGAGGTAGAAGACCGGATCGCCGCCGCCGAGCGCCGCGGGAGCCGAGGTCGCGCTGTAGACCATCACGAGCCCGAACGCGGTCAGGCCGAGCGTGACGAGGACGAGGATGTGCGAGTCGAGCTGGCCGCGCTTCAACCGGCCACCTCGGCGACGAGTCGCTTGAAGGCCTCACCGCGCTCTTCGAAGTCCTGGAACTGGTCGTAGCTCGCGCACGCGGGCGCGAGGAGGACGATGTCCCCGGGCTTCGCGTTCTTCGCCGCCGAGCGGACCGCGGTCTCGAGGTCGCCGCTCAGCTCGTGGTCGACGCCGGCGAGCTCGAGCGCGACGTCCATCGCGCGAGCCGTCTCGCCGATCAAGTACGCGCGACGGGCCCGGCCCGCGAGGTCGAGCGCGAGCTCCGTGTAGCTCTCGCCCTTGCCCCGGCCGCCGAGGATCACGTGCAGCGGCTGGTCGTATGCGGCGACGGCGCGACGCGCGGCCGCGGTGTTGGTCGCCTTCGAGTCGTTCACGTAGAGGACGCCGTTCGCGTCGGCGACGGGCTCGAGGCGATGCGCGACGCCCGGGAAGGTCTGGAGCGCATCGGCGATGCGCGCGTCGTCGACACCGAGGGCGCGTGCGGCCGCGGTCGCGGCGGCGGCGTTCTCGCGGTTGTGCGCCCCGGGAATCAACGGCTCTGCCGGAAGCTCGTCGGTCGGAGCGAACTCGATCCGCTGCGCGCGGCCCGGGATCTCCTCGAAGCGCCGCGGGACGACCGCGACGTCGTCCGCCCCCTGGTTCTCGAAGATCCGGAGCTTCGCGTCGGCGTACGCCTCGAAGCTGCCGTGCCGGTCGAGGTGGTCCGGCTCGAGGTTGAGCAGCACCGCGACGCGCGGCCGGAACTCGTGGATGTCCTCCAGCTGGAAGCTCGACACCTCGCAGACGACGAGCTCGTCCGGCTCGACGCGACCGTCGAGCTCACACAGTGCACGGCCGACGTTGCCGGCGACAGGTGCACGGAGCATCGCGCCGAGCAGCTCGCTCGTCGTCGTCTTGCCGTTCGTCCCGGTGACGCCGACGATCGGGCTCCCGAGCAGCCGCGACCCGAGCTCGACCTCGCTCCAGACGGGGATCCCGCGCTCGCGGGCAGCCTGAACGAAGGGTGCCTCGCCAGGCACCCCGGGGCTCTTGACCACTGTCTCGACGCCGTCGAGCAAACGCTCCTCCTCGGTCCCGAGGTGGACTTCGACACCCGCCTCGGCAAGCCTGCTCACGTCGAGGTTCGGCGACGCATCGACTCCGATCACCTCCTCCCCGCGTCGCCGAAGCGCCAGGGCCGCCGCCTGCCCCGAGCGCGCGAGCCCGAGGACGAGCCAGCTCATCGAAGGGAGCGGAAGTCGAGGTAGAAGCGGTAGTACAACGCGAAGGCCGCGGCGCACATGATCGCGGCGAGGATCCAGAAGCGGACCATGATCTTCGTCTCGGACCAGGCTTTCATCGCGAAGTGGTGGTGGATCGGCGCCATCAGGAAGATGCGCCGGCCCCAGTACCGGAAGGAGACGACCTGGAGGATCACGGACACGGCCTCGACGACGAAGATCCCGCCGATCAGCAGCAGTAGGAGCTCGGTCTTCGTCATCACCGCGAACGCGCCGATCGCGCCGCCGATCGCCATCGAGCCGGTGTCGCCCATGATCACCTCGGCCGGGAACGCGTTGTACCAGAGGAACCCGATCGCCCCGCCCGTGAGCGCAGCGCCCAGGATCGCGAGGTCGAGCGCCGACGCATCGCGGAGCTCGACGGCGCGGGCCGAGCGGATCCAGGTGACGATGTTCATCGCGGCGAACGTGATCAGCGCGATGATCCCGACGCCGACCGCGAGGCCGTCGATCCCGTCCGTGAGGTTCGCGCCGTTTGCCGCGCCCGCGATCACGATGAAGAGGAGCAGGTAGAAGCCGAACGAGAGGGTGATGCGCCAGTCGAGGATCGGCGCGTAGACGTCGGTCGAGAGCCCGAGGTCTTGCACGGACCAGCCGACGCCGAGCGTGATCGCGGCGAGCAGAAGGAGCTTCCAGCGGCCGTTCAGCCCGAGCGAGCGACGGTGGCGCACCTTGAACCAATCGTCGACGAAGCCGATCGCGCCGCAGGCAAGCGTCACGAAGAGGACGGTCAGGCCCGCCTGCGTGTACTTGCTGAGGATGAGGAACGGGACGAGCATCGAGAAGACGATCAGGAGCCCGCCCATCGTCGGAGTGCCCTGCTTCAGGTGGTGGTCGGCCGGTAGCTCCTCGCGGATGTGCTGGCCGAACTCGTTCCGGCGCAGGAACTCGATGAACTTGGGGCCGGCGAGGATCGAGATCGCCATCGCGATGATCCCGGCCGCGAGGACTCGTTCCACTAGGCCGGGACTCCGGTGAGAGCTTCCGCGACCACTTCGAGACCGATCGCGCGCGAGCCCTTGATCAGCACGATGTCGCCGGGCTCGACGAGCTCCGGGGCGCGTTCCGCGGCCCTGGCCGCGTCTGCGACCCACTCGCCCCCGTAGGCACGCGCGAGCTCGCCGACCGCGAGCACGACGTCGATCGCGAGGTCGTCGATGAGCGCGCCGATCTCCTCGTGGTACTCGGGCGAGGTCGGCCCCAGCTCGGCCATCTCGCCGAGGATCGCCACCTTCCGGCCTTCGAGCCCCGCGAGATGCTCGAGCGCCGCGCGCATCGACGTCGGGTTCGCGTTGTACGCGTCGTTGATCAGGAGGCCTCCGCCGGGGAGCTGCGACTCCTCCCCGCGCCAGCGCGAGAGCTCGACGGCGACCCTGCCCTGGGGAAGCGGAAGGCCGAGGGCGCGGACCGCGAGCAGTGCCGCGGCGGCGTTCTGCGCCTGATGGCGGGCCGTGAACGGGAACTCGAGCTCGAGCTCCTCGCCGGCGAGGTCGAACCTGACCCGGCTCCCGCCCGCGATGCGCTCGAAGGACGTCACGTTCCGCTCGCCGAAACGCTCGATCGTGATGTCGGCCCGCTCGAGATACGGCGCGAGCAGCGGCTCGTCGGGGACGACCGCGGTGCCGCCGGCCGGCAGCGCGGCGACGACCTCCGCCTTCGCCTGCGCCACGTTCTCGACGGTTCCGAGCAGCTCGAGATGGACCGGCCCGATGCTCGTGATCACAGCGACGTCCGGACGCGCGACGGCGCACAGCTCGGCGATCTGGCCGAGTCCGCGCATGCCCATCTCGCAGATGACGAGCTCGGTGTCCGGCTCAATGCGCGTCAGCGTCAGGGGCAGCCCGATCTCGTTGTTGTGGCCGCCCTCGGCCGCGACCGTCTTCGCGTGCGGCCAACACATCGCGGCCAGGATGTCCTTCGTCGAGGTTTTCCCGGTCGAGCCTGTGATCGCGACGACCCGCGCCGAGCTCCGCCCCCGGATCTCGCGGCCGAGCGCGGCCAGGGCCGCGAACGCGTCGTCCGGCGCAAGCGTCGCCGCGGCGCCACGTGCGAACGCGTGCCGCGCGAAGTCTCCGCCGCCGCCGACCTCGACGAACAGGTCGCCCTCCTCGATCCGGCGCGAGTCGATCTGCACGCCTGTCACCTCGTCCGCCCACGGCGCGCGGTCGAGCCGGCCGGGGCAGAGCTCGGCGATCTCGTCGAGCGTGAGCGGGATCACGTCGTCGGTGCCCCGAGCCGTCTCAGGGCCTCGCGGGCGACTTCTCGGTCATCGAAGGGAACTGTTCGGTCCCGGAACTGCTGACCCTGCTCGTGGCCCTTGCCCGCGATGACGACGACGTCACCCGCCTCGGCGGTCTCGATGGCGTGCGCGATCGCGGAGCGCCGGTCCTGGATGATCTCCGCGTCGCCGTCGATGCCCGCGAGGATCTCGTCGATGATCGCGCCGGGGTCCTCGCTGCGCGGGTTGTCGGAGGTGACGATCGGAACGTCGGCGAGCTCGGCCGCGATCCGGCCCATGATCGGGCGCTTCTCGCGGTCGCGGTCTCCGCCGCACCCGAAGACGCAGATCAGCCGGCCCGATGTGATCTCGCGTGCGGTCGTGAGCACGTTCTCGAGCGAGTCCGGCGTGTGCGCGTAATCGACGAGCACCGTGAACGGCTGCCCCTCGTCGACGGCCTCGAAACGTCCCGGGACGCCGTCGACCGCTTCGAGCCCGCGCGCGATCGCGTCGTCGTCGATGCCGAGCAGGCGGCAGCTCGCCAGTGCGGCGAGCGCGTTCTCGACGTTGAAGCGGCCCTTGAGCTTGAGGCCGATTCCGTCGAGCGCCTCTGGCCGGACCTCCGCGTCGTCTGCAAAGCCGTACGTCAACGCGTCGGGACGATCCTCGGCGAGCTTGCGGCCCCAATCGTCGCCGACGTTGATCGCAGCCGGTGGCCGGCCGTCGAGGAAGAGCCGGCGCTTCGCCTCGAAGTACGCCTCCATCGTCCCGTGCAGGTCGAGGTGGTCCTGGGTGAGGTTCGTGAATGCGAGCGACGAGAACCGGATTCCCTCGAGCCGGCCGAGCTGCGAGCCGTGTGACGTCGCCTCCATCGCGGCGCTGCGGTCGCCCGCGTCGAGCATCTCGCGGAAGGCGCGCTGGAGGTCGATCGCCTCGGGCGTGGTCCGAACGGCGGACCTCACTTCGCCGCCGATCCGAGACTCGATCGTGCCCAGCAGCCCCGGCTTGCGACCCGCGGCCCCGAGGATGGAGTAGAGCAGGAACGCGGTCGTCGTCTTCCCGTTCGTGCCCGTGACCGCGGCGATCTGGAGCTCGTCCGATGGATGCCCGAAGAACTCGAGCGCCGCCGCAGCCATCGCGCTGCGCGAGTCCTCGACGATGATCTGCGGCACCCTCGACGCGACCGGCTTCTCGACGACGAGCGCGGCCGCTCCCGCTTCGATCGCGCGATCCGCGAGCTCGTGCCCGTCGAAGCGTGCCCCGCGCACGCAGAAGAAGAGCGCACCCGGAGTGACGGCGCGCGTGTCATACGCGAGATCCGAGATCTCGACGGCGGCACCCCCGACGATCTGGCTCGGGGACAGCGATTCTGCGATGCGTGCTAGCTCCACAGGGCCCGCGCGAGCCTAGCAACGCGCCCTGCTACTGCTGCGCGGGCAACGAGGAAGGATCGTCCGGCGGAATCTCGAGGTACTGCAGGTCGAACCCGGCGATCTGCTGGAACGCCGGCGCCGCGACCACACCGCCCCAGATCGACGCGGCCGGCTCGTCGACCGTGACCAGGATGACGAGCCGCGGGTTCGTCGCCGGGACGATTCCCGCGAACGAGGCCACGTACTTCGTCGTCGAGTAGCCGCCCTGCGGATCGGGCTTCGCCGCGGTTCCCGTCTTGCCGGCCACCTTGTAGCCGGGCACCTTCGCCTCCTGGCCGGTGCCCTCGATGACGACGTCCTGCATCATCCTCAGCACCTGGCGCGACACGTGCGGGGTGAGGATCCGCCGTGACGTCAGGGCACCCCGATCGTGCGAGCCGATGCGGTCGACGAGATGCGGCTGGAGCCAGACGCCGTCGTTCGCGAGCGTCCCGTAGGCGGCGGCCATCTGCACGGGCGTGACCGCAATCCCGTGGCCGATCGGAAGCGTTCCGATCGTCGAGCCCGACCACTTGTCGAGCGGCGGCACGATCCCGGGCGTCTCGCCCGGGAAGTCGACCCCGGTCAGGTGTCCGAAGCCGAAGCGGCTGATCCACTGGCTGAGCCGCTTCGAGCCGAGCAGCTGGGCGAGCGTGATCGTCCCGACGTTCGAGGACTGCGACAGGATCTGATCGACGGTCAGCCGCTCGGTGCCGCGCGGGTGCGCGTCGTGGATGATCCGATCGGCGACGTGAATCGAGTACGGCAGCGTGAAGGCCGTCTGCGGCGTGACGAGCCCGTCCGAGAGCACGGCGCTGACAGTGACGAGCTTGAACGTCGACCCGGGCTCGTACGTGTCCGTGACGGTCGTGTTGCGTTGCCGGTCCTTCGGCACAACCGGGAAGAGGTTCGCGTTGTAGCCCTTCTCCACGGCCATCGCGAGGATGCCGCCGGTGCGCGGATCGAGGACGATCGCCGAGGCGCCCTTCGCGTGCCATCGCTCGATCGTGTTCCGAAGCACCGCCTCGGCCTGCGCCTGGATCGTGTGGTCGAGCGTGAGCGTGACGCTCTTGCCCTCCTTCGCCGCGGTCGAGTGCAGGACGTCGATCGCCTGGCCGGCGGGATCGCGGATGACCGTCTCGCTCCCGGCCTCCCCGGACAGCGTGTGCTCGAGGCCGAGCTCGAGGCCCGCCAGGCCGTGGTTGTCGGTGCCCGCGTAGCCCACGACCTGCGACGCGACCTGGTCGAGTGGATACACACGCTGCTCCTCGTTCGTGAAGCCGAGGCCGAGGATGTGCGCCTTCTTCAGGATCTCGACGCGCGCGGGATCGGCCTTGCGCTTGATGTAGACGAAGCCGTGCGTCCGATCGGAGAGCTCGGCGAGGACCTGGTCGGGGTCCATTCGCAGGGCTCGCGCGACGACGTCCGCGGTCGTCTTCGGGTCGTGGATCAGCTGCGGGTCGGCGAAGACGGTCGTCGCCTGGCGTCCGATCGCGAGCTGGACGCCGGTGCGGTCGAAGATCGTTCCGCGGCCCGCCGGCTCGACGATGGTCGCCTTGTGCTGGCCGGACGCGAGCCGCTCGTAGCTGCCCGCGCGCACGCCCTGGAGCCACGCGGCGCGCGCGAACATGGCCAGGAACGCGAAGGCGAAGACGGCGAGGACGAGCCGGATTCGCCGGTTCGTCAGCTTCATTTCCTCAGATCGAGGTACTCAGGGGTGGCGGGACGAAGCCCGAGCCGTCCGCTCGCGAGGCCGAGGATGCGCCCCGAGGCGGCTTTCGCCGCGATCTCGGTGTTGAGCTGGGCGTTGTCGGCACGCAGCTGGTTGCGCTCGCGCTGGGTCTCGTCGAGGCGGACGTTGAGCCGGAGCACGGTCACGTTCAGTGCCACGACGCCTGCGAGCAGCACCGCAACGACGCCGATCCAGACGACGCCGCCCGCGACGCGCCTGCGCGGCTCGACCTTCCGCCGTGCGCGAGCTTTCGGCTTCGGGCGCGCGCGCGGACGAGCGGGTGCCGGAAGCGCACGGGCTGTCGCCGCGCGCGCCATCAGGCTTTCTGGGCGGCGCGCAGCCTGGCCGAAGCCGCGCGCGGGTTGTGGGCGAGCTCGTGGGCGCTCGGCCGGATCGCCTTTCGGTTCAGGCGCCGGAGCTCCGGCTCGCGGCCGCAGACGCAAACCGGGAAGTCCGGCGGGCAGACGCAGCCGCGCTCGAGCCGCTGGAAGAAGCGCTTGACGATTCGATCCTCGAGCGAGTGGAACGCGATCACGGCGAGGCGGCCCCCGGGACGGAGCATGTCGAGTGCGGCAGGCAGCGCCTCCTCGAGCTCGCCCAGCTCGTCGTTGACGGCGATCCGGAGCGCCTGGAAGGTGCGCTTCGCCGGATGGCCGTCGCCGAACCGCGCAGGGGCGGGAATCGCCGAGCGAATGATGTCCACGAGGTCGCCGGTGCGCTCGATCGGCTGCTTGCGGCGGCGCCGGCCGATCGCGCGCGCGATCTGCTTCGCGTACCGCTCCTCGCCGTACTTGCGGAAGATCGTGATCAGCTCGCGCTCCGATGCCTCGTTGACGAGCTCGGCGGCGGTCAGCTCCGCGGTCGGGTCCATGCGCATGTCGAGTGGCGCGTCGGCCGCATACGAGAATCCGCGCTCGGGCCGGTCGAGCTGCATGCTCGAGACGCCGAGGTCGAGCAGGATCGCGTCCGCGTGCACGCCGTTCTCGGCCAGCTGGTCGAGGACGACCGACGCCTCGCCGCGCAGGAACCGCGACTGCACGCCTGCGTGGCGCTTGAAGCCTTCGAAGTACGGGCGGACGGTCGGGTCGCGGTCGATCGCGATGAAGCGGCCGTCGCCCTTCAGGTCGTGGGCGAGAATCGCAGCGTGACCGCCGGCGCCGAAGGTGGCGTCGACGACGGTCTGCCCGGGCTCGATCGCGAGGAGCTCGCGAACCTCCTCGGCGAGGACGGGAACGTGATCAGTCTCGTTTGGTTGCAAGACGCTCGGCAACATCTTCTGCGCTCCCTTCCACCTCTTTCAGCTCCTTGTGCCAGGACGCGCGGTCCCAGATCTCCAGGTGGTCCCTCACGCCCGCGACGACGACGTTCCGGCCGAGCCCTCCGTGCTGGATGAGAGCGGCCGGGATCATCACGCGCCCCTGACGGTCGAGCTCGGCCTCGGTCGCGCCGGAGAAGAAGAAGCGCTGCATCCGGCGGCCCTCCTGGCTGAGCGGGTCGAGCTCGGCGAGCCGCGACTCGACGAGCGTCTCCCAGTCCTCGAGGCGATAGGCGTACAGGCAGCCGTCCATCCCGCGCGTGAGCACGACGCCGGCTGCGAACGCCGTCCGGAACCTGGCCGGAAGCGTGAGCCGGTTCTTGTCGTCGATCGTGTGCTCGTGTTCGCCGAGAAGCATGTCTGGGGCCGTGAGGGTGATTCCACGTTGCCCCACTTTAGACCACTAACCCCCACAACGCAACTACGCCCAGCCACGTTCACACGCCCCAAACAATTCGTGCGGAAAAGCACGGAGTGGCTACAGCACGCGCCCGGATGCAGATGAGGGGCGACCGTGCGACCCTCGAAATATGCTTCGAGTCATCTCTGTTCTCGTTGTCGCGGCTGCGGCTCTGACCGCAGGCGGCGGCTCTCTGGCGAAGACGGTCGAGCCCGCGCGCGCCGCCACGTCCGAGACGGGCTCGGCCCTCCCGACGACAGCCTCGAGTCGATATCTGATCGCAGGGGGCTGGGCGACCACCGGGACGATGTTGCGCGTCGGCAACACGGTCTACGTCGGCGGAGCGTTCTCGAGGATCGCAAACCGGACGGGTTCGGCAATCGTCGTACCGGCCTCCGGTGGAGCTCCTGAGCCGCGGTTCCCGGAGGTCGCGGGCGGATCGGTGACCGACTCTGTTGCGGACGGTTCAGGCGGGTGGTACCTGGGCGGCTCGTTCACGAGCGTCGGCAGCGTTGCTCGCCCCGGCCTCGCGCACGTGCGAGAAGACCTGACCGTCGACATGACGTTCGCACCCGAGGACTTCGGCGAGGTTCACGCAATCGCTCTCAGTGAGAGCACTCTGTACGTCGTCGGCGTCCAAATTCCGGCGCGACGGCCAACCCCGATCATGCGGGCGCTGGACGCGGCCGACGGTTCCGTCTTGCCCATCACTTACACCCCACCCGCGGGCGCCCTGAACGCGCTCGCAGTCGTCGCGGACAAGGAGCGCGTGTACGTCGCCTTCGACTCGAACGTCGTCGCCTATGACGTTGCGACCGGACAGCAGGTCTGGTCGCACCCGATCGAGGTGAATTACGAGCAGCGAGGTGCGGCGACGCTCTACCTCGACGGAGCCAATCTTCTCGTGGGCGGCTCGTTCACGGACAACGGGAACGACAATCTCGAGACGCTCCATGCTTCGACCGGCGCAACGACCGGGCCCGGCTTCAAGGTGCCAACGGCCGTAAGCTCGATCGCGGTTGTGCGGGACAAGATCTACGTCGCCCGGGTACGCAGCAAGCGTGCATCCTCCGGCCTCGACGTGATCGATCCGGCCACGGCCAGCGAGAGGTCTTGGGGCCAGATCCGCGCAGCGCAGCTCGCCGGGAGCGACAGGACGCTGTACGTGTCCGGCATGACGGCCGCGGACGAACGCCAAGGCTTCGTCACCCGCGTCTATTCAGCCCAAGTAGGAACGGCCAAGGCGGTCCTCAAGAGGGTCTCGCCGGCGCTCGGTGGGAGCGCGTGGACGCTTGTGGCCCAACCCGGCCGACTCCTCGTGGGCGGCACGTTCTCGAGTGCCGGGGGCACCGCGCGCGCGAATCTCGCCGCGTTCGACGCCCGCACCGGGAAGCTGCTGCCGTGGCGTCCGAGCGCGAACGGCGTGGTGAGCGGCCTCGCCGCGACGAACGGCAAGATCTACATCGGCGGCTACTTCAGCCGTGTGGGAGGAAAGGTCCGCCGCGGCCTCGCCGCAGTGACCGCAGCCGGCGCGGGGCGACTGCTGCCGTGGCGCCCGGGCCTGTCGTACTCGTCGGGCATCAGCCTTGCGATCGGTCACGGTCGCGTTTTCGTCGGCGGCACCTTCGTCCCCGCAGGTCAGAAGCGGACGCCGGGCAAGCCAACCCGGTTCACCCACCTGGCCGCGTTCTCGGCTTCTGGGTCAGGCGCACGGATCCGATTTGCCTCGCACGCCCTGACCACCACTCCCGGCGGTGCGCTCAGCGGAGGGGGAGTCCTCGCGGTTCGCGGAGGCACGCTTCTCCTCGCGGAGCCTTCACGCGTGGCAGCGTTCTCCGTCGACGGTGACGGACGGCACGAGCTGTGGCGGACGCCGGTCGGGGGCACCGTCAACGCGTTCGCGACAAGTGGCGCGACCCTCTACCTCGGCGGACGGTTCAGCCAGGTCGACGGACAACCGCGGACGAACGTGGCCGCCCTCGCGCTCGACCGGAAAGGCGCACTGCTCCCGTTCGCGCCGGCCTTGACCCAGGAGGTGATCGCACTCGCGCCGCTGCGCGGCGACCTCGTATACAGCATGACGAGTCTCCGCCGGCCCGGCCAGCCTGCTTGGCACCAGGCACTCGGGGCAGTCGCTTCGAACGGGACCGTCCTCCCGTGGCGATTCGACGCCGTCGGCGATGCCGAGTGCATCGTGGCCTTCTCCGGCGGGCTCGCTATCGGGGGGACCTTCGACTGGCTGGGACCGGCCGGCAATCAGGCGGCCGGCCATTTCGGCTGGCTCCGTTGACCTCCTGACGCCGGGCGGAGGGCGACTATCGATTGCCCTGCGCGCCGCGGCGGGTCATCGCGACAGCGCCGCATTTGGCGGCGAACTCGACCGCACCTGCGGGCGAGTGGCCGCTGCCGAGCGCGAAGGCCAACCCCGCCGCGAAGCTGTCTCCGGCCCCGTACGCATCGACGAGCGGGCCGGGAAGGTCGACGGCGACGAAGGCACCTTCCTCGCCCGCGACCGCATAGGAACCGCCCTCCCGCCCCATCGTCGAGACGATCATGTGCGGCTCCGGTTCGAGCAGGCCCGTCTCGTACGCCTCGCTCGGGTCGCGCCCGCTGCGGACGAGCGCGTCGAGCTGCACCTGCGCCTCGACGAGGGTCGGCAACTCGCGGGCCGTCGCGACGAGAGCCCGGGCCTGCCGTGCGGCGCGCAACGCATCCGGGTCGCCGGCGCTGAAGTAGACGGCGTCGACCTCAGCCAGCTCGGTCCACGGCAGGGGATCGGCGCCGTGTGGATGCAGCTTGTTGCCCATCAGCGTGATCGTCCGCTCGCCGTCCTGATCGAGGTACGTGAACGCGCGGCGCTGCGCCTCGTCGCGGATCGCGGCATGGACGCGGCAGCCGAGCTCTTCCAGCGCCGCCCGCGCCTGCTCTCCGAGCTCGTCGTTCCCAACCGCCACGAAGAAGTCGACGTCGGCCCCGAGGCGCACGAGCTCTCCGGCGGCGACCGCTCCTCCGCCGGCGGGCTCCTCCCAGGTGTCGGCGGCGGTGACGATCTCGCCCGGCGCGGGCACTCGCTCGACCTGTGCGAAGCGGACCCATTCGACGTGGCCCACGACCGCTGCCCTCACAACTTCGACCCCCTCCGCGTTAGACAAGATGATGGCTCTCGTGCACGTCCCACCATTCGAATCTTTCTATGAGGAGCATCGCGAGGCGGTTTTCCGCGAGCTCCGGCGACTCGTCGGCAAGGACGCGGAGGATGCATACCAGGAGACGTTCCTGCGTGCGTTGCGCGCCTACGGAAAGTTGAGGCATACGGAGAACCTGCGCGCCTGGGTGCTGACGATCGCGCGCCGGGTGGCCGCCGACCACTACCGGCGGCGTGAGGCTCCGACCGTCGTCGTCGAGCCCGAGACGGATTCGCGGCCGGCCTATGCCGAGCTCGGCGAGCTCGCGGACGGGCTGCCCCGCAAGGAGCGCGCCGCGGTCGTGCTCCGCTACGGCTACGACATGTCCTACGCGGCGATCGGCGCGGCGCTCGGCTCGAGCGAGGACGCGGCACGCCAGGCCGCTTCGTCCGGCGTACGAAGACTTAGAAGGAGGATGCAATGACCGTCTCCCCCACTCTCGACGCGCGGTTTCGGGAAGCCGCCGCCGCGGCCGGGCTCCTCGACGTTGCGTACGACCTCGCGGAAACCCCCATCGGAACGCTGCTCGTCGCCACGACCGACCGGGGGCTCTGCCGGATCTCGTACGACCCGCAGCCCGAGCGCGAGGCCGAGGCGCTCGCTGAGACCTTCGGCTTGCGCGTGCTGCGCGCGGCGAAGCCGATCGATCCGGTGCGCCGCCAGCTGGACGAGTACTTCGAGGGCAAGCGCACCGAGTTCGAGCTGCCGATCGACCTCCGTCACCAGGCGCCGTTCAGCCGCGAGGTGCTGAACCGGCTCGCCCGCGTTCCGTACGGCCACCTCACGACCTACGGCGCGCTCGCGGCGGAGGCTCACCGGCCGAGGGCCGCCCGGGCCGTGGGGACGGTCATGAACCGGAACCCGGTCCCGATCGTCCTTCCGTGCCATCGAGTTGTCGGCGCGAATGGTTCGCTGACCGGCTACGGCGGCGGGCTCGAGCGCAAGGAGCTGCTCCTGAAGCTCGAAGGCGCGATTCAGTCTCAGCTCGAGATGTGACGTTTCGACACCGGACGACGAATAACGTGTAGTGATCGTTCGATCGCTCGGCGCCGTTCTCGCAAGTGCCCTGCTCGCGAGCTGCGGAGGAACGCGCAACGGGACTCCCGGGGTGACCGGTCATGCGGTCGCGAAGCCGAGGCCGATCACGACCGTGATCTCTCGCGGCACGCTCGCACAACGGAAGCTCCACCGTTCGATCGTCTCGCGCATGGCGCCGACGACGATCTACGGCGTCAGCATCCGCCCCGCGAACCGGCACTGGTCACCTCCGTTCTACCCGGCCGTGTCCGGAAGATTGAAACTTGACATGTGACCTTTTGGTCACGTATCCTCCGACCATGACGACCGACGACGACCTCGTGTTCAGGGCGCTCGCCGAT
>Ga0207674_10006223_pt1 | contig 14068 bp, 14 predicted proteins | sample KBSCornC72_FD_184303 | JGI IMG/M metagenome (GOLD analysis project Ga0207674, IMG submission 184303) | Corn rhizosphere microbial communities from Kellogg Biological Station, Michigan, USA - KBS Corn C7-2 (SPAdes) (version 2) | ecosystem: Host-associated > Plants > Roots > Rhizosphere > Soil ... | reverse complement strand
CCCGACGTATACGGGCATGCTCGCGCTTCGCCACATCGCGTCGGAGCAGGGTCTGGTGCGCCCCTACTGGGAGGAGGCGGTCGGGTGAAGCTCGTCGTCGGGCATCTGTATCCCGAGTACCTGAACATCTACGCCGACCGCGGCAATATCGCCGTACTCGAGCGCCGGACGGCGTGGCGGGGAATCGAGCTCGACTACCGGACGATCGGCCTCCGAGACACGGTGCGCCCGGCGGAGCACGACCTCTACTACGTGGGAGGCGGCCAGGACCGCGAGCAGGCGCTCGTCGCGCCGGATCTCGCCGCGAAGGGCCCCGCGCTCATCGAGGCGGTCGAGGCCGGCGCGGCGTTTCTCGCCGTTTGCGGCGGCTACCAGCTGCTCGGCAACTTCTACCGCGACCGCTCGGGCGCGGAGCTCCCCGGGATCGGCCTCCTCCCACAGCACACGGTCGCGGGCGAGCGGCGCATGATCGGCGACGTCCTTCTCGAATGCGAGCTCGAAGCGGACGACGCCAGAACCCTCGCGGGGTTCGAGAACCACGCCGGCCGCACGTACCTCGACGAGGGCGCTGAGCCGCTCGGTCGCGTCGTCTCCGGCTTCGGGAACAACGGCCAGGACGGCTTCGAAGGCTGCCGCGTCGCCGGGGCCGTCGGCACGTATCTCCACGGTCCGCTCCTTCCGCGCAATCCTTGGCTCGCGGACTGGTTGATCGCACGCGCGCTCAGCCGACGTCTCGGCGGGACCGTCGCACTCGAGCCGCTTACCGACGACCTCGAAGCGTCCGCGCACGCCGTCTCCTCCGAGCGTGCACGCAGGCGTGGCGGCCGCTTCTAGGCGCTTCGAGCCTTGCGGCGGCGCCGTGCCGCAGCCTGCGTCGCCCGGTCGGCGCAGTAGTGGCAGCAGTACCGGCGGCTTCGGTTTCGCGACCGGTCGATGAAGACGCAGCAGCACGGTGACGCCGCACAGCGGCCGAAGCGGCTCCACCCTTCCTGCTCAATGACGCCGAGGAGGGCAACGGAGGTCTTGCCGGCGAGCTCGATGGCGAGCGACCGCTCTCCTTCCCCGTAGCGGAACTCCCAGTGCCCGTTGCCGCGCTCGAGCCGCGGAATGGCGCGCGCCTCGCGCGCGAGGGCGTTGAGCTCGCGGACGGCCGCCTCGTCGCCCTGCGCCTCGAACGCCTGCCGGAGACGGTCCCGCACCCGGCGGATCGGGGCGAGGTCTGCCTCGTCCGCCCTCTCGGCCTGCTCATGGAGCCCGAACTCGCGCAAGATCAGGCGCAGGAGGCCGACGTCGTCGAGCTGCTCCTGCGGATCGTGGATCGCGTCCCAGGTGTTGACCAGGGCGACGGCGAGTGCGATCGAGTCTCGTTCTTTCGGAAGGATCACTGGACTTTTCTCAGGAATCAGTCTAACTTCGTCAGCACCGTAACGTCTTTTAGTACTGATGGCCGTCGACCACCGAGAGATCGCCCTGCCGCATGGAGAGCTCGGCGCCGAGAGCACGGGAGCCGCGGCGGGCGCACCGGTCAGGAAGTCAGGGCTCTGGCGCGACGCCTTCATTCGCTTCACCCGCAACCGCGCGGCCGTGGCCGCCGTGGTCGTCTTCGGCCTCATCGTCCTCTATTGCGTCATCGTCCCCTTCGTGTCGCCGTACGATCCGAACGCGGTCAACTTCAAGGACGCCTACCTGCCCGTGAGCCCCGAGCACCCGTTCGGGACGGACAAGTTCGGCCGGGACCTCTTCACCCGCATCGCGGTCGGCGGGCGGATCTCGATCGCGATCGGGTTCGCGGGGACGATCGCGATCATGACCGTCGGCGTCGTCTACGGATCGATCTCCGGCTTCCTCGGGGGAGCCGTGGACGACGTCCTCATGCGCCTCCTCGACGCGCTCTACGGCCTTCCCTACCTTCCGTTCGCCATCATCACGACGCAGATCCTGAGCCCGAGCGGCGAAGTCACGTTCTGGACGATGGTCGCGGCGCTCACCGTCGCGAGCTGGCTCACGACCGCACGCATCGTGAGAGGCCAGGTGACGACGCTCAAGCAGAACGAATACGTGAGCGCCGCTCGCGCCGTCGGTGCGCGCTGGTACCGGATCCTCACGCGCCATCTGCTTCCGAACACACTCGGGGTGCTCATCATCGCCGCCTTCCTCGACCTTCCCGGAGTCGTCCTCGGGGAGGCGTTCCTCTCCTTCATCGGGCTCGGGATCAATCCGCCGACGGCGTCCTGGGGCTCGATCGCCCAGGACGGGCGGGCCGCCTTCGTTCTCCATCCCCTGGTGCTCTTCGTCCCCAGCATCGCGATCGCGACGCTCGTCCTCTGCGCGAACTTCATCGCGGACGGCCTCCGAGACGCGCTCGACCCGCGCACCCGAGCCGAACGGCCGTAGGCGCCTCTACGGTTCTGAGGATGTGGCAGGCGTGGGGCGCTACCCTTCGTCATGTGCGAACCGGAGGGCCGAAGGGAAACGAGCGGCTGACCGCGACCGCGGCCGTGGTGGTGCTTCTCCTCCTCGCTCTCGAGGGAGCGACGATCCTCTTCATCCGTCCGCTCCTCTCGCTGCACATGTTCGTCGGCGTGATGCTGATCCCGCCGCTCGTGGTCAAGCTGGGAAGCACCGGCTATCGATTCGCCCGCTACTACACGGGTGATCCTGCGTATCGAGGCAAAGGGCCACCGTGGCTCTTCATGCGCCTCATCGCACCAGCTCTGCTGGCGGCTACGACCGCCGTGATCGGGTCCGGCGTCTACCTACTCGCGACAGGTCAACGGGCGGGAATCTGGATCGGCGTTCACAAGACAAGCTTCGTTGTCTGGCTCGCGCTGGCCTCGGTGCACGTTGTCGTCTATGTCTGGCGCCTCCCCTCACTCGTGCTCGACCGGCGCGTGCCGGGATTCGCCCTGCGCGTCGGACTGGTTGCCGTGGCCGTCGTCGCGGGCCTCTGGATCGCGGACGAGACGGCACTGCACGACCGCTTCACGTAGCGCCACAGCGCCCATGTGCCTCTCGTATCATCGGAGCGAACCCGGGAGGCGGGCACGCTCAAGCGGAAATCCAAGATCTCGGTGGACGAGGAATGGCGCCGCGTCCTGACCGGCGAGGAGCGCGGCCATTTCTGCTGGAACCCGACGGTGCGGCGAATCAGCCGCGCGATTCCCTCCGACCCGCGCTGCAAGCTCTGCGACACGCCGTTCGGGAGCCCCGGCAACGTCCTGCGCTTCCTGGGGTTCGGTCCCTCCCGCATCAATCGCCGGATCTGCAGCGGATGCATCCACGCTCTCGAGAAGAGGCCGGGCGGCGCCGAGGTCGAGGCCACGTTCCTCTTCGCCGATGTCCGCGGCTCGACCGCGCTCGCCGAAAGCGTCGGCGCCGAGGAGTTCCGCAGGCTGATGGCGCGGTTCTACGCGGAGGCTGCGGCTGCGGTCGACGTGCGGAACGGAATCGTCGACAAGTTCGCCGGCGACGAGCTCGTCGCGCTCTTCATCCCGGGCTTTTGCGGCGCTGACCACGCCGCGGACGCCCTCGAAGCCGCCCGCGAGCTTCTGCACCGCACCGGGCACGGCGAGGGCGAGCCCTGGCTCCCCGTCGGAGCCGGGGTGCATCTCGGAACCGCCTACATCGGCACCGTGGGCGAGGACGAGGCGCTCGACTTCACCGCGCTCGGCGACCCGGTCAACACCGCGGCCCGCCTCGCCGGCGTCGCGGCAGCGGGTGAGATCCTCGTGTCGAGCGCCGCGGCTGAGGCCGCCGGGATGGAAATCGCCGGGCTCGAGAGGCGCAGCCTCGAGTTACGGGGCCGCTCGGAGGCTCTCGAAGCCGTGGTCCTGAGCGTCGCCGCTCAAGGGGCCCACATGGCGCCGAGGTAGACGACCGGGTCGCCGGGCTCCCATCGTTCGAGAAAGCGCTGGATGGGCGGATGGACGGGTAGGTCGAGAAGCTCCTCCCGTCCGAAGAGGCGGTGACCGCGAATCGCGGCATCCTTCGAGGTGACCGCCTCGAGCGAGCGGCCTCCGAGATAGCCGGCGAAGACGATGTGGACGACGTGCTTCGCCGGCGCCCCGTGCGGCGCGATCGACTCGACGACCGCGATCGGGCCCTCGAGTGGCAGGTCCTCGTCGATCCCACACTCCTCGGCAAGCTCGCGCTTGAGCGCCTGCAGAAGCGTCTCCCCCGCGTCGACGCCCCCGCCGGGGAGCATCCAGTACTCCTTGCCCGGCTTCTCCTGGCGGATGAGGAGGATCCGGCCCTCCCGCCGGAGGACGGCGGAGACCCTGATTCTCGGCTCCATCACACGGCTTGCGACGAGCCGAAGCCGCGCACGCCCCGCTCGCTTCCGGGCAGCTCGTCCACCTCGCGGACGGCGATCTCCGGAATGGGCAAGACGACGAGCTGGGCGATCCTCTCGCCCGGCTCGGCGACGAACGTCCTCTCGCGGTCGGTGTTCAGGAGCACGACCTTGATCTCGCCGCGATAGCCCGAGTCGATGAGGCCCGGCGAGTTGACGACCGCGATCCCGTGCCGGGCCGCCAGGCCCGACCGCGGTTGGACGAAACCTGCATACCCCTCGGGGATCGCCACTGCGAGCCCCGTCCCGACGAGTGCCCGCTCGCCGGGGCCGAGCCGGACCTCGTCGCACGCGGCGAGATCGAGGCCGGCGTCTCCCTGGTAGGCCCGATCCGGCACGCGCGCGTCCTCGCGCAGCCGCTGGATGTCGAGCTCGATCATCGTCCGCGCCCTTTCGCGCTGGCCGCCGGCTCGGCGACGAGGTACGGCGCGAAGCGCGGCACCTCGCGCTGCGGGAGCCGGGCGAGGACGATGACCCCTTCCGGCGTGTCCAGGCGCTCGTCGATGGGAGCTCCGAGCTCGTAGAGCTCCGCCAGGATCCGGCCCTCCTCGTAGGGAACCAGGAGGCGCACCGGCCGCAGGCGCTCCGCGAACCGTCCTGCGATGCGGGCTTTCAGCTCCGTGAGCCCCTCGCCGGCGAGGGCGGAGACCTGCACGGCGCGGGGGAAGCGGTTCGCGAGACGGCGCCGCCGCAGCGGGTCGACCGCGTCGATCTTGTTCAGGACGAGCTCGACGGGAAGCTCCGCCCCGCCGATCTCCTCGAGGACGCCTTCGACGGCCCAGATCGTGGCGTCGAGGTGCTCGTCCGAGGCAGATGCGTCGGCTACGTGCAGGACGAGGTCGGAGGTGAGGGTCTCCTCCAGGGTTGCCGCGAAGCCCTCGACCAGCTGGTGCGGCAGGCGGCGGATGAAGCCGACGGTGTCGGTGACCAAGTAGGGCCGGCCTTCATGGGAAAAACCTCGCGTCGTCGGATCGAGCGTCTCGAAGAGGCGGTCGTCCACCGCGACCGAGGCATCGGTGAGGGCGTTCAGGAGCGTCGACTTGCCCGCGTTGGTGTAGCCCGCGAGCGCGACGACCGGCGTCTCGGCACGGCGCCGGGCCTTGCGTTGCGTGTCCCGCCGGCGCTCGAGCTCCTTCAGACGCCGGCGCAGCTGGCCGATCCGGCGGCGTGCGAGCCGGCGATCGGTCTCGAGCTGCGACTCGCCGGGGCCGCGGGTCCCGATGCCGCCGCCGAGGCGCTCCAGGTGCTGCCACATGCCGCGCATCCGCGGGAGGTTGTATTCGAGCTGGGCCAGCTCGACCTGGAGCTTGCCCTCGGCGCTCGTGGCGTGCTGCGCGAAGATGTCGAGGATGAGCTGAGTGCGGTCGACGACGCGCAGCTTGAGCTCGTCCTCGAGCCGGCGCTGCTGCCCGGGGTCGAGGTCGTCGTCGATGACGAGCGACTCGGCCCCTGACCCCGCGACCGCGCCCTTGAGCTCGACGAGCTTGCCCTTTCCCACGTAGGTGCGCGGATCGGGTGCAGGGCGGCGCTGGACGAGCTCTCCGACAGGCTCGACGCCCGCGGTGCGCAGGAGCTCCCGCATCTCCGCGAGCTCGTCGTCAACGTCAACGCCCTGGGCCAGCACGGCGACGAGGAAGCCGCGCTCCGGCTCGGCCCCGGGCGCGGGATCCGGCTGGCGTTGGGTCACGTGAGGATTATGCCCTCGCCCCGACTCGGAGCGAAGTAGCGATGCGGGATGCCGCCTCCTCGAGCCGCTCGTCCGCCACCGTGAGCGAGACGCGGACGTATCCCTCTCCGCTCGGGCCGAACGAGGGGCCGGGCGAGACGACGACGCCGGCCTCCTCGAGCACGAGCTCCGTGAAGGTCTCGGAGGTGTGCCCGTCGGGGACGCGCGCCCAGATGTACGGGGTCGCCTGCGGTGGCTCGGCCGGGAGCCCGATGCCGGCGAGCGCCTCGATCATCAGGTCGCGGCGGCGGCGATAGATCGCCGACATCTCGGCCGGAAAGCTGCGCGCCTCCGTCAAAGCGGCGACCCCGGCGAGTTGCACCGCCTCGAACATCCCCGAGTCGAGGTTCGTCTTCAGGCGGCGGAACTGCTCGACCACCTCTGCATTCCCGGCCACCCAGCCGACCCGCCAACCGGTCATGTTCCACCCCTTCGAGAGTGAGAAGATCTCGACCCCGACGTCCTTCGCACCCTCCGTCGCGAGGAGGCTCGGCGGCTCGTAGCCTTCGAAGGCGACCTCGGAGTAGGCGTTGTCGTGGACGACGATCAGGTCAGTGGCTCGCGCGAATTCAACGGCACGTTCGAAGAAGCCGGGAGCCACGACCGCTCCGGTCGGGTTGTTGGGGTAGTTGAGGAAGAGGAGATTGGCTCGCCCGGCGACGTCGCTCGGCACGCCCTCCAGTTCGGGCATGAACGCGTTTTCCGCGCGCAAGGGCAGGTAGTGGACCTCGGCGCCCGCGAACAGCGGGCCCGACGTATAGGGCGGGTAGCCGGGCTCGGGTGCAAGCGCGACGTCGCCCGGATCGAGGCAGGCGAATGCGATGTGCGCCACGCCCTCCTTGCCGCCGAGCACCGGCACGACCTCGGTCGCCGGGTCGATTCCGACGCCGAAGCGCTCGCTGTAGAAGGCTGCGACCGCGTCGCGGAACGACTCCAGTCCCCGGTTCGTCGGGTACTGGTGGGTGGTTGCGTCGGCCGCGGCGGCCTGGAGCGCCCGGATCACAGGCTCCGGCGTCGGGAGGTCCGGATCGCCGATCCCCAGGCTGATGACGTCGACGCCCGCCCGGCGCTTCTCCTCGATCTTCCGCTCGAGCTCGGCGAAGAGGTAGGGCGGCACCAGGTCGAGCCTCCTTGCGAACCTCATCCGGCGAGCCACTCCTCGGAGAGGTCACCGGTGCAGATCTCCTGCGCGGAGCCGGTCAGGCGTGCGTGGAGGTGGGAGTCGAGCTCGACGAGCAGGTCGCCGCCGGCGAGGTGGATCGTGACCGGGCTGTCGCACCAGCCGTTTACGACTGCGGCTCCCGCCACGGCGCATGCGCTCGTGCCCGACGAGAGGGTCTCCCCCGCCCCGCGCTCCCAGACCCCGGCCGTCGCCTCCGTGCGCGAGTCGACGCGGACGAGCTGGACGTTCGTGCGCTCGGGAAAGCGCGGGTGGTTCTCGACGAGCGGACCGAGCCGCAAGAGCTCGTCCCGTGCGGGATCGCGTGCGATGACGGCGTGCGGGTTCCCGACCGAAACCGGGGTGAACTCGAGTCGCGTCCCGTTCACGTCGAGCGCCTCGCTCGGCGCGACCTCGACGGGGCCCATGTCCATCTCGACCTCGAAGCCGCCACGCATCCGCGCGCGCACCTCGCGGTCGCCGACCGCGATCGTGACCTCATCGGCGCCGGCGCGCCGCGCAAGCCAGCGCGCGGCGATCCGCGTCCCGTTGCCCGAGAGCTCGGCCGTCGAGCCGTCCGGATTCCAGATGACGATGTCGGCGTGCGCGCCGTCGGCGACCAGCACCTCGAGAACGCCGTCCGACCCGACGCCGAAGTGGTAGTCGCAGAGCCGGCGCACGAGGTCGGGTTCGAGGGGCGTGCCGACCTCCTCCTGTTCGACCAGGAGGTAGTCGTTGCCAAGCCCATGCCACTTCGCGAACCGCACGGCCGACAGCGTAACGAAGCGGTCTCCGGCTCAGTGAGCCCCCGCGAGCGCGAGGATCTCGGCCGCGGTCTCCGAGGGCGCGCGGTCGGCAGAAACGGCATGGATTCCCGGAATCCGCCGCATCCACTTGCGCTGGTAGGCGGCGTATTGCCGGGTCGCTAGGGCGATGGCTTCCTTTGCCTCGGCCGAGGGCAACTCCGCGATCTCGCGCAGGCCGATGATCTGGCCGGCCGTCTTCGATACCGGGCTTCGCCGGGCTCGTTCGACTTCGGCCTCCACCCCGCGTTCGAACATGTGCTCCGTGCGCTCGCGGATGCGTTCGTCGAGCACGGCCTTCGGGACGTCGAGGCCGAAGATCAGCGTCGGACGGCGCGTCTCCTCGCTCCAGAGCCGGTCCCGCGGCGGTGCGAGCGACCCTCCGGCCTCGTGCAGCTCGAGCGCGCGGACGACCCGGCGGCGATCGTTGGGGTGCACCGTTTCCGCTGCCTGCGGGTCCCGTTCCGCGAGCGCGGCATGTGCCTGCTCGGGGCCGACGCGGTCGTAGACCCGCTCCCAGCGTGCGCGAGCACCGGGAGGTGGCGCGGGCGGCAAATCCAGCTCGGCGAGGGCGGCGCGGAGATAGAGGCCTGTTCCGCCCACGACCACCGGTGCCCGGCCGCGCGCGAGCGCGGAATCGATCGCCTCGTGAGCGAGCCGCTGGAACTCGGCGACGGAGCCTTCGTGGTCGAGCGGCCAGACCGCGACGAGGGCCGTGGGCCGCTCGGGCTGGTTGGTGAGGATCGGAAGGCCCTCGTAGACCTGCATCGAGTCGGCCGAGACGATCTCGGCTGGAATCGCGTCGGCGACGGCCTCGGCGACGGCCGTTTTTCCGCTGGCCGTCGGCCCAAAGATCGCGATGACCGTTCCAGACAGGTCAGCGCTGGACATGCTGCCGGGGCCGCCGCGGGCCTCCCTCCAATTTCAGCCTATTGGGAAAAGGCGCGCGTGTGATGAACGGAATGGACTGAAAGTGAGTCAGGCCGCGACGAGGGCGGCCTGGGTGCCCCGCAGGGTCGTCGACGTCGAGCCCTCGATGCGAACGTCGATCAACGTTCCCGCCTCCGCGTCCCCCGTGAAGTTCACCGTCGTGTTCCGGCGCGTCCGCCCGCGCAGCGTCGACGGGTCCGTTCGGCTCGGCCCCTCGACGAGCACCTCTTCGACGCGCCCCACCCGCTCGGCGTTTCTCTGCGCCGCCAGTTCCTGAACGATCTCGATCAGCCGCTCGATGCGCTCTGCCTTGACGGGCTCAGGCACCTGGTCCGCCATGGTCGCCGCCTCGGTGCCGCTTCTCGGACTGAAGACGAACGTGAAGGCACCGTCGTAGCCGACCTCTCGTACGACGTCGACGGTTTGCGCGAAGTCCTCCTCGGTCTCCCCCGGGAAACCCACGATGATGTCGGTCGTCAGGGCGAGATCGGGAATCGCGGCGCGCAGCTTGTCGACGAGCGCGAGGTAGCGATCGCGCCCGTACGTGCGCCGCATCGCCTTCAGCACGCGGGTAGAGCCCGACTGGAGCGGCAGGTGGATGTGCTCGCAGACCGAGTCGCACTCGGCCACCGCGGCGATCACGGGGTCGCGGAAGTCCTTCGGGTGCGGGCTCGTGAAGCGAATGCGATCGATCCCGTCGATCCGGTCGAGCCCGCGCAGGAGCTCGCCGAACTCCGTGCGGATCGCGGGCGCCAGGTCGCGCCCCCACGAGTTCACGTTCTGGCCGAGCAGGGTGATCTCGCGGACGCCCTCATGCGCGAGCGCCGTGACCTCTGCGACCACATCCCCCGGCCGTCGGCTCTGCTCGCGCCCGCGAACCGACGGAACGATGCAGTAGGCGCACTTCGAGTTGCAGCCCATTGAGATCTGCACCCACGCCTGGAAGCGCCTTTCCCGCCGCACGGGGAGGTCTGCGGCGAACTCGTCCCACTCGGCGAAACGCCCCTTCGCGATCCCCTGGCCGCCGGCCCCGACCCAGTCGGCGAGGTGCGAGATCGAGCCGGGCCCGAAGGCGACGTCAACCTCGGGATAGCGCTCGAAGATGCGCTCTCGCTGCGCTTCCGCGTAGCAGCCCCCGACCGCGATGACCTTCTCGGGATCGTGCGCCTTGAGCGCCCGTGCCTGGGCGAGATGCGCGGCGAACCGCTGGTCGGGCTTCTCTCGCACGGTGCAGGTGTTGAACACGATCACGTCGGCCGATTCCTGCGAGCGAGCCTCGCCGAGGCCCAGCTCTTCGAGCATGCCCTTGATCCGCTCGGAGTCGTGCGCGTTCATCTGGCACCCAAACGTGGAGACGAAATAGCTGCGCATCCCGGTCACTGTAGCGATGTCGAAAACGGCCTCGTCTCGGCGCGGCGACCGCAATGGATCGGCCGGACGTTGCGTCAGACCCTGGGGGAAATCTCTGTGCCGGTTTTTCGTTCGAGCCGAAAGCGCATGCTCGCAGTCTTCATCATGCGCGTCGCGGCCCTGCCGCTCGTCCTGTCCGTTTCGAACGCGGCCGATTCCGGTGCGGTCCGCGGTCGTGAGGCCGTGGCTTCCTCAGGCTGCTGGGGCCGACCAGAAGCGCGAGCTTATTTCGCGAACTCGGTTGCTCGAGACTCCCGGATCACGGTCACCTTGATCTGACCTGGGTACTCGAGCTGGTCCTCGATCTCCCGTGCGATCTCGTGGGAGAGGAGGACGGCGGTGTCGTCGTCCACTTCCGCAGGCTTGACCATGACGCGGATCTCACGGCCTGCCTGGAGCGCGTAGACGCGCTCGACGCCCTTCTTGGCCGAGGCGATCTTCTCCAGCGACTCGAGGCGCTTGATGTAGCTCTCGAGACTTTCGCCGCGCGCGCCCGGACGCGAGGCCGAAATGGCGTCGGCCGCGATCACGAGGACGGCCTCGACGGTCTGCGGCTGCACCTCGTAATGATGGGCCTCGATCGCGTGGATGACGTGCTGCGACTCCCCGTAGCGCTTCGCCTGCTGGGCGGAGATGAGGGCGTGGGAGCCCTCGACCTCGTGCGTCATCGCCTTGCCGAGGTCGTGGAGGAGCGCGGCGCGCTTGGCCGTCTTGACGCTGGCGCCGAGTTCCGAGGCCATGATCCCGGCGAGGTGGGCGCATTCGAGCGAATGCTTGAGGATGTTCTGCCCGTAGCTCGTCCGGTAGCGGAGCCGGCCCAGGAGCTTGACGAGCTCCTCGTGCATCTGGCCGCAGTTCGCCTCGAACACGGCCTGCTCGCCCGCCTGCAGGATGTGCTCCTCGATCTCGGCCTTCGAGCTGTAGTACATCTCCTCGATGCGGGAGGGGTGGATGCGGCCGTCCTCGACGAGCTTCGTGAGCGTCAGCTTCGCCACCTCGCGGCGCACTCCGTCGAAGGATGAGAGGACGACGGCCTGCGGCGTGTCGTCGATGATGAAGTCGACGCCGGTCAGGTTCTCGAGAGCGCGGATGTTGCGGCCCTCCCGGCCGATGATCCGGCCCTTCATGTCGTCTGAGGGCAGCTCGACGATCGAGACGGTGGTCTCGGCAGCATGGCTCGCGGCCACTCTCTGGAGCGCGTCCGCGACGAGATTGCGCGCGCGCCGCTTCGCCTCCGTGCGGGCTTCCTCTTCCGTCTGGCGCACCATGCGAGCCATCTCGTGCCGGACGAGCTCCTCCGAGCGCTCGAGGACGTGGCGCTTCGCCTCCTCGACGGTCAGGCCGGAGATGCGCTCGAGCTCCTTCAGCTGCTGCTCGGTCGCGGCCTTCGCCTCCTCCTGCATCGCCTTCAAATGGGTCTCCCGGTCGGCGAGCCCCTGCTCGCGCCGTTCGAACTCCGTCAGCTTGCCGTCGATCTCCCCTTCCTTCGCCAGGACGCGCTCCTCGATCTTGATGATCTCGCTGCGCTTCCCCTGTAGCTCGCGCTCGACGTCGGCACGGAGCTTCAGCGCCTCCTCGCGCGCCTCGATCTGCGCCTCGCGGCGAATCGCCTCGGCGCTCCGCTTGGCCTCCTCGCTGAGACGAAGGTTCTCCTCCGTCGCCGCATCTGCTCGACGCGAAGAAAGCAGGCGCGAGCCCACGTAGACGCCGACAGCCAGGCCTGCCCCGATCCCGACGATCAGGAGGCCGATGGTAATCGCCATTCCTCGCTCCTACGCAGTCAGGCCCGTAGGAACGGGTTCGTCGATCGGTGGCTCAGGCCCGGCAGGCGGACGCCTGCCTATTCGAGGCGCTTCCTCCGGGTCTCAGGGCCGATGGTCATGGAGCTGGGCTTCGTTGTGATCGTTTGGCGGGAGGTTCCGATTCGGCGAAAAACCGTTCCGTGCAGGCTTTTTTGTGAGTGGTGATGCAGGGCTATCCTAGCCCCTCAGCATCACCCTCGTCCAGGTCCCCGAGGGCAGACTCGATTGTTTCGGGATCGAACCCGCGGCGCTGCAGGACCCCCCAGGCCTTGCGCGGGGCCAGACCCCGGATGAGGCGTACCGCGCGCTCGCCCTCCGGCTCGAGCTCCGCGATCGCCGCTTTCACCTCGGGCTCGGGAAGCCCTTCACCATCCAGCCGAGCCTCGATCGCGGCATTGCCCCAGCCTCTCTCCGCCAGCGCGAGCGCTCGCCCGCGCGCGAGCTCGCCGTCGTCCACGAACCCGGCGTCGGAGAGGGTTGCGATGGCAGCCTCCTCCGCGTCGGAGCCGATGCCGCGACTTCGCAGCCGCTCCCGAAGCCTGCGCTCGGACAAAGGCCGCGAGCGCAGGGAGCGGACGGCTGACCCCAACGCTCGCTCGCGCCGGAGCTCCCGGGCGAGGGAGCGCGCGAGCGGGCGGTCGAGCAGGAGGTCGGCACGCAGCCCGCAGCGCACGACGACTGCATCCGGGACCGTGCGCCACGGTCGACCGTCGAGCTCGACCTCGACGCGCCCGGGCGAGGCCCGGCGAAGAGCGGTGACTCTAGGCGGCTGCGACCTCGTCCGCGGCCTGCTCGGCCGCCTCGGCCTCCGCGTCTGCCTTCGACGGCGTGCTGGCGTCGTCGCTCATCGGCAGGAGTCGTGACGACACGATCGCGTCGGGGCCGATCTCGGTCTGCAACGCACGCAGGATCTGCTCGGCGACATCGGGGTGCTCGCGCAGGAAGGCCGTCGCGTTCTGCCGGCCCTGGCCGAGCCGCTCGTCTCCGTAGCTGAAGTACGACCCCGACTTCTGCACGAGCTTCTTCTCGAGGCCGACCTCGAGGACCGTGCCCTCCCACGAGATCCCGTCGCCGTAGATGATGTCGAATTCCGCCTGCTTGAACGGGGGCGCGACCTTGTTCTTCACGACCTTGACGCGCACGCGGTTGCCGATCGCCTCCACGCCCTCCTTCAGCGTCTCGATGCGCCTGATGTCGAGCCTGACCGAGGAGTAGAACTTCAGCGCGCGGCCGCCGGGGGTCGTCTCGGGGTTGCCGAACATGACCCCGATCTTCTCCCGGAGCTGGTTCGTGAAGATGGCGACTGTGCCGGTGCGGTTGAGCGTGCCGGCGAGCTTGCGGAGCGCCTGGCTCATGAGGCGCGCCTGGAGCCCGACGTGGCTGTCCCCCATCTCGCCCTCGATCTCGGCCTTCGGCGTCAGCGCCGCCACCGAGTCGACCGCCACCACGTCGATCGCGCCGCTTCTGATGAGGAGCTCGGCAATCTCGAGCGCCTGCTCGCCGTGGTCGGGCTGCGAAACGAGGAGATCGTCGATGTTCACGCCGATCCGTCTGGCGTAGGACGGGTCCATCGCGTGCTCGGCGTCGATGAAGGCGCAGATCCCGCCTCGACGCTGGGCCTCGGCGATGACGTGGTAGACCAGCGTCGTCTTTCCCGAGGACTCCGGGCCGAAGATCTCGACGATCCGGCCGCGAGGCAGCCCGCCCACTCCGAGCGCGACGTCGAGCGAGAGCGACCCGGTCGAGATCGAAGGGATCGCAACCTGGGCCTGGTCGCCCATCTTCATGACCGTGCCTTTGCCGTACTGCCGCTCGATCTGGCTCAGAGCGGCGTCGAGTGCTTGCTCACGCTCCAAGGCGTTCAACCTCCTAACGACACCGATTCGA
>Ga0207674_10006219_pt1 | contig 14075 bp, 11 predicted proteins | sample KBSCornC72_FD_184303 | JGI IMG/M metagenome (GOLD analysis project Ga0207674, IMG submission 184303) | Corn rhizosphere microbial communities from Kellogg Biological Station, Michigan, USA - KBS Corn C7-2 (SPAdes) (version 2) | ecosystem: Host-associated > Plants > Roots > Rhizosphere > Soil ... | reverse complement strand
CGATGAAGGCGAAGTCGGTGTAGGCGATCTCGGTCTGCCCGTCGGCGGTCTCGCGGACGAGCATCCGCACCGGCCAGTCAAGCGCAGCATAAGGGTTGGCCTGAATGAACTGGACGCCTAGCGGCGGATTACCGAACAGCACCAGCTTCGATTTGCGAATCAACAGGTTCGCCGACGCGCCAAGCTGCTGCTGGTCAATCGCAACGAAGTAGCGAATGCCTTTGGCCTCGACCGAAGTCTTGATGCGGGCGACCGTCTCATCGACCGAATGACTGCTGGCAAGCCGCAGGACACCGCTGACTTCGGTCGCGGTAGTCGGCGTCGGAGCAGCCGATGCTGCGGTTCCCGATGTCGCCCCGGCGAGCAGCACGGTAATGCAAAAAAGTCGGCGGATCGGATTGGGTTCGCTGCGGACGATCATCGGGCGGTCTCCTGTTTATCGTGTGCCCGGAGAATGCGGCCAGCGGCGCCTCAGGAGAAATGGGAAAGGCTCATCGCATCAATGCCGAACATGCATGATACGCCTGATTCACTGCTTTGCGTCGAAAGCAACAGGAAGAGCTGCCGAAATATCGTCATCCTGTTGTCGGCCGGATCTCCATGATCACGTCCCCGGGTTCGAGTACCTGCGCCTGCGGCCGCCAAAATCCGTAGGGCGTGCCGTCGCGAATGATTCTTAGGCCGAGGCCTTCGGTGAGATCTTTGAGGGCCTTTCCGACCTCGTGTGGATCAACCTGCCGTTCGACCAGGCGCACTTTGCCTTTCATCGTTGCCAAATCAGCCAGATAATCGGCGATGTGCTGCCCGGCGTGCGTGGTTGCCAGGAGCAGGCCAGCGAAGTCGAGAGGATTGACGACGACATCAGCTCCTGCGCGCCGTGCCGGAATCTCATTGTCTTGTTGATTGACCGCGAGACTGATCGTCACATTAGGTGCAAGATGCCGCGTCGTGAGGCAAACAAGGATCGAAGTGTCGTCCCTGCCAGCGGAGATGATCACGAGTTTCGCGCGCTCAACGTGCACTGCCTTCAAAGTCTCGTCGTGGGTCGCATCTGCCTTGAGGACCGTGCAACCGACAGCTTTCGCAAGCTCAAGTCGCTCTTCATCGGTATCCACGACAACGATGCTGCATGGCTCCGCACCGCGCTCGATGATCTCCTGGACCGCACGGCTGTTCTTTGTCCCGTAGCCGATAACCAGGATGTGGTCGCAAAGGCTGCGCTGGATACGCTTCATGATGAACCTTTCCCACGTGCGCTGCGCAACGAACAGATAAGCCGTGCCGATGAAGAACAGGAGGAACAATATGCGAATGGGCGTTACGACCAGCGCGTCAAAGAGACGGGTATTGTTCGTCACTGGAACGATGTCCCCGTAGCCGGTGGTAGTCGCGCTGATCATCGTGAAATAGATCACGTCGAGGAAGCTGACGTGCCCATCATATGTGTCCTGGAGTCCATCGCGCTCCAACCAGTGGAAGAGCACCAGAAGGCCAAGCAGGCCCGCAGCTGCGGCCACTCGCCATCCGAGACTGTACCAACCCCTGATCCGCGGCTTTCGCCGAAGCATGAGCAGTTCGCTGGCTACGTCCGGCACGGCACAGTGCTAGCTCTAACTGGCCAATCGTTCCAGCGCTGGCATTCAGCGGCTATAAGCACGCGAGCACGCCTGCGCCGATGCGCTGCTCGAGCTCTCAACCATGCTTTCAGATCTGAAAGTGGGAGGCGGCCTTGCCGCACTCGCCGCGTTTGTTCGCCACCTGGATAGCTATTGTGGAGATTCGGCGCCCTGCGACCTGCGCCTGACGGGGCCGGAGCGGGGTTCTCGTGCGCCTGGAACAAATCGGTTAATCGCACGGATTGCACGCCTGGTACGTGCCTGCCTGGCAACAGCTTACGATAAATAATCAGCCGTCGGAACGACGCCACACAGCCCGCGGTTCGGTCGCGTGGTGCACCCGATCGATCCAGCGTGCAGCGGTCGCGGGTCACCCTTTCAGAGCATCGAAAGGATCGAGTTATGAGACGCGTAGTTATTTCCGCGCTGGTGGGAATTGGTTTGGCGATTGCGGCGGCGCCAGCCCAAGCGGCCATCGTCGTGTGTGCACAGGGTTCCAGCTGTGTGATGGACACGACGAATGTCAACCTTGACGCTTTCACGGATGCGGGGACGGTTACCGGCACCGTCGGGATCGGTGGCCCGCTGGTGACGTTCGGCTCGACCCAAGGGAATCTCAGCACCAACCCTGGCGCTGCGACGGTCTTCACTGCCGATGGGAGCCTGTTGACGAACCTCACGTTTACGATCCTGTCTGGCTTCACTGCGGCCGAGTTCAACCTTGAGAACGGCGATCCTTCGTCTTTCCTGGTTACTCTGACCGACAGTGGCGGCGACGCCTTCAGCCAGACTCTAACCAAGCTCAACGGCTCCAATATTTTCAATATCGTTGCCCCGGCCGGAACGACCTATACGAGCGCTACTTTCACCAGCACCGGCGGTGGATTTGCGGACTTGAAGCAACTCCGCGTGACGCTCGCAACCGCTGTTCCTGAGGCTGCCACTTGGGCGATGATGCTGCTCGGCTTTGGCGGCATCGGCATGGCGATGCGCCAGCGCGGACGCGGCACCCGCGCTCTAATGCAAATCGCCTAGGCCCTGCCCCCAACGAACTGCAGCGACCGGCCGCCGCCGGGCTGACGTTGCGTCGCACTGACCTCAATATCACGCGCGAGGCTGTGTCGGCTTTAGGTTGAAATGCGACCTAACACGTCAGTCCAACTGCGGCCGGTGGCTAGCATTCTGCGCCATGCGCCCGTCGGGTGCTTGCGCGAACGCGGCTATGAGGTGGCTGGCTGGCAGAACGCTCCGCGAATAAAGCCGGCCGCTCAATCGGACGCGCTTCACCCCGCCGGACCCTGACGGACAGCCGGGCTTTCATCAGACTTGGCTAGACCCACCGTCCGTCAGGGTCGAAGCGGACGATGATGACTCGAGGCTGGAATCGGCGCTGTCGACGGCGCAACTTGCCCTCATTCGTCGAGCAAACTACCGGAATCTTTTCTTTGAACAGCAGCCACTTAGCTGGTTCTGTTAGGGTTTGCTTAACCATATTCGACGACAATTGCGCGAGGCGGGTGAAGGAGACTCCCCACTCGCTGGCGGGAGCGGTCGAGCCGTACCAGCCGCTCCCAACAGCGCGATTCTTGCGAGCCTCTTGTCCGCCGCGCGGGAGAGAGACCATGATCGAGCGTGTACTTTCGTTCCTAGGTTTGCCGCAGACACTGACGGCAATCGTCTTCCTTGCCGGAGTCGCGCTCGCTTTTGCATGAGCTCCGCCAATGGGCTGCGTACGTCGAATACGGTCGTTAGCATCGAGTCCAGCGATGCTCTCGGCACAAGAAGGGCGGCCGCAGCCGCCCTTCGTTTACAATGGCCGCAGCTCAGTAGCGGCTATAATAATCGTCGATTTCACGACCATATTCCGCATCGTAAGTCGGTTCGCCGCCACGCTCGAACGAGGGCGAATCCTTAAGCTGCTCCTTGGTAAGTCCGATTTCGTAGCCGTCGAGCTCCGTATTATAGGTGAGCGCGTTCCATGGGAGCGGATGATAACGATCCGCCTCGAACAGGCCGCCGAAGTTGAGTACTGCAAATCTCACTCGCCCGTCGCGTTTTCCGACCATGAAATGATGGATGCTGCCGAGCTTTTCTCCATCGCGGGAGTAGACTGCAGTACCGTCCACCTTTTCGGATGATATCAGATCATAGGTTTCATCAGCGGCGAGGATCGTGTCGTGATCCGTTTCAAACGCCATGATGCCTTCTCCTCCTGAGTTAAGAGAGATGGAAGCCTGTCAATTCGCCGTTGCCGGCTCATGTTCCAGCGCTTGCCCGGTCAATAAGCCGACGTGCCTGAATCCTGCGCCTGAGCGCTCGTGAGGTCGAGAACAGGTCAATATCTGCAATGGGCGCGCGCATTGCCTTCCGCACCCTTGCCCCACAGGAGCTGCCGCAGCCAACATCCGATGGGACGAAAACTTCGTGGCGCGCTGGCGCACTGCACAAGTTCCCGATCGTTCAAATAGCACGAGTCTCAAGCTGGTGCCGAGGATGGAACATTCATCAGCGGTTCAGGGTTCTGGCGACCGAGCTGACCTTTGAGGTCACTCCCACAACCAGGAGGGAGCGAAATGAAGATCGCTACTGTTTTCATGATTGCACTTGGCGTGGCGGCACTTGGAGCGTGCAACAAGAATCCCCAGGAGCAAACAGCCGATAACATTGAAGCAAATGCGGAGAATACCGCGGACACGATCGAAGCGAATGCCGATACATCCGCGGAGAACATGCAGGCGAATGCCGAGAACACTGCCGACGCGGTGCGCAACGCAGGTGAAAGGAAAGCGGACTCGGTACGCAACAGCGCGGACGCGGACGGGAATAGCGCGGATTAGCACTAGCAGCTGAGACCACTCGCACGCAGGTGGTCCCGGGCGGGCGCCCCGGGTTGCCGGGGCGCCCTTTCGGGGAGCGGAAGAAGCGAGGCAGATGAAGGCCTGGCCACCTCCGACCGGGAGACAGTAGCCGACTGACGCTGGCCGCAGCGGCGCTCCGACAAGGGGGCGTTTGCCGGTCCGCCCTTCCCCACTGCCCGGCGGTTGATCTGGGGCAAGGTCTGGCGCAATATTGCAAGGCAGCCTGGGATTGCCGGCGGCAGGCTGCGGAATTGATCGCCAGGCATCACAAGCGGCCGGCCGCAGCGTCGCCTGGACGCGGCGCTGCCGCCTTTAACCGCAAGAGCGATCTGGACATGCGCGGCAGCCACCCGGCGATAAGATATCTGCTCAATTCGCAAGGGTGGTCAACGTGGCCGCCGACTTTGGTGTCGCGTTGCTGCCCATGAGCGCTAAGAAGCGGCGGCCGTCCCCGTTAGTCCGATCGCGGGCGCGCCTCGAACTGCCGCGCACTCTTCACCTCCACCCGAGCGGCATCGCCTCGATCGGTAATCTTAGCCAGTTCAGCGAAATAGCGCCCCGTCTTCTTAGCATCGCCCGCAAGCTTCGCCGACTGAGCGGCTCCATAAAGTCCCGCCAGGCGGCGCGGAGCTCGCTGGAGCGAAGCTTCATATTCCTTCAGCGCCTCAGCGGGTCGGCCAAGATCGAGTAGCAGCTCGCCGAGCTGCTCCCGGGCGGGAAGCACCGGTCCTGGAGTGACGGGATTTTTCTCCGTCGCATCGTCAAGGTCGGCGGCCGCCCGCATGATGCGCAGTGCTTCGTCGTTCTTGCCACTGGCATGCGCGACCCAGGCCGCGGCAACCTGCCGCTCGATCGAGACCTGTTTGCGCCAATCATATTCGCCCGGGTGGATCGTAAGCGCCCGCTCCATGCTCGCGAGCTTCGCTACTTCGGCCCGGGCGGACCCGGCGTCCCCGCTTCGCGCGGCGCCAACCGCCCTTGCAAAATGAATGTGCGCAACAGCCCATTTGTGATTGGCCAGCGCTGGCAGGGCTGCGAGGTTGGACGGCAATTCGAGTGTTGCCGCCTGCTGCCACTGGCGCCGCTCAAGCGCGAGCCGCGCGGGAATTGCAGTGACTGCGTAAGCGACCGTGCGGGTCGACGGGTTGGCCTGGTTGATCGTCTTCAGCTCCTCGAGGACCTGCTGCGCTTCAGTATCGCGGCCGGACTGGAGATAAGCGTAGACGAGGTAGTCCATGGCGTGGAGCTGCTGGTCCCATGCGCCCGGCATCCCGCTCGACTTTGCAAAAGTCCGCGCTGCCGATTCCGCGGCGCGGTTCGAGCTAATCGCTTCATCCCAGAGTCCGAGCCGCGTGAAGATGTGTGATGGCATGTGCTGCGCATGCGCGGAGTCCGGAGCGATGCTCGCGTATCGGCGGGCCGCAGGTAAGGCGAGCTCGGCCAGCGTCGGATAGTCGAAGCTGTGAATGAGGTAATGCGCCACGCCGGGGTGATCCGGGTTCTTCGCCAGCACCTGGTTGAGGATAACGCCGGCATGTTTCTGCTTCGGAAACGTGGGGTCGCCATCCATTGTGCCTGCTGTGATCAGCGACAGTGCGTAGAAGACTGTCGCTTCGTCATCTTGCGGATAGCGATCGTGAAGCTGCTCCATGGCTTTCGAATAAGCGATTGCGCGCGTCTTGAGGTCCAACCCGTCCGAGTCGCGATAGAAGCTATCCAATGCTGCGATATAGCCCCGTTCACGTTCGCTTTTTGCGGCTGCGGTCGCGGCCTTCTCGATTGCGCTTTTGCCCTTCGCCAACTCGGCAGGCGTGGGACCGTCCCAGAGCGGATGGTAGTAGCTCATCGCGATGCCCCAGTTAGCGATGCCGCAGCCGGGGTCGGCGGCTACTGCCTCGCTGAAGCTCTGCTCTGCCCTTCGATATTCGAATGAGTGAAGCCAGCCGAGACCCCGCTCAAAGGCCAACTGCGCGGCAGGGCTGCAAGTGGTTTCGAACGAGAGCTTGCCAAGCTGAGGCGAATGTTGGTGCGAATGCACAGGTTCCATCGCGGCAAGCGCAAGTGCGGAAGCAGTGAGGAGCATCATCACGGCAAGACCGCCTAACCCAAAATGAGGCAGGAGCGCTCATACTCCCGCAAAGCGCCTCGGAGGAGTCTCTTAATGGATAGCACCGAAGCGCAGTGTCCGGTTTGGGTCGCAAGCAGACTGGGTGCCAGGGTCGGATGGTTGGTTATCGGATCGCGCCTTATTGCGGGCCGCGCACGTAGGGTAAGCGCACTGCAATAAAGGCGCGGCGATGCTGATTGATTGCGCAAGTGCCTCTGTCGTCAATGGTGAACCGATGACCGTCCGCTGCTCGTTACCGGAATTTGAGCCGGACCCCAGTCCTGAATGCGCGCCCCAACAAATCGCTATAGGTGGTGTTCGCCGCGAGGCCCGTTTCGGGCAGCAGGATCGCATCGGCATCAAAGAGATTCGTGACGTTCACGAAAAACTCTCCGTCGCCTCTTCTGAAGGCATTGAACTTCGCTGTCACATTGAGATCAACGTACATCGCACCCCCGATGCTATTATCGTCGTAAGTCGGGAACTGGGTGGTCGAACGCGGGCAGTTTTCCTGGCACTCGATACCAGTGGCGTCGTACCTGCCCGAGCTGACGCCGCGAGCCACTGCGGTGACCGAGAAAGCGTTCGTGTCATAGCCGGCCGTGAAACGGTAAATCCACTTCGGGGTAATCGATTGCGAGCCGGTCCCGACGCCCAGCGTCCCGACGGAGTTGATTGGAACGACCCCGGCGACCCCTGTGTTGACGATGTTATCGATGTACCGCGTCGCCAGACCGCGCATCGTCAAGTTGCCTCTGCCGTTGGCGAACAGCGCGCTCACCGGCATGCGGTAGCTTGCCTCGAAATCCACGCCGCGCATCAATATGCTGGCGAAATTGAACGGCTGGCGGCTGATGAGGACGCGCGAAGGATTGCTCGGGTCGGGACTGATAGCAGCGCAGAAATCGGCTAGCTGTTCAAAACAGCGATTGACGATGTCGTCCGCGCTGAGACTGTCGATTGCATCCTTTAGATGGATACGGAAGTAGTCGACCGAAGCGGCAAAGCCGGGAAGGAAACGCGGTCTGACAACCGCGCCGATGTTCCAGGAATCCGCTTTCTCGGGCTTCAGGTTCAAGTTGCCGGTGATTGTCCCGAGATATGACAGGCTTGGACCATACGTGCCCGTGCCTGGGCCGACGCCCGGGAAGAAGGGGTTGGTGACAGTCGAGGTGTTCGCAGTGCCTGCTTGAAACAGTTCATTGAGATTAGGTGCGCGAATATCGCGCGACCGCGTGAGGCGAAAGCGGATGTCGTCGATCGGCTGCCAAGTTGCGCCGGCTTTCCACGTCGTGACATATCCCGACGTTGAATAATCGGTCCCGCGCACTGCGCCGTTGAACTCCAGGCCGAAGCCGAGCGGCACCACCGTTTCGAGATAGGCCTCCTTGACGTTATAGCCGCCGTTGCTGGGCCGGTAGTTGCCGACCGACCAGACGCTCACTGTAGATCCGTTTGCCTGGCGAACTGGCTGGAACTCGGCGGGCACAAAGCCAGAGATCTTCTCCTTGCGGAACTCTGCGCCGAGCGCGACGCTGACGTCGCCCCCCCAGGTCGCGAACGGCGTGAGCGACAGGTTCGCGCCGGCCACCGTCTGCTCAAGCCGCTGGTCGCGGAAGGGATCGCCCAGGACGTAATCGATCGCTGCCGGATCGGCGACGCCGATACCCAACAGGTTGAGCGGTCGGCAGTCGGGATCGTCGTTCGCAGGAGTTGCGTCAACGTTGATCAGACACTGGATAGACCCGACCGGAAGATTGTTGGGGTTACCGGCCGGCGCGAAGACCGCGGCAAGCGCGTTGTTCCTGCGCACAGTTTGCTGAATATCGGTCAGCTGCTCATGCAAGTCGGCGCGGCCGTACTGGCCGTAGACGTCCCACCGAGCGGCCTTACCAAATAAGTTGAAGCGGCCTTCGGCGCCGATGACATAGCGCTGGACCTTGCGGCGATTGTTGGAACCGCGGCCGGGCAGGTCAACGGCCGTCGTCGCCAAGGTCACGCCGGTTATTCCCGTCAGGCGCGCCGATCCGAGCGTATTGTAGAGGAACGCGTTGCAGGTAAGCGGAGCCGTCTCAGGTGTCGCCGCTGTGCCGCAACCAGTCGCGTTGAGCGACAGCCCGGTCATCAGGTTCGGACCGGCGTTGAAAAGAGTCTCTTGCCGATTGGACGAACCCTCGGCGAATAGGGTTACGTCGTCAGTGATGTCAAAGCTGAGCCGGCCGAAGACGCCGTGGCGGTCTTCGCGCGGATTGAGACCAATACGACGCCCCGAATCGTTGACCCGCCAGTCGCCCCCCTGTGTCAGTTGCGGCGTTCCCGAGCAAGGAGGCGCTGGGAATGTCAAAGCGCCGTACTGATACTGGTTGATCGACCCACCCTCGCCGAAATAGGTCCCGCAAAGGCGATTTGCAGTGCCGCCGGTCGAAGCCGTGATGAGGCCGCCCGGCGTCGAATTCGCTGCTCCCACCATGGTGCGGATCAGGAACCGTGGCGTCGTGCTGGAAGCCGCCCATGCCGGATCCTGGATTCGCACGAAACCGGTGTGGTTCCAAGCGCGGTCGACATGGAAGATGCCATCCGTGTGGGCAATTTCGGCTGCCAGGATAAGGTGACCGCGGCCCTCAGCAAAGCCGAAGCCGCCGGCCAAGTTCGCCGAATAGTTAAAGCCGTCCCCGCGGCTCGTGATGCCGCTGTCGGCCTCCACCTTCAGCCCTTGGTATTTCTTGTTGAGGATGAAGTTCGTCACCCCGGCAACAGCGTCGGAACCATAAGCAGCTGATGCGCCGCCCGTCACCACTTCGACGCGCTCCACTAGGGACTGCGGGATCGTATTGATATCGACGATACCGTTGGCGGTCGAACCCACCGATCGCCGCCCATCGATAAGTACAAGCGTACGGACCGTGCCTAAGCTACGCAAGTTGAGGGCGTTGATCCCGGCGATGCCGCTACTTAGTTCAAGGCGCGAATTTGATGGCCGAATTGACCCCGCGAGCGCCGGCAGCTGGTTGACAAAGTCGGCGATGTTATTGGTCGGCGACGTGTTCTCAATCTCTTCGTTAGTGAGGACGGTGAGCGGGGTGGGCGACCGATAGCCATCGCGCACGACGCGCGTTCCAGTGATGACGATGTTCTCGTCGCGGTTTGTCGCTGGTGCCGTTGCCCCTCCCGTCCCAGCGTTTGGCAATGGTTCCTGGACCTGGGCGGTTTGCGCGAGCACTGCGTTCGGATTTGCGCAGGTCAAAGCCGCGACTGTGGTACCGGAGACAAGAATAAGTCTGACCGACCTAGAACTAAGCATACCCATCCCCCTTAGTGCAGCTTTTCTTCGCTGCATTAAGTACTGAGAATGCTGCCTAACTCCATAGTTCTGTTTCGGTGAGCAGTAACTCGGGGTCATCGCCGGCCACACGAGCCGCCTGAATGCCCATTGACTGGTTTCGACGGGGCGCGGCCGCGAAAGGCCCGAGAGGGAATGTGTGATCAGGCGATTGCCGCCAATGTCGGCAATGGGTGGAAAGCGGACATAAGGGGCCGCGCATTTCATATCGTCTTATGTCGTAACGTGGGTTAAGCTCGGCCACGAGGGAGTTGCGATGCTAGCGCAACCGGGATGCCGGTGACTGCAGGGGGTGGCGAGGCGCCAGACCGCCGGCCACGGCGGCCCGTCCAGATGGAAGCGTATGCCTTGCGCGCCGACAGCAGCACAGTTCGGGTCGACTTGCTCGACCTCAATTATGACGGCTGCGGGGTCGCGACCTCGGTTAAATTCGAGACTGGTGAGTGCCTTAAAGTATCGGTAACCGGACTGGGGCTGATCGAGGCGCAAGTACGATGGTGCGAGGGAGGGAAGGCGGGCTTGCGCTTTACATCCGCCGAGTTGGAAGCGACTGAAGGGCCGACGCCGCGCGCGAGTGAACGTGCCGAGGTGGCGGCTGAGGTCCGGCTGCGGCGGCTAGGCCAGAACAATTACAGCGTCCGGATTTTCGATCTCTCCCCCGAAGGCTGCCGAGTCGAGACGGTTGAGCGTTCGCGCCCCGGTGATCAGCTAATGGTCAAGTTTAACGGCATCGAGGCGCTCGACTCAAAGGTGATGTGGGTCGACGAGTTCATCGCGGGGGTGAAGTTCAATCATCCGTTGCATCCGGCGGTATTCGACCTGCTGCTTTCGCGTCTCTCTACGAGCGGATGAGCTATCCGGTCGTCCCTACCGGCCATTCTCGTCTGAACGCTATTGTCCGCAATGGGTCAAAAGCCGCCACGGCGCTGAGGGCAGCTTTGGATCGAAAGCAGACCTGAGCCGCTAATGTCGTGAATGGGTGGAAACCGGACGCTGCGGAAACAAGCGCGGCTAATTTCCCACCATGCCTGCGCGACTTGGCTCGCGTCGATATACTCTGAAGCGAGGCAGAGTGGCGAGCGGCGCCCACCCCCTCCGCTCGATCCGCTGAGAAGCTGCAAACCAAATAGCCCACACCGCCGTGCCGCCAATCAAGTCAACGAAATAATGGCCGCCGAATGGCATGGTCGAAAACAGCATGAGCAACAGCCAAACAAGCGCCGGCATAAAGACCAGAACTCGCTTCCTCCACATGGCGGCCACGATGAGTCCCATAATTGTATGGAAAGACGGAAATGTGACGCACGAGCCGATCGAGCCCAGCCCTAACACCACTGCGGTTCCGTCGTGGAAACGGTGGAAATGCTGGAACCGTGGCCAGAAATGGCGGGGCGCGCCGGTCGAAAGGCGGTCCAGCAGCTCGGGCGAAATCCAGGCGCTCATCCCGAGCGCCGGAACAATGGCAGCGATCAGGCAAGTCGTCAGTACGGTGCCGACGAAGCACAGCACTGCACGCCACACTTCGATCCGGTCCCCGACCAACGAGAGTAGGATCAGGCTCAAGAAAGCGAAAGGCACGGTGGCGGCGTAACTCGTCGCGAGGAGATGAACGAACCAATCAGGCTGATGCCTCGTCCAGGTGAGCACGCGGGCCCCGTCGACGCCTATTGCGCGATCCAGCGCCAGAAGGCTGGCATCGCTCGTCCGCATGCCGAGACGCAGACCGGCAACGGCGACTACACATGAGCTTATCCCGCCCAGCCACACCTGACTCACGGCACCGAAAGTGTCCGCCAGCCGGGGCCGCCGGCGATGGAAGAGCAGCGACACGATCAAGGTCGCGGCGACGATCCACGCCAGAATATCGGTCCCATCGGACGATACCGGCAGCCGCACTACGACGGTCATGAACCCCGCGGCGGCGATGCTCGCAGCCACCAACCACTGGCTTGCACTTCGTAGCGCATCGACCGACGCGCTCTTCTGGACGTTACAGCTGACCCGCATCGCCCCCTTGTATCGGGCCATGGTTAACGCGCGGTTCGACTCCTCCAGCCTGCAAACGAAAGGCGGCGGCGCCTTTCGGTGCCGCCTCTTTTTCCACTGTCGGGCGAGAGATTGCCGCCTACCCGTCTGTTCCTAATGTCTGCAATGGGTCGAAAGCTGACGCTTGCCTGACCGAGTAGCGAGATTATTCCCGCGTCTTCCTCCAGGCTTCCAGGGCTACCGAGCGGCCGATCAGGGCGGAAGCTTCCCGCGCATCCAGCTCGCTGTCGAAGCAAAGGCCCAAGTGACCGCCGCTATGCCACCTGATTACCGCCGACCGACAGAGCGTGCCGCAGTCCAATATCACCGCCGTTCCAACCGGCAGGCTTGCCGGACAATCGAGCTTCGCACCGGCGGGCGACAGGTCGAGGAGCTGGACAGCGTGACGCTCTCCGTTTGCTTGAAGAAACGCCGCCAACGCCACCGGCACGCGCGGATAGACGCGGCGGTCCTCATAAGGAGAATGGTCCTGAGGAGATGCGGAGTTTGCCATGTTGCCAGTGATCTAGCAGAGGGTTGCTGCCAGAGTATGAACGCGGAATGCCAGCAATGGGTCGAGAGCAGGCGCCGGCCTCTAGTCGACCGATCTCGAAGCCGGACTATTGCGACCAGGGGCCGGCCCTCAGCCTGATAAAATGGCGCTCAGGCGTCCAGGCTGCCCTGGTCCGGCGCAAGAGCATAGCCCCTGCCCCAGACGGTCTCGATGAAACGCACGCCGCCAGAAGCGGCGCTAAGCTTGTTGCGAAGCTTGCAGACGAAGACGTCGATGATCTTGATGTGGGCTTCGTCCCTGCCGCCGTAGATGTGGTTGAGCAGCATTTCCTTGGTGATGGTATTGCCGAGCCTCAGCGCCAGCAACTCGAGGATGGCAAATTCCCGGCCGGTAACGGCGACCCGCTTGCCGTCCACTTCAACAATCTTGGCGTCGAGGTTCACAGCGAGCTTGCCGACGCGGATGATCGATTGCGACTGCCCCTTCGAACGGCGGACGATCGCGTTGATGCGGGCAACCAGCTCGTCGCGGTGGAAAGGCTTGGTCACATAATCGTCGGCGCCAAAGCCGAGCGCGCGAACCTTGCTGTCCATTTCACCAATGCCGGAAAGGATCAGTACCGGCGTCGAAACCGCCGCGGTCCGGAGCTTCTTGAGCACGTCATAGCCGTGCATGTCGGGCAGGTTCAGGTCGAGAAGGATGATATCGTAATCGTAGAGCTTGCCGAGATCGAGGCCTTCTTCGCCAAGATCCGTCGTGCTGACGTTGAAGCCCTCACCGCCAAGCATCAACTCGATGCTCCTGGCCATCGTCTGCTCGTCCTCGACCAGCAGCACTTCCATCGCTATTGAGCCAGGTTGCCGGTCATTTTCATTGTCGGGGGTTAGCAGACATTGTGCGGGCGGGCACGCCCGCAAATTCAATGCCCCGCTCGGGCCGAAGCGATCCTTAGACCAGTGAATAAGCGGCTACTCGAGCGACTGGTTCGAACGTTCGATTGGCATGTTTGCGCCACTCGCCAACTCGTTCCGGCGGATCAATGCGCTCGTGAGCTGCGACGTCACAAGCTGGTCAGGCTGCTGTATTTTCTGGGACCGACCAAGCTTGAACCCATGAATGGCTGCCCATTCGGTGCATTCGCGGGAGAATTCAAGAAGTGGTTTTACCCGCTCAGGTTCGCTCGCTTGCGATGCGCTGCGAGACGCGCGCGCAGCGATCTCCCGCAGCCGGACGACGAGACGTTCAGAAACCTTCTTGTGCGGCGCCATGAGATTCTCAAGAACGGCATCCTTAAGCGGTGTGACGAACTCCAGGCCCGCAAAGTCGTTCTCCTGCCAGGCGACCCGGCAATATTGTGTTTCAAGTCCTGCAATGCTGAGCCAGACCCAAGGCTCCGCCAGCGCGCCGCATGGCAGTTCCACCCGGCAGCCGAATGACGACATATCGACGATATGAACGACCGCACGGCTCTTGCGTTGCTCGCGGACGGTTGCACTAAGAGCGAGCGCAATCCGTCTCGCCCGCCGACGCTCCGGACTTGATACGAGCGCGGTCATGAGCCTCGCTGGCGGTGCTCGGCAAAATACCGAGCCGCGAACGCGTCGGGATTATCGAC
>Ga0207674_10006218_pt1 | contig 14075 bp, 10 predicted proteins | sample KBSCornC72_FD_184303 | JGI IMG/M metagenome (GOLD analysis project Ga0207674, IMG submission 184303) | Corn rhizosphere microbial communities from Kellogg Biological Station, Michigan, USA - KBS Corn C7-2 (SPAdes) (version 2) | ecosystem: Host-associated > Plants > Roots > Rhizosphere > Soil ... | reverse complement strand
GATGACGTGCTCGGCCATCGGCGACGGCGTTCGCCCGCGCAGCGTGACCACGCCCGGCAGCGAGGCGAGCGGCGGCAGGTCCGCGACGGCGAGCGCGCGCAGCGCGCGCGCGGCGACCTCGGCCGCGACCGCGCGATGCGGCGCCGCGAGCACCAGATCGCAGGCGAGCGCGGCCGACTTCAGCACCTCGACGTCGTCGCACTCGAGGGCCAGCGACAGCGTCGCCGCGCCGACGCCGAGCAAGCGAGCGAGCGCCGCACGACCGGCTCGGGAATCCGGACCGAAGCGACGCCGTGCGCCCAGCGCGTTCGGCAAGGAGCGCTGGTACGTCGAGATGTTCTATCCGCTGCTGCGCTCGAAGCGCGTACTCGACGCTGGTGCCCGGCGCGCGCGCCTGGGTTCCCGATGCCGCCGAAGCCGCGGCGTCCGCCCGCCAGCCGGCATGACGCCGCGAGATCGCGCCTGTTCAGTTCGCGGGACGGTCGCGGTGCGCCACCTTCGCCGCCAGTGAACGCTGCAGCAGCACGAGCAGCGGCGCGGTGAGCAGCGCGGCGGCGACGATGCGCGTCAGCTGCAGCGAAGTGACGAGCGGGACATCGAGCGAGAGCAGCTTGGCGGTGATCGACATCTCGGCGACGCCTCCAGGCGCGGCGCCGAGGACGACGGACCAGGTGTCGTCGACCGCCCACTGCCCGATCGCACAGCCGAGCGCGACGCTCGTGATCAGAACGCCGAACGTATAGACCGCGACGGCGACGAGAAATCGCGGGCGGGCACGGAAAAAGCCCGCCGAGAAGCGGCTGCCGAGCGACCAGCCGATCGCCAGCTGGCCGGCATGCACGAGCGTCGCGGGCACGTCGCCGAGTTGCAGTCCGCCGGCGGCGCACGCACACGATGCGACGAGCGGCGCGATGCCCCACGCGTTGGGGACGCGCAAGCGGCGTGCGGCCCACCCCGCAGCTCCGGCGATCGCGAGCAGCGCGACGACGCCGCTCGGCGACGACGCGTTCGCGGCCGCGGTCGATGTCGCCGGCGTGCCGTCGCCGACGATGCAGGCGAGCGCGATCGGCACGACGAGGACGACCAGGCTCAGGCGCAGCACGTGCGCCGTCGCGACGATGTCGGCGTCGGCGCCGTAACGCTCGGCGAGCGCCTGCATGTCGGAGGCGCCGCCGATCGCGGCGCTCAGGAAGCAGGTGCGCAGGTCGACGCGCGTCCAGCGGTGCAGCAGCCAGGCGCCGGCGATGCCGCAGAGCGTCGTCGCCACCGCGTTGGCGAGCACGAGCGGCCAGAGCGCAAGCGCGACCGCCGCGACGGTGGGCACGAACGCGACGCCGACGGCAGCGCCGACGACGATCTGGCCGGCGCTGCGCAGCGCCTCGGGTGCAGGCGCCGAGCGTCCCGTCAGGTGCAGCGCGGCGACGGCGAGCAGCGGCCCGAGCAGCCATGGCAGCGGCAGATGCGCCGCCCGGGCCGCCAGCGCGCCGGCGAGCGCGACGAGTGCGCCGCAAAGCGTGCCCTGCGTTGACGAGGTCGCTGCCATCTCGTGCCGCCGCGTCGCGTCGTCATTCGACCGCGGGAACCGGCGCCGCTGCGCCGCGCGCGAACAGCCGCACGATCCACTGCTTCATGTCGTCGACGTAGGTGAAGACGACCGGCACATAGAACAGCGACAGCACCGTCGAGGTCAGCAACCCGCCGATCACCGCGATCGCCATCGGCGCGCGGAAGTCGGCGTCGGCGCCGATCTTGAGCGCGATCGGCAGCATGCCGGCGCCCATCGCGACCGTCGTCATGACGATCGGCCGCGCGCGCTTGCTGCACGCGTCGATCACCGCGGCAAGCCGCGTCGCTCCGCCTTCGCGGGCGACGAGCGCGTACTCGACGAGCAGGATCGAGTTCTTGGTCACGATCCCCATCAGCATCAGGATGCCGATCGTTGCCGGCAGCGACAGCGACTCGCCGGAGAGCAGCAGCAGCCCGAGCGCGCCGCCGATCGAGAGCGGCAGCGCCGCCATGATCGTGAGCGGCTGCGCGAAGTCGTGGAACAGCAGCACGAGCACGCAGTAGACGAGCAGGACGCCGGCGACCATCGCGACGCCGAAGTCGTCGAACAGCTGGTTCATCCGCTCCGAATCGCCGTACTCGATCCGCTTGACGTCGCTCGGCAGCGACTGGATCGACGGCAGCCTGGCGATCGCCTCGTTGATCTCGCCGAGCGGCGCACCGCCGACGTCGGCCTTGATGCTGACGCTGCGGCGGCGGTCGAAGCGGGTGATCTGCGCCGAGCCGCTCGCCATCTCGAGGGCCGCGACCGTCTCGAGCGTGACGCTGCGGCCGCCCGCAGCCGGCACCTGCAGCAGCTTGAGGACGCCGAGGTCGGCGCGCGCTTCGGTCGCGAGCTGGGTGCGGATCGCGAGGCTGCGCTCGTCGAGGTGGAACTTCGGCAGCTGCGCCGAGCTGTCGCCGATCGTCGCGACGCGCACCGTCGTCGCCAGGTCGTCGACCGTGACGCCGAGGTCGGCGGCGCGCGCGAGGTCGGGGCGGACGACGATCTCCGGGCGCTTGAGGCCGCTCGTCGCCGCCGGGTTGCCGACGCCGGGGACGCTGCGCAGCTCGCGCTCGACGCGCTCGGCCGCCTCGTTGAGCGCGGTCGGGTTGTCGCTGGCGAGGATCACGTCGAGGATCTCGCCCGCTTCGCCGCCGCCGAAGCGAAAGCGAAAGCCGGGCAGGCTGCGCAGCTCCTCCTGCAGGCTCTTCTCGAACGCGCGCTGCGTCATCTTGCGATGGCGCGGCGGCACGAGCGAAACGACGAACGTCCCGGCGCGCACTTCGCCGCTCGTGCTCGTGCCGAGCGCGTCGAGCTGGGCGCCGGTGCCGAGCGTCGTCAGGATCCGCGTCACCTCGGGGCGGCGCTTGATCAGCGCCCGCGCCTTCGCCGCCGCGGCGCTCGTTTCCTCGAGCGGCGTGCCCGGCGGCAGCTCGAAGCTGATCGTCGACTGCGAGCGGTCGCTCGCCGGGATGAAGCCGTTCGGCAGCAGCGGCACGAGCGCGACCGAGCCGGCGAACAGCAGCACGCCCGAGAGGATCGCGAGCTTGCGGTGCGCGAGGCCCCACTGCACGAACGCCAGGTACGCCTTCATCACGGCGCCGTCCTCGGCGTGCTTGCCATGGGGCTTGAGCAGATACGCGCCCATCACCGGCGTCAGCAGCCGCGCGACGAGAAGCGAGATGACGACCGCGATCGCGACCGAGATGCCGAACTGGCGGAAGAACTGCCCCGGCACGCCCGACATGAAGCTCACCGGAACGAAGACGGCGACGATCGCGAGCGTCGTCGCGACGACCGCGAGGCCGATCTCGTCGGCGGCGTCGAGCGCGGCCTGCCACGCCGACTTCCCCATCCGCATGTGGCGAACGATGTTCTCGACCTCGACGATCGCGTCGTCGACGAGGATGCCGACGACGAGCGAGAGGCCGAGCAGCGTGATCAGGTTGAGCGTGAAGCCGAGCCACGACATGAAGAAGAAGGTCGGAATCACCGACAGCGGCATCGCCACCGCCGAGATCAGCGTCGCGCGCCAGTCGCGCAGGAACCAGAAGACGACGACGACCGCGAGCAGCGCGCCGAGGACGAGCGCCTCGATCGAGGCGTCGTACGACTGCTTGGTGAACTCGACCGTCGAGCTGAAGAGCTTGGTCTCGATCGTCGGGTGCTCGGCGCCGATTCGCGCGACCGCCTTCTCGACTGCCTTGGCGACGTCGACCGACGACGAGCCGATGCCGCGGATGACCTGGAACGCGACGACGCGCTCGTCGTCGACGAAGGCGTCCTGCGCCGCGTCGGCGCTGCCGTCGACGACGGCGCCGAGGTCGCCGAGCCGCACCGAGCGGCCGTCGCGCAGCGTGATCTGCAGCGACCGCAGCGCGTCGATGCTGGTCGCGCCGCCGAGCGTGCGGATGCTCTGCTCGCGACCGCCGACCTGGCCCTTGCCGCCGGGAACGTTGACGTTGATGGCGCCGAGCTGGCGGCTGATCTCGGCCGCGGTGACGCCGTAGGCGGCGAGGCGGTCGGGCGCGAGGACGACGCGGACCTCGCGGTCGACGCCGCCGATCCGCTTGACCTGGCCGACGCCGGGCACGGTGAGCAGCGTCTTGGCGACGTCGTTGTCGACGAACCACGACAGCTCGGCCGGCGTCTTGCCGGGCGACTTCACCGTGTACGTGAGCATCGGGCCGCCGGACGTCGTCGTGCGCGTGATCACCGGCTCGTTGATGTCACCGGGAAGATCGCCGCGCACGCGCGTCACCGCGTCGCGGACGTCGTTGACGGCGCGGTCGATGTCCTTGCCGAACTGGAACTCGACCGCCGTCACCGAGACGCCGTCGGAGACGGTCGACTGGATGTGCGAGACGTCGCCGACCGTCGCCACCGAGTTCTCGACGATGCGCGTGACCTGCGTCTCGAGCTCCGCCGGTGCCGCGCCGGGGTTGGAGATGCTGACGCTGACGACCGGAATGTCGACGTCGGGGTACTGGTTGATGCCGAGCTGGTGGAAGCCGAGCAGGCCGGCGAACGTCAGCAGGACGAAGACGATGATCGGCGGGATCGGCTTCTTGATCGCCGCCGCGGAGATGTTCTCGATCACGATGCTGCTCCCTCGGCGATGGCCGCCTGCTGCTCCGGATCGGTGGCGACGCGCACGCGCTCGCCGTCCTTGACGAAGCCGGCGCCGGTTGCGACGACGACGCTTCCCGCCGGCAGTCCGCCGGTCACCTCGACGACACCGCCTTGGCGCTCGCCGGTCTCGATCCGGCGCAGGTGCGCGACCGCGTGCTCGTCGACCGTGTAGACGAACGATTGACCGTCGCGCGTCAGGACGACGCGCTCCGGGAGCGTCAGCACCGATGCGTTGGCGACCACGATCTCGCCGCGCGCGTGGCCACCGGGCTTGAGCCGCGCGTCCTTCGGCAGCGTCACGTAGACGAGGCCATTGCGGCTCTTCGCGTCGATCGTCGGCGCGACCATGCGCACGGTGCCGGCGACGCTGGTGGCGCCGTCGACCGCGACCTGGACGCGATCGCCGGCGCGGATGCGCGCGAGCGCGTGGTCGGGCAGCTCGGCCAGCCATTCGAGCTCGCCGTCGCGAAGGACCCGGAACAGCTCCTGCCCCGACTGCATCACCGCGCCGACCGTCGCGCTGCGCCTGGCGACGACGCCCCCAGCGGGAGCGACGATGCGCGTGTGCGCGATCCTGATCTCGAGCTCGCGGCGCTGCGCGAGCGCGAGGTCGAGCTTCGCGGCGGCCTGCAGCGCCGCGGTGCGGCGCGTCTGCACTGCCTCGACGCTGTAGAGCCCCGAGTCCTCGACGCGCTCGGCGCGCTCGAGGTTGGCGGCAGTCTGCGCCCGCTCGGCGCGCGCCTGCTGGATCTGCGCGTCCTGCTGCGCGAGCTGCGCGAGCAGCTGCGCGTCGTCGCCGCGCGCGAGGAGCTGACCCTTGTGCACGGTGTCGCCGACGTCGACGAGCACCTCGACGATGCGCACGCCGCCGGCGTCGCTGCCGACCAGCAGCTCGTCGCGCGCGGCGACGCTGCCGCTCGCCGAGACGCTGCGCTCGATCGAGCGCAGTGTCGGCTCGACGACGCCGACGGTGAGCGCCGGTGCGGCGACCGGCGCCGGCGCGGCGCGCGCGTCGTCGTGGCCGCTGCCGACGACGACGAAGGCAGCGCCGCCGGCGATCGCCGCGGCGAGCGCGATCGCGAGCCGGTGGCGCTTGAGGTGGGAAAGAGAAGACAGCGTCATTCGATGCTCCGTTCAGTGCTGAAGGCTGGCGAGCGCGAGCGGCGCGGGGGTGCCGCCGCCGAGCGCCTTGAAGATGGCGACCTGCGCGATCCGCTGGTCGCGCGCCGAGGCGGCTTCGTCGAGCTGCGCCTGGAAGGCGTTGCGCTCGGCGTCGAGCAGGTCGAGCGCGGTCAGGCTGCCGTTGGCGACGCCGAGCGCTGCCAGGCGGCGCGCCCGCTCGAGCGCGACCACGCGGTCGCGGTCGGCGCGCCGCGCCTGCTCGGTCAGGTCGAGGTCGGCGTACGCCTCGCGCAACTCGACGACGGCGGCGAGGACGACCTTGCGGTAATCGGCGAAGGCGGCGTCGGCGCGTGCGTCGGCCTGGCGCACGCGGGAGCGCAACTGGCCGCCGTCGAAGAGCGGCTGCGCCAGCGACGCCGCGATCGACCAGACGAAGCCGGGACCGCTGAACAGGTTGCCGAGCGAGCGCACGTCGCTGCCGACCGCGCCCGAAAGGCTCAGCGCCGGCAGCGTCGCGGCGCGGGCGGCGCCGATGTCGAAGCGCGCCGCGGCGAGCGCCGCTTCGGCCTCGCGAACGTCGGGCCGCGCAAGCAGCATCGCCGCGGCGTCGCCCTGCGGAAGCTTGGGCGTGAACGACGCGGCGGGGTCGAGTGCCTGCCGCGGCGCTTCGACACTCGCGATCTCGCCGAGCGGCCGGCCGCTCAGCAGCGCGAGCGTCGCTTCGAGATCGACGCGCTGGCGCGCGAGCGCGACCGCGGTCGAATCGGTCGACGCGAGCTCGGCCTCGGCGCGGCGCACGTCGAACTCGTTGCCGATTCCCGCCGCCTGCTCGCGCCGGCGCAGGTCGAGTGTCTTCGCGCGGCTGGCGCGCACCGCGTCGCTGATCTCGAGCTGGCGCTGCACCGCGCGCAGCGTGAAGTGGGCTTCGGCGAGCTGCGCGGACAGGCTCCAGGCGATGCTCGCCCGCGACCATTCCTGCGCGAGCAGACGCTCGCGGGCGGCGTCGCTGCTCGACGCGAGCTTGCCCCAGAGGTCGACCTCGTACTGGCCGACGAGCGAGACCGAGTGGCTCGAACCGAGCGCGCTCGCGTTCACCGGCAGGCCATCGCTCGACTGCCGGAAGCGCGCGCCCTGCGCCTGCAGGTCGACGCGCGGCAGCTGCGCGCCACGGACTTCGTCGAGGCGTGCGCGCGCTTCGCGGACGCGTGCCGCGGCGGCGACGAGGTCGAGGTTGCGCTCGAGCGCTTCATCGATCAGCCGCTCGAGCTCGGGATCGGAGAACGTCGTCCACCAGCGCTCGATCGCGAGCGCCGATGGCGCAGCGCTCCTGCTCGGCGCGAGCGCCGGCAGCTCGGCCGCCGCCACCGTCGGCCGCGTCGCGGCGTCCGGTGCGAGCGAGCTGCAGCCGGCGAGCACGAGCGCCGCGACCAGCGCGGTGACGGCGTCACGCATGGCGCGGCACCACGACGATGCGGCGGCGCGTCGGCCGGCTGCGGCTGCGGGCCTCGGCTTCGATCGAGTCGATCTCGCTGCGCGCGACGCCGATGTCGGCGAGCGTGCGGTCGTCGAGCTCGGCGAGGCCGACCTCGTGGTGCGCCATCCGGCGAAGCGTCGCGCGCGCGGTGTCGACGAAGCCTTCGGCAAAGGTGCGAAGGGTGGTGCTCATGTTCTCTCCTGGACGATGGACAGCGCGACGACTGCCGCCGGCGTCGACGGGTCCTCGACGGGCGCGCTGCGGACGAGGAAGGCGGCGGCGGCGAGCGCGACCACGGCGATCGCCGCGGTCGCGAGCGTCGCCGACACGGCGGCGGCAACAAGAGGGATCGGGTCGGAAACGGTGCTCGGTGTCATGGCCTGGTCGCGAGGGCAAGGGGCCATTCGCGACAGGCTCCATTTCGCGCCGCGGCGGTTGCGCCGCGGTTTCGCACCGACGGCGACGGATTACCGTTGAAAGAAACGCGGGCCGGCGCGTTCGCCGGCGCCGGCGCTAGCGGACCGTCTCGACGGCGGCGTCGAAGACGTAGCCCGCGCCGCGCTGCGTGACGATGAAGCGCGGGTGCGCCGGATCGGCTTCGATCTTCCTGCGCAGGCGCAGGATCTGGACGTCGATCGAGCGGTCGTAGACCTCGGCGTTGTGCAGGCGCGAGAGCTCGAGCAGCTGGTCGCGCGAGAGCGTGCGCTGCGGCGACGCGAGAAACGCCGCCAGCAGGCTGAACTCGCCGTTGGTGAGATCGACCGCTTCGCCGCCCGGATTCTTCAGCCGCCGCAAGCCGACGTTGAGCTCCCAGCCGGCGAAGCGGTACGCGCGCACGCGCGCCATCGCGTCGGCGACGCTCGCCTGCGCCTGCGCGCGCCGCAAGAGAGCGCGGATCCGCGCCAGCAGCTCGCGCGTGCTGAACGGCTTGGTGAGGTAGTCGTCGGCGCCGAGCTCGAGGCCCATGACGCGGTCGGCTTCTTCGTGGCGGCCGGTGAGCATCAGGATCGGGATCGCTGAGCGCTCGCGCAGGCGCCGCGCGATCTGCATCCCGTCCTCGCCGTGCAGCCGCACGTCGAGGACGACGATGTCGACGGTGTCGCGCGCCATCGCGTCGTCGAGCTCGCGGCCGCTCGCGACCGCGGTCACCCGCATCTCGTTGCCGCTCAGGTACTCGACCAGGAGCGAGCGGATCTGGGCGTCGTCGTCGACGGCGAGGACATGCGGCAGGGCGGTCACGGTCGCGAAGCTTCGTTCACCGCGTCGCGGCTTGCAAGGGGCGCGCGTCGCGCGAGCGCCGCGGCGAGGCTCCGGGCGATGTCGCGCGCGACCAGCGGCTTGGCGAGCACCTCCGCGACGCCGGCTTCCCGGGCGCGCGCGGCGAGGCTCGCGCTGACGTAGCCGCTCATCAGCACGATCGGCACCTCGGGGCGAATGCGGCGGATCTCGCGGACGAGCTCGGAGCCGGTGAGGCCCGGCATCGACTCGTCGGAGAGGACGGCGTGGAAGCGGTCCGGTTCGGCGCGAAACGTCGCCAGCGCCGCGCTGCTCGAGGAGAAGCCGACCGGCTCGTAGCCGAGCTCGGCGAGCGTCTCCTCACCGAGGCGGACCAGCGCCTCCTCGTCGTCGACGAGCAGGATCGTCTCGCCGTCGCCGCGGGCGACGCGTTCCTCGGCCGGCGCCGGCGCGGCGACCCAGCTGTGCGACGGAACGTAGACGGTGAACGTCGAGCCAACGCTCTCGCGGCTCTCGACCGCGATGCCGCCGCCGAGGTCGGTGACGATGCCGTGGACGAGCGAGAGGCCGAGCCCGGTGCCGACGCCGACCTCCTTGGTCGTGAAGAACGGATCGAAGATGCGCTCGAGGACGTGCGGCGCGATTCCCGAGCCGCTGTCGCGCACCGCGAGGCGGACATAGCGGCCGGGGGCGAGCGTGCTCGTCGCGACCGGCAGCGCAGCAGCGAGCGTGCGGACGTCGACCGCGATCTCGAGCGGCCCGGCAGCGCGCATCGCCTGCACCGCGTTCGCACACAGGTTCATGACGACCTGATGGAGCTGTGTCGGGTCGCCGAGCACGGCGGCGTCGCCGGCGACGACGTTGCGCGCCAGCGTGACGCTCGCCGGCAACGACGCGGCGACGGCGTCGAGCGCCTCGTCGACGACCGACTGCACGTGCACCGGAACGCGCTCGGCCATGCCGCTGCGACTGAACGCGAGGATGCGCTCGACCAGCGACTTGGCGCGCATCCCGGCGACGAGCGCGGCGTCGACGTTGCGGCGCAGCGGCGTTCCTTCGGGCGCATCCTTCTGCGCGAGCTCGCCGTAGCCGAGGATCGCAGACAGGATGTTGTTGAAGTCGTGCGCGATGCCGCCGGCGAGGGTGCCGATCGCCTCGAGCTTTTGCGCCTGGCGCAGCTGCAGCTCGAGGCGGTCGCGCTCGGCCTCGGCGTCCTTGCGCGCGCTGATGTTCTCCATCGAGCCGGCCATGCGGTAGGGCTTGCCGTTCGCATCGCGCAGCGCGACACCGCGCTGGCGGTACCAGCGCCATTCGCCCGAGTGGTGGCGCAGCCGATACTCGATCGCGAAGTGCGGCGTGATTCCGCGCAGATGATCGCTGATCGCGCGCCGCACCAGAGCGACGTCATCCGGGTGATACGGCGTGCGCTCGATCCAGAAGCGCCGCGACTGCAGCGGCTCGGTCGGCTCGAACCAGAGAATCTCCTGCGCGCGCGGCGAGAGGAAGAGCATGTCGCTCGCGAGATCCCAGTCCCAGAGGCCCTCGTTCGAGCCTTCGACGGCGAGCTGGTAGCGCTCCTCGGAGCGGCGCAGCGCGTCTTCGGTGCGCTTTTGCGCGTCGACGTCGCTCACCGAGCCGGCCCAGCGCAGCGCCCGGCCGTCGCCATGGCGCACCGTCATGCCGCGCACCCGCACCCAGCGGTACGCGCCGTCGGGGTGGCGGACGCGGTAGTCGCCGACGCGGACCTCGTTCAGTCCGGCGAGGTGGCGGCGAAAGTCCTCGGCGTGCCGCTCGACGTCGTCGGGGTGGATCTGCAGCAGCCGCATCCACTCCTCGCGCGTGTGCACCTCGGCGTCGGACACGACGCCGGCGATCTCCATCGCGCGCCGCGAGGTGTACATGCGATCGTTGGCGATGTCCCAGTCGAGGACACCGTCGTTCGAGCCGGCGACCGCGAGCGCGAAGCGCTCCTCGCTCTCGCGCAGCGCCGCCTCGGCCTGCCGGCGCTCGGTGACGTCGACGGTCGCGCCGGCCATGCGCTCGGCGCGGCCGTTGGCGTCGCGGAAGCACTTGGCGCGGTTCAGCACCCAGCGCATCTCGCCGTTGCGCACGATGCGGTACTCGATGTCGAGCCGCGGCGTCGCGCCGGCGATGTGCTCGCGCACGGCCTGCTCGACCCGCGCGTAATCGTCGCGCACGATCGGCACCTTGGAGAAGAACTCGGCGAGCGTCGTCATGCCCTGCCCGGGAGGCAGGTCGAACAGCTCGGCGAGGCGCTCGGAGACGTAGACCTGGTTGGAGTGGATGTCCCACACCCAGTGGCCTTCGTGCGAGCCGGTCATCGCGATCGCGTAGCGCTCCTCGGAAACGCGCAGCGCCTCCTCGGCGCGCTTTCTCGCGTCGATGTCGCTCACCGAGCCCGCCATCCGCTGCGGCTTGCCCTGCGCGTCGCGCTGGCACATGCCCCGGGCATGGATCCAGCGGTAGCTGCCGTCGTCGTTGCGGACGCGGAAGTCGCCTTCGTACGCCGGCGTGCGGCCGGCGAGGTGGTCGTCGAGCAGCGCGCGGCGCAGACGCTGGTCGTCGGGATGCAGGCGGTCGTCGATCTGCGCGAACCACGACTCGATCGACTGCTGCTCGGATCCCTGCGGCATGCCGAGGATCTCGCGCGCGCGCTGCGACGCGAATGCGCGGCCGCCGGCGTAGTCCCAATCCCAGATGCCGTCGTCCGAGCCGGCGACGGCGACGGCGAAGCGCTCCTCGCTCTCGCGCAGCGCGACCTCGGCACGCTTGCGGGCGTCGACGTCGCTCACCGAGCCGGCGATCCGGCACGGTCGTCCTTCGGCGTCGCGGATGCAGAGCGCCCGCACCCGGATCCAGCGATAGGCGCCGTCGGCATGGCGGACGCGGTATTCGATCTCGTACGCCGGCGTGCGCCCGTCGAGGTGCGCCTGCATCGTCTCGGCGCGCCGAGCTGCGTCGTCGGGATGGACGTTGAGCGATGCCTGCAGCTCGGCGAGCGGCTGAGTCTCGTCACCCGGCGCGAGCCCCTGCAGCTCGCGCGCGCGCGCCGATTCGAACGCGGTGCCGGCGACGAGATCCCAGTCCCAGATGCCGTCGTCGGCGCCGGCCGCGGCGAGGGCGAAGCGCTCCTTCGAGACCTCGAGCGACGCGCGCGCGGAGTCGAGGCGACGCAGCGATCGCAGCACGACGTAGAGCAGCACCAGCGCCAGTCCGGCAAGCGCCAGCGTGCGCAGCCCCGATCGCAGCGTCTGCGCGCGCCACGGCCCGAGCGCCGCGGCCGCATCGCGCGTCACGGTGACGACGAGGGGATAGTCGGGCACGGCAGCGACGGCGCCGAAGCGATCGATGCCGTCGATCGGGCTCGCCGCGCGCGTCGGCCCTTCGCCTTTTTCGGCGGCGGCGATCATCTGCGGGACGACCGGGAACTTCTTGCCGAGCGCCGACCGCGCCTCCGGATAGCGCGCGAGCAGCGTGCCTTCGCGATGCAGCAGCGCGACCGCGGTGCCCGGGTCGCGGAGCGCATCGCGGTAGAAATTCTGGAAGTAGGCGATGCGACCGCGGGCGACGACGACACCGGCGAACTTGCCCGCAGGCGTCGTCAGCCGCCGTGCGATCGGAAAGAACTCGACGTTGCTGTCGCGGCTCGTCAGCGCCTCGCCGACGATCGCACCGTCGGCGGCGCTTTCGCGCACGACGTGGAACGCCGGCCGGTCGCTGACGTTGGCGAGCTCCGACGGCGGCGCGGCGCGCCACGACAGCGCCAGCGTGTTGCCGTCGGCGTCGTGCAGCGACAGGCCGTCGGCCTGGACGAGCCCGACTGCCTGCTCGCGCAGCAGCTCGTGCAGCTCGGCGCTGCTGCGCGCCCGGAGCGCGCCGTCGCGGTCCTGCTCGGCGAGGTGGCGCAGCACGACGTCGATCGCCTGGATGCTGCGCGCCGTCTGCTCGGCAAAGACGATCGCCTGTCCTTCGAGCTCGCGTCCGGTGGCGGCGACCGCAGCGTCGTAGCCGCGCACGGTGTCGTAGATCGCGAGGCCGACGATCGCGCCGACGACCACCGCGCCGAGCCAGGCGACGTGGCGCCACGACCGCGCGCCGGCGTCGGGAGCGAGCCATGCGGACGCTTTCATGGCGAAGCGCGCAGCAGACCGCGAACCGCCGCGACGAGCGCGTCGCGGCGGACCGGCGTCGCCAGCACGCCCGCGGCGCCGAGGTCGCGGGCGACGCTGCCGCTCGCGGAAACGCCGGCGAAGAAGGTCGACGACAGGGCGAGGATCGGCGCCTGCGGCAACGCGGCGGCGAGCGCGCGCACACGCTGTGCGCCCTCGCGGCGCGGGTAGGGCACGTCGACGACGACGAGGTCGACGTCACGATCGCGCGGTCGCTGCGGCGCCTCGGCGAGGACGTCGACGTCGATGTCGTCGAGCCACTCCGCGATCAGCGTCGCGAGCGACGGCTCGACGTCGACCAGGAGCGCCAGCGGTCGCGCGCGCGCCGCCGCGACAGGCGCGACGGCCATGCTCGCGAAGTCGGTTCCGGCGGGCTCGCTCGGTTGGCTCATGGACCCCCGCTTGCGTCGACGCTCACGCCGCGCGGCGCGAGATTAGCGCCGAAGCGCGACCTCCGGCGTGGTTGCGAGCAGCCCGCGCGCGCGCGCGGCGACCAGCGGCGGCAGCGGCACCGCCTTGCGCGCGACGGTGTCGAGATGGACGCCGACGACCTCCATCGTCGCCGCGACCTCGTCGTGTTCGACGTTGACGAGCTCGTGGCGGATGGTGATCGCCTTCTCGCCGACGACGGTGACGCGCGAGCGCACGGCGACGACGTCGCCGGCGACGAGCTCGCGGCGGTAGCGGATGGTCTGCTCGACCGCGGCCATCCCGCGCCGGGACTGCCGTAGATAGGAAGGCGTCAGGCCGATCTGCGCGAACAGGTTCCAGATCGCCTCGTCGAACTTGCCGACGTACCACATCACGTTCATGTGGCCCATGTGGTCGCATTGCCACGGATAGACCGTGCCGCGGTAGGTGATCGGGTCGTTGTCCATGGCGCTTCCTTCGGGCGCCAGATTGCAGGGCCAGCGTGACTGTCCGGTTGCGGACGCCGCCGCGTCGATTGCAATTGAAATGGAAGCGGCGTCCCGCCGCCTCCGGCGCCGCTAGCGGCCGCCGGTGACTTCCACGACCGAGCCCGTCGTGTAACTCGAACGGTCCGAGAGCAGCCAGACGATCGCCTCGCCGACTTCCTCGGCGGTGCCGGCGCGGCGCAGCGGCAACTGCGGCGCCATCTGCTCGGCGCGTCCGGGCGCGCCGCCCGAGGCGTGGATCTCGGTGGCGATGATTCCCGGCCGCACCGCGTTGACGCGGATCCCTTCGCCCGCGACCTCCCTGGCCAGGCCGATCGTGAACGTCTCGATCGCGCCCTTGGCGGCGGCGTAGTCGACGTACTGCGCCGGGCCGCCGAGCTTGGCCGCAGCCGACGAGACGTTGACGATCGCACCGCCGCCGTGCGCCCCGGGCGCGCCGGCGGCCGGCCGTGTCG
>Ga0207674_10006217_pt1 | contig 14076 bp, 10 predicted proteins | sample KBSCornC72_FD_184303 | JGI IMG/M metagenome (GOLD analysis project Ga0207674, IMG submission 184303) | Corn rhizosphere microbial communities from Kellogg Biological Station, Michigan, USA - KBS Corn C7-2 (SPAdes) (version 2) | ecosystem: Host-associated > Plants > Roots > Rhizosphere > Soil ... | reverse complement strand
GCAAATTCCATACGCCCCTGCGGCGGCGATGAAGAAGGCCGAGAATGGCGCCAACTGGATCGATCGCGATCCCGAGCTCAAATGCTATTTGCCGGGCATCCCGCGCGCGACCTATATGCCCTACCCGTTCCAGATCGTCCAGAGCTCCGCGAAGATTCAGATGATCTACACGTTCTCGAACGCGGCCCGCACCGTCCACCTCGATCAGGTTGCGGGGCCGCCGGACGACACCTGGATGGGTCACTCCGTCGGACGCTGGGAGGGCGACACGCTGGTCGTCGACGTCACGCACTTCAACGACAAAACGTGGCTCGACAGAGCGGGCAACTTCCACAGCGAGGCGCTGCACGTGGTCGAACGCTTCACGCCGATGTCGCCCGACGCCCTGCGCTACGAAGCGACGATCGAAGATCCGAACGTGTTCACACGGCCGTGGACGATCGCGATGCCGATCTATCGACGGCTGGAGCCGAACATCCAGCTCCTCGACTATCCGTGCATCGACTTCACCGAAGAGTTCCTGTACGGACACCTGCGGAAGCAGCAGCTGGTGAAACACTGGGAAGGCGAGACGATCGCAGTCGATATCACGCGCAAGGTACCGCCCGGCGAGCGGCTGTTCGAATGGTACGGGAAGTAACGCGCAGGAGGCTGACACGATGCCGACCAAGTTGACGGTGGTGATGATGGTGGCAGGTGCGTGGCTCGTGGGCACGGCGGCGCCGCGGGCGCACCACGCGTTTGCCGCGGAGTTCGACGCGAAGAAGCCGGTGCATTTCACCGGCACGGTCACGAAGATGGAGTGGATCAATCCGCACGTGTGGCTTCACATGGACGTGAAGAAACCCGACGGCACCGTCGAGAACTGGGCGTTTGAAGCGGGCACGCCGAACGTACTGTTCCGGCGCGGCTTCACGAAGGATTCGCTGAAGCCGGGGACGCAGGTCACCGTCGATGGCTATCAGGCGAAGAACGGGTTGAAACGGGCGAATGGCCGCGACCTCACGTTCCCCGACGGTCGCAGGCTGTTTCTCGGCTCCTCCGGGACCGGTGCGCCATACGAGTTGACGCCCAACGACCAGAAGGTCAAGTAGAGGCGGGCCTTCAGGCCCGCCTCCTAGCGCCGCTCCTCACACGTGCCGGGCCATCCCTCGCGACATGCGAGCGCTTCCAGCCCGGCTCGACTCACGTCCCGCAGCGGACCTTTTGCTCCCCGCAGGATGATCGGGTAATCCTCGGCTGTCGCAGCGGCCAGCGTGCGTGGACGGTACCGATCCGAATCGTCCTGTAGGATCGCGAGCTCCTCACAGGCCCACAGAGAGCCGCGGTTGCAATCGCTCGACATGATGCTCTCGAGATACGGACAGGCATTCGGCCTCCCCTCCGCGCACGCCTGTTGCCAGAACGGCAGCCACTGCCCCGGATGGCTATCGCCAACGCCTTGCACCGCGCTCATCGCCGCGAACACCACCGCCCACACCGCCATATAGGCCACATGCCGCTGGCGCGGCGCGAGCAGCCGCACCATCGCTGTCGGGTCGATGCGCTGCAGCGCGTTCGAGCGCGCGAGCCGGTCGAGGAGTTTGATCGACGCGTTGAGGATGGGAATCTGGAGAAGCTTGTCGTAGAAGGTCGGCAGGCCGAGGTTCCCAAGCAACGCGTACAACGCGACGGTGCTGATGCCGTAGAGCACCCCAAACATCACGCGTCCGAGATCGGTGCGTGGCGCGGTCGCCGGATCGGTGAACAGCAGGTGCATCCCGAGAAAGACGGCAATCGGGATATACGAATCATAAAAAAAGTAAATTCCGGTCGTCGCGTAGTACAGCAGCCCGAACAGATACGTCGTCATCACCGCCGACATCGTCATCGTCGTCACGCCGAACAGGAACTGACCGGGGAGCGCGAAGAGAAAAAGCGCCAGATACATGTGCGGGGGATAGAACAGCGTGGTCGCGATGTCCTGTCCCCACGTCAGATCGGTGGAACCTGTGATGATCAACGCGAGCGAGAAGATGGCGAGCGGAAAGGACGAAGGATTGAAGATGTGAACGGACCGTCCGTCCTTGTCCCAACGAAGCAGTTCCTTCGCCGCGAAGCCGAGCGCCACCATGAGGAACTGGAAGTAGAACCAGTCCGGCCTGAACCAGAGGAACAGGTTCATGCTGAAGACCACTGGAAACGGTCCGAAGCCGAGTCCGTACACGTCGCGTCGCGACCAGTTGAGAAGCATGTCGAACGCGTAGGCGAACAGCAGTTGCGCGGCGATCAGGTGGGCCGAGTCGTACACCTGGCGCCAGTACCAGCCCCAGTAGACGAGCAGCGACCCCTGGATGCACGCCTGCAGGTAGTGCTGCTTACGTAAGACGATCTCGACGCTCAACGTGCGTCCGCGGCGCCGGGCCGCGGCGAGCAGTACCGCATTCCACCCAACCAGCACCGCAACGACGCTCGCGAACGTCCACGTCAGCGCCGTGTTCTGTCTTACGGAATTCAAAAACAGGAAAGCACCTAGACCGAGCGTGAAAGCAAGGGGAAGCGCAAGCGCGCGAGCGCCGGCGGCGCGATTACTTGCCGGAGCTTCGATTACTACGGAAGCCACGTCCATCATCATCTGCTGGCGTGGCATTCTCCTCGAAAACGCCTTGTGGTCGTAGAGGCTCACCTTCAGAGCGCCTGATGGCGACGCGGGCGTGTCGGGCGCTCGGCCGCGTGTTCACGAGCGGCCGACTGCGAGCGCCGCGATGATCGATAGCCAACAAAACGCGGCGGCGGCTTCACAGGCGCAGTCCGTCGAGCATCGAAAGCTGCATCTTCGCTCATGAGACTGTGGACCAACGAGCCGACGCCAGCGTTTTGCCGCGGCGTCGAGCTTGGAGGCCGCAAGTGAATACGCGGCCGGGCGCGTAGCGCACGATCACAGCTTGGATCGGTAGTGATCCCAGGTCTTCTTGAAGAGGCTCGCCGTCCAGAGCTTCTCACGCGACGCCTTCTGTTCCGCATCGCTGAACACGTACGGCTTCCCAATCTGTATCGCCATGTACTGACGGTAAGCGTTCTCTTCGACATAGGCCGCCAGTGCGAAGCATTCGATGATGTCGGCACCGACGACGACGACGCCGTGCGCTTTCAGGAGGACGGCGGGTCCACGGCCGAGCATCTCGGCCATCTTCTCGCCCATCGCCTTCGTGTTGATTGACAGCGGTGAGTCCATCAGCGGAATGTCGCCGAGCAGCACGCCCTGCGCATACACCGGCTGATACTTCACGCCCGTCATCGTCAGGAACGTGGACCACTGCGGATGCGTGTGCATGACCGCGTTGACGTCCGGCCGCGCGCGGTAGGCCTCCGAGTGGATGTGATACTCGAGCGGCGGCCGCGCGGTTCCTTCGACAAGATTGCCGGCGAGGTCGACCGTGACCAGATCGTCGGTCGTCAGCGCGCCGCGAACCGACGCACCTGAGTTGATGTAGAAGCTGTTCTCATCGCGACGCGCGCTGCAGTGGCCGTTATGGTCGATATAACCGGCGCGCTCGAGCATGCGAATCGCGTCGACGAGCTGCTGCTTGATATCCACGATGGATCCCTTTGCGGTCCACCCTAAGGAGCCGCGAACACACGCTTCGCGAAGCCGAGGATCTGTGAGGAGGTTTCCTCGCCCTCGCCGTCGTTCATCTCCGTCCAGACGCTCATGTGCGTCCGGCCTCTCACCTTGTAACCCGTCACATCCTTATGTCCGGCCGCCCGAAGCGCTTCGGCGAAGTCGGCCTTCTGCCGCTGCCGCCACGGTTCATCACCGTCGGTGTCGAGGAGCAGCACCGGCGGTATGCCGGAGCGAAGATAGTGCGCCGGTGAGGCATCGATCCAGGCCCGTCGGTCCGTCCCCCAGACGTAGGTGGGGCGATCGGGTGCGACACCCTCCCGGTCGACCCAGTAGAAGCCGCTTACGGGCGCAACCCCCGCGATCGCGCGCAGCGACAGCTGGTGGGCGGCGAGCCAACGCGGATCGGCGGCGAGCAGCATCGCCAGATACGCGCCCGCGGAGTGACCCGTGACGAGGATGCGACCGGGATCGCCGCCATGCCGCGCGATGTTGCGGGTGACCCATGCGAAAGCGGCCGCCACGTCCTGGATGTGCGCCGGGTGCGAGACGTCCGGCGACAGACGGTAGCTGATGACCACCGTGACATAGCCGGCGCCGGCGAACCGCTGGCCGACGAACCGCTCCTCGCGCCGATCGCCGGCCTCGAGCGCGCCACCATGGATCGAGAAGATCACCGGGGCGCTGCGGGCGCCGGTGGGGACGTAGATGTCGAGGCGATCCTTGCCGTCGGGATGGTCGGCATTTGTTACGTAGTCGACATCGCGGACGACCGTCACCGCGTGCGACTGTGCCGCCGCCGGAAGGGCAGCGACCACCAGCACTATTGCCGCGAAAACTGGACGAGGCATGGCGCCGAGATTATGCAACAACGTCGAAGGGGGCCGCGCTTCGAAGAGCTACGCGCACGTGTGTCGACAAATCGTGGCGAGCGCTCGGTTGGTGTCTTCGGTACGCACAAGCGCCGGTAGACTTTCGCCGCCGTCCGTTGTCAAGTGTCCGACGTTGGTGAGCCGGCACGTCGTCACTTGCCAAACAGGTAATCGACCGCCAGGTTCGCCATCGCGCGCATGCCAAGGGGCAGCACGGCCTCGTCTACAGCATAGAGTGGCGAGTGATTCGCTGGCGACGTCTCTGGCGCTACGCCTGGACTCACGCTCCCGAGGAAAATGAAAAGGCCTGGCACCGCGTTCGCAAAATACGAGAAGTCTTCGGCTGCGGTCACCAGTGGTCCGACCGCGACTTTGTTCGCCCCCGCCACACGCGTCAACGTTGGGACCATTCGTTCGGTAAGAGCGGGGTCATTGACTGTCACCGGGTACCCCTGAAAGATCTCCACTTTGGCGTCGGCGCCGCCGCTTTGCGCAATCGATTGCGCCGTCTGTTGAATCCGCCGGTGGACATCGACCCGCATCCTCTGATCGAACGTGCGAATGGTTCCTTCCAATTGAACTTCATCGGGAATGATGTTGCTGCGGACGCCGCCTTGAATTCTGCCGATCGTGATGATTGCCGGTGCCTTTGTTACGTCGATCTGGCGACTGACAATCGTCTGCACGCCGAGCACGACCTGCGATGCAATAACAATCGGGTCAATGCCGCCCCAGGGAATCGCTCCGTGCGTCTGTCTCCCCTTGACCGTAATCACGAACCGGTCCATGGCGGCCAAGGTGCTACCTGATCGGTACTTAATCTCCCCTACGTTGGCTGAACTCATCACGTGCAACCCGAAGATGGCAGAAGGCTGTGGATTCTGCAGCACGCCTTCACGGACCATCAGTTCCGCTCCGCCTTCTTCGCCGTCCGGTGCGCCTTCCTCAGCTGGCTGGAAGATGAATTTCACCGTTCCCGGTAGCTCATCTCTCATTCCCGCGAATATCTCGGCGACTCCCATCAGAATCGCCACGTGATTGTCGTGTCCGCAGGCATGCATCACGCCGACTTCCTGTCCGTTGTATTGCGTCTTCACCTTCGACGCGAACGGAACGTTCACTTGTTCAGTAACCGGCAATGCGTCCATCTCCGCGCGCAGCGCCACCACTGGACCCGGCCTTCGGCCGGTCAGTATTCCAACCACCCCGGTGTGCCCGACGCCAGTCTCGACTTTGATGCCAAGGCTTCGCAAATGCTCTGCAACGAGCTTTGCGGTTCGCACTTCTCGGTTTCCAAGCTCCGGATTCTGATGAATGTCACGCCGCCATGCGACGACCTTGCTTTCAAGCTCGGCGGCCCTGCGGTCGATCTGGGCCGCGAGGGGGCTCTGAGCTTCGGCGCTTCCGCTCATCAGGGCGGTCGCCACCCCGAATACCGACAACGTGATCTTTGCAAAGGTGTTCATGCACTCCCTCTTGAATCGCTTGGTAATCGTGTCGACCGCCTCACAACTATTTGATTAGACCGTCTACTGACGTCCATTCACGCCAGCTGCGTTAGCCGCCGCGACGATCGTCGAACCCGCCACGAACCACTAACCACCAACCACTAACCATGTCGCATGCGATCTACCGGTTTTCACCGCGCAGCCATTTCGCCTGGACGCGCAGCGACACGCTGTTCGACGTTCCTCCGTCAGGCGGCCGGTTGAACACCGTGACCTTCACCGTGCGGTCGCCGTAGACGCCATTGAGCTGGTACGGTCCGGGCTCGTTGAACCGGTTCGGCAGCGCGCGGGCAACCACGCTCGCTGGAATTGTCGCCTTCAAGGTGCGGATGTTCACGAACGTCGTCGGCACCGACACGCCGTCGACGCGCACGACCGACTCGCCGATGAACCCGACGCCCTCCACGGTCATCTCGAAGTCCGAACTGCCTTCGGCGACGGCGTTCGGCGTGATGCCGCTGATCTCCGGTTCAGGCGTCGAGGGGATCGCCTTGATCGGCGCTTGCGGCCTCGTGTACTCGGGACTGTAGCCGAGACGAATGAACCTGCCGCCCTTCATCACACGTTCGATCCGGCGCGTGTTGTCGATGTTGTCGAGCGGGTTCGCCCCCAGCACGACGAGGTCGGCCAACGCACCTGCTCCGATGAAACCGATTGGAGGCGTCGTCGGCGTCTTGCGCCTCGCGGTCATCACCTCCGCTCCCCAGATCGTCATCGCCTTGAGCGCCTGCATCGGCGTGAGCCCGACCTCGACGAGCATCGCCATTTCCATGTGCTGATTGAAGCCCGTGGCACCCGGGAACGGATCATCGGTGCCACCCATGATCTTGCCGCCCGCCTGCACCCAGCGCCTGATGAACTCGCCCGACAGACGGTACGCCTCGTTGAATGCCTCGATCTCCTCCGCCGACAGCTTCGACAGCGGCACCAGGTTCTCGTGGCGCACGGAGAAATTGCGGATGGCCCGGAACTTGAGCAGCGATCCCTGGGCCAGATTCTCGGGGTAGTACGCCATCAGCGCGCCGTTTCTGAACAGGTCGTACATGAGTTCTTCGTGCTTGCGCGCCAGCGAGCTCTGCGAGCCCAGCTCGTACCCCATCGTCGGATTGAGATAGACGCCGCGCTGCACCGCGTCGCGAATCATCTGATCGATCCGCGCGGTGTCCTTGAGAAACAGTCCCCAGTGCAGATATTGGCCGCGCTGGTAGTTCTCGAGCTCCTGCGGCGTCATCAGCGCCTGCGCGAATCCCCAAATGTGTTCGACGCCGTCGTGTCCCGCCTTGATCGACTCCGGCGCGAGATCCGTGTGCCCGAACACGAACAGGCCCGCATCGTGAACCGCCTCCGCGGTCCAGGTCCACATCTGTCGGTTGTCGGCGCCGAACTGCGGCAGGTTCGCAAAATCAGGTTCGCCTTTGAGCCATTCCTGTACGCCGGCGCGGATCTGTTCGCGCGTCATCGATGGGTTGATGAACGTGTTCAGGTTCGTTCGACCGGTGCCGAAGAGCCGCGGCGCACGGAAATCCGGCGAGTGCGAGTTCTTCCAGTACGCCTCTCCCACGACGGGCCGCACGCCCAGCCCCATGACGCTCGTCACGCCGAAGTTGAGAAACAGCTCGCCGAGGAACGGTTGATAGTGCGTGTGGGAATCGAACAGGCCTGGAATAATGAATTTGCCAGGCAGGTCCACGATGGCCGCGCCGGCTGGAATCGGCGTCGTTGGCCCGCCGAACGCAGCCATTCTGTCGCCTTCGATCACGATCACGGCGCCGGGTACCGTCGTGTTCGCGATGACATCGATGACCGTGGCGCCCCTGAGCACGGTACGGGCGACGGGAGCGGGCTGCTGTGAACCGACAACACCGCTGAACATCGCCGCCGACGCGAGCGTCGAGGCGATCAGCCGTGCAGAATGCTGCATACGCTACTCCACGGAAAACGCAAGCAACACGTTGCCGGGAAGGATGCCGCCGTGGTGCGAGTAGCCCGAATTGACGAACAGCATGCCGCCGACCACTGCGGCGCCGCCGTTGCTCATCGACCCGCCGTTGGCCTGCACATGATTGACCGTGGCGAACTCGCGCGCGGTGTCGTACTCCCAGCGCACCGTGCCGTCGCGCGTCGAATAAGCGCGCAGGCGGCCGTCCATCGTCCCCGAGAACACGAGATCAGGAATTGCCGTCACCGCGGCGTTCTGGGACGGCTTGCACGGATTCCTGTTGGCGCAGCCCGCGCCCGCCGCGCTCCAGACGACACGGCCCGTGCGCAGGTCCACCGCATTCATCCCGCCGCTTGCCCCCGGGTTGTCCGCGATGAAATCCGCGTTGGCAGCGTAGATGTTCACGCCGTCGGTCGCCGATCCCCAGAACACGCCGCCCGACGACGACCCTTGCGCAACGCGACGCTCCCAGACGATCTTGCCGGCGGCATCGGGATCGAAGCCGAAGATGACACCCGACTTGTTGCCGACCACGATCAGCTGACGGCCTCCGCCGACGTCGACGAGGAACGACGAGCCGGTGAAATCGAAATCGGGCGCGTCCTTGTCGGGGCACACCGCAGCTTCGCGATTTGGCGCGCGGCAGCTCCCGTTCCAGATGTCGTTCTCGGTGATCTGCCGCGACCAACGGACGCGACCGGTGTTGAGATCGAGCGCCAGCAGTGAATCCGACAATGCGGTCGCAGGCGGCGCGAAGTTGTTGCCGGTGCCCACGTAGAGCACGTTCCGCTTCGTGTCGATCGTCGGCGTGTTCCAGATCGCCCCGCCCGCCGGCCCGTACAGCTGCGTACCGACGCTGTTCTTCGTGATCGGCACCGCCTTCTCCACAACCGTGTATGTCTTCCAGAGGCGCTTGCCCGTTTTCGCCTCGAGCGCGACGACACTCCCGCGGAATGAGCAGCACGGGTACCGCGGATCGCCCACCTGCGACTCTTCGCGGGAGGAGACCGGCACGTACAGGCGGCCGTTGTGGAGCTGCGGCGCCGCCGTGATCGCCGCGTGCGGATGATCGTCCACCTCGACTTTCCAGAGGACTTTGCCCACCTTCGCATCCACCGCATAGACGGTGGCGCTCTGATCGCCGAAGTACGCGACGAGCATTCCGTCGGGCCGCTCGTCGAGCGTGATCGCGCTGCGAACTGCCGCCTCGACCTCGAGCGTCCAGTACACGCAGCCGCTCTTCGCATCCAGGGCGTAGAGCTCGCCTTCGGCGGTCGCGACGTACACGCGGCCCGCGACGATGACCGGCTGCGTGCCCGCGGAGCTTGCGCCGGGGAACCCGAAGGCCCATTTCAACGTGAGCCGCGGCACTTCCTCTGCTGTGATGCCGGCGGCGTGCGCTGCTTGAAACCGTGTATTCCCGATTCCCAGCCCCCAGCCGTTCCAGGACGGCCGGGCAAATGCCTTGGCCGGTGGCGCGGTCGCATCACTGCAGAATGCGGATTTCGGCATGGCGGCGTCAGAAGCCGCCAGTGGTTTGCCCGAAACGTACGCCGCTAGCGTCCGACGCTGTGCGCGGCTCCGCTCGGCGGCGCGCGCGCGCATCGAACCGCGTTCGAGTGCCGCCAGCACCTGCTCGGCGCTCAACCGCCGCAGCGTGTCGAGGCGCGGTGCCTGTGCATCGGCGGCCGGGCCGTCATGACACATGGCGCAGTAGGTCTTGAAGAGGGCTGCGCCGTCAGCCTGGGGCGCGGCATCCTGACCAGCCGCTGGCGCGGCCAGCAGCAGCAATGCGCCGACGTTGACGAGCCGTCGTAAATTGCTCATGACGGGCGCCATTCTACGCCGCTCCAGTCTGATCGAAGGCAGTCAACCTTCAAGGTGCGTGTCGAGGATACAATTCGTTGCAAGCAACACAGAAGGAGGTTTCGATGCGTCAGTACACGATGCCAATTGCGATTATCGCGGCGCTCTTCGTGGGGTACTTCGCCGCGAATCGGACTGTTCCGGTACAGGCGCAGTCAAGCGGTCCGGCGAGCCATGCCGCCGTGTCCAACGACCTCGGTTCCCTCGAATCGACGGGACCGTACGAGGTCGTCCCAAATTGGCCGAAGGACCTCAGCACGCTCCCCGGTAAGGAGAAGTGGACCTTCGGCGCCGGTCAGGGTGTGTTCGCGGAAAGCCCGGACCGTATCTATTACATCCAACGCGGGTCGCTTCCGATCATTCCGCCTCAGGGCCGAGGCGCGCCGCCTATCGAGGCGCCGAACGTTGCTCCGAATCTAGCCTTCCCCGTGGCAGGGATGTGGCGCAACGCGACCAACGCGAGCCCGCCGGGAGCGCTCTTCAAGCCGGGCACGCAGGAACCGGGTGACGACTCGGATCGCGGAGTCAACGGGAAGGACTTCCTGTGGGAGAACTGCATCCTCGTCATCAACCGCAACGGCGACATCATCGAGAACTGGTCGCAATGGGACAAGATCCTGCGCCGTCCGCATTCGGTCTACATCAGCCCCTACGATCCAGAGAAGCACGTCTACATCGTCGACGACTATCGCCACGCGATCTTCAAGTTCACCCATGACGGCAAGCAGCTGGTGAAGACCATCGGCACGCCGAACGTGCCCGGGTCCGACTCCACACACTTCTACCGGCCGACGTTCATGGCGTTCAACACCGATGGCAGCTGGTACAACTCGGACGGCTACATCAACACGCGCGTCGTGAAGTTCGACAAGAACGACAACTACGTGACGGCCTGGGGCGAGAAGGGAACCAACACCGGCCCGAACGGGAAGATCGAGACCCGGCCGAACTACTTCAACAACGTGCATGGTGTCGGCGTCGACATCGCCACGCAGGAGGTGTACGTCAACGATCGCGGCAACCGTCGCATCCAGGTCTTCGACAAGGACGGCAAGTTCATCCGCATGTGGTCGATGCAACCTGGGACGACCGGCCTCGATCTGCACTTCGTCTATCTCGACGCGGATCGCAAGGTCTGGGTGTTCGACCAGGTCAGCCAACAGCTGGCGCAGCTCGATCGCCAGGGGCACCTGATTTACGCGTGGGGCGGGCTGGGTGCGTGGCCGGGTGCGCTCTTCGGCGTGCACGGCATCAGCGTGGACCAGGAACAGAACCTGTACCTCGCGGCGGTCGGCCGCGGCGGCGTGCAGAAGTTCCGTCCGCGGCAGGGCGCCAATCCCGCGCTGCTCGTGGGCAAGCTGGTCTACTCCGCCTGGAAGTAGCGGCGTTGCATTCGTTCGGATCGTTCGGGTCGTTCGAACGATCCGAACGCTCCGAACGACTAGTCTTCAGCGCGGTTCGACACGCGGACGCGGCACCTCGAAGGTCAGGAAGGTAAGGTTGCCCTCAGTCGCCTGGTGAGGAACGCTCTCCGGGAAGAACAGGACGTCACCCTTCGACACTTTGTGCACCGTTCCCCCTTCGATGCGCCGGCCGACCTGCTTCCCGTCTCTCATGATCGGCACCAGTTTTCCTCCGGTCGTCACCGCGCCGCTGCCGTCCAGAACAAACCACATCTCGGCTTCCGTGTTGTGCGCATTCCCGTTCTGCGGCTGCATCCGACGGTCGATCGCCATCCGGTAACCGAGGCCGGTGATGGACGAGGCGTCGTAGCGCTCGAGGATCGTCGTGTTGGCACTGGGACGCGAGGGAAGCTTGGCAGCCGTCGCGGCGAGGTCCGCAGCGGACATGTAGAACGCCTGTTTCGGGTTGGATGTGTCTTTCGGCATCGGCTCGTTTTCCTGCGCCGACGCCGACGCGGCAAGCGCCAGGACCATGGCACCCATTAGCACGATTCTCATGGTGACCTCCTCTAATTAACCCTTTTCTTCCAGAGTTCCCACGAACGCCCGACGGTCGCGAGATTGATCGCGTCGGCCTTTCGTCCTTCTTCCTCGTCGAGGGCCGCCATCGTGCCGCCGAGCGTTGCGGCCTGAAGCTGCACGCGCGCGCTCACCTCCGTGAAGATGGCGCGGAAGACGGCCGACTGGAGATCCGGCGCGACGGCGACGAACCCGTGTGCGCGCAGGAGCAGGACCGCCTTGTCGCCGAGCGCATCGGCGAGCGCCGCGCCTCGTTCCGCGCTACTGATGACGATGTCGGTTGCGCCGAACCGATCGCGGATGTCGAACACGGGAACGCCCGCCGCCAGGAACGCGGCGTTGTGGTAGGTCGCGCGCATCGGCGTGTTCACGAGGCCGAACGGAATCACAGCCGCCGAATGGCCATGTGCAATCGCCATGACGTCCGCCCGCTTCTGATAAATGCCGCCATGCAGAAACCGCTCGATGAACGGCTTGCGGCTGTCGTTCGCGCACGCCACACAGTCGAGCGTGAACTCCATGATGTCGTCGGCGGTCACCAGCTGCGGCGCGAGTGATCGCGACATGAGAAATCGATCGGAGCGCTCGGGATGGCGCATCGACACATGACCAGCCGCATCGAAGACGCCCTGATCGACCAGGATGCGGCTCGCGGCGGCGAGATCTTCGAGCACGGCGCGATTCACGACGTCAACGGCCACCGGTGAAGAGCACCACAGCCTGGGCCAGCGTCACCCACGTGCCCCATGCCAGAGGCACACCGACCGCCGTCCATGCGAGTGCGGTGCGCATGCCGAATGGTGGTGTGGAGGCCCGGGATCCGGGATCCGGGATCCGGGATCCGGGATCCGGGATCCGGGATCCGGGGTTCGGCGTTCGCGCGGCGGGTTTCGCGAACCAGCATTCAGGGAGCGGTTTGACCAGCGCGTTGGCGATGAAGCCAAGCACCAGCAGGCCGGCGAGGATGTACATCGTGAAGTCGTACACCTGCTGACGCGGCACGCCGGCGGCGAGCTGTGCCTCGCGGATGTAGTTCACGAGCACGGGACCGATGATGCCCGCGGTCGACCACGCGGTCAGCAGACGACCGTGAATGGCGCCGACATACTGCGTCCCGAACGTATCGGCGAGGTACGCCGGTATGGTGGCGAACCCGCCGCCATACATCGACACGATGATGCAGATGGCGAGCACGAACGGCGCCTGACTCCCGGCGCGAGCCAGCGATGGCGCGGATGCGTAGAGCGCGATGCCAAGCAGAAAGAACGTCGCGTAGGTCGCTTTGCGGCCGATGTGATCCGACAGCGATGCCCAGAAGAACCGTCCGCCGATGTTGAACAGTGAAATCAGGCCGGTGAACCCCGCGGCGACCGCCGCAGACGCGCCAAAAATTTCCTGCAGCATCGGCGACGCCATGCCGATGACGCCGATGCCGGCACTGACGTTCAGGCAGAGCACAGCCCAGATCAACCAGAACTGCTTCGCCTTGACCGCATCTCGGTAGTGAACCGAGTCGTCGACAGCGCGCGGGGCCGACGACGTGTCCGTCGTATCTCGAATCGCGGAGGTGGAAGCGCGAAGCGAGTCCGGGACGCGATACAAGAACGCGCCGCTCATCATGAACACGAAATAGACCGCGGCAAGCACCAGGAACGTTTCCCAGACGCCGACCGAGGTCGGCGTACGGAAGTACGTCATCAGCGAATTCGCCAGCGGCGCCCCGATCATCGCGCCGCCGCCAAACCCCATGATCGCCATCCCGGTTGCCATACCGCGTCGGTCCGGGAACCACTTGACGAGCGTCGATACGGGCGAGATGTAGCCGAGGCCGAGGCCGACTCCGCCAATCACGCCGCCGCCCAGCCACATGATCCACAGCTGGTGCACGATGACGCCAATCGCGGCGATGACGATGCCACCGCACCAGCAGAAGGCCGAGACGACGCCCGCCTTGCGCGGACCGGCGCGCTCGAGCCAACCGCCCCAGAATGCGGCGGACGAGCCAAGAAACACGAAGAAGAGCGTGTACATCCAGCCGAGATCGGACACGCGCCAATCACACGTCGTCGTAAACAACGCGCGGCCGAGCGTCAGGTCAGGACAGGCAACCGACTGCGTCACGCCGAGCGCGCGCGACAGCGGCAGCCAGAACACGCTGAAGCCGTACGCCATACCGATGCAGAGGTGAATGGCGAGCGCCGCCGGCGGTACGAGCCACCGGTTGAAACCGGGTCCGGCAACGATGCGTTCCCGATCGAGCAAGCCTGGCGACGGCCGCGCCGCGGCTACTTCCATGGCATCACCGATA
>Ga0207674_10006214_pt1 | contig 14078 bp, 14 predicted proteins | sample KBSCornC72_FD_184303 | JGI IMG/M metagenome (GOLD analysis project Ga0207674, IMG submission 184303) | Corn rhizosphere microbial communities from Kellogg Biological Station, Michigan, USA - KBS Corn C7-2 (SPAdes) (version 2) | ecosystem: Host-associated > Plants > Roots > Rhizosphere > Soil ... | reverse complement strand
ATAACGTCGCCCGGCTGCACCTGTGGCGCGAACTCAGGCAGCACCTCACACAGACAGTGTTTCGCCAGTTGCGCCCGGTCGGTGGTGACGTTGTAGCGTCCAGGAATAATGATGTCAGTGTTGATATTATCGCCAAGTTTCCAGATTCGGCTCATGATTCTCTATCCTCTTCTCTCGATGATTATGCTGTTACAGATAGTCGCGTGGATCGGTGATATAGCCGGTCAGCGCCGAAGCGGCCACCGTGGCGGGGCTGCCCAGGTAAATTTCTGCTGTGGGATCGCCCATGCGCCCGGTGAAGTTGCGGTTCATGGTGGTCAGTGCGCGCTCGCCGGGAGCCAGCACGCCGAAATGGCGTCCAATGCAGGGACCGCAGCCGGGCGTGCCAACCGATGCCCCGGCCTCGATAAACGTCTGGATATAGCCCAGGCGTAGCGCCTCCAACTGGATTTCACGCGAGGCGGGAATAATCACCATGCGCGTCTCAGGATGCACACGCCGTCCTTTGAGAATGCTCGCCGCGATGGCCAGGTCGTCCAGACGGCCATTTGTGCAGGTTCCCAGAAACACCTGGTCGAGCTTGACCGACGTCACTTCAGCAACCGGCACAACATTATTCACATCTGGCGGGCAGGCGATCTGTGGCGTGAGCGTGCTGGCGTCGATCTCAAAGACCCGCTCATAGCGCGGCTCGTGTACCCTGAGCATGGGATACTTCGCTTCGGTGCGCCCGGTCAGCCACGCGCGCGTCGTCTCGTCTGCCGCGATCAGGCCAGCCTTGCCGCCCATTTCGATCGCCATATTGCAGAAGGTGAAGCGTTCGCTCATCGAAAAGTTTTCGATCAGTTCGCCGGTAAACTCAAGTGCGCGATAATTTGCGCCATCCACGCCTACGCGCCGCACCACTTCCAGCGCGGCATCTTTGGCGTAGACGCCCGGCTGCAACTGGCCGGTCAAATGCACATTGATCGTTTCTGGTACGCGGAACCAGGCTCGCCCGGTGGCATAAGCGACAGCGATATCGGTCGAACCCATGCCCGTGCCAAACGCGCCGAACGCGCCATAGCTGCAACTGTGGCTATCCGCGCCGACAATGACCGCGCCCGGCGTGACAAAGCCCATTTCCGGCATTACCTGGTGACAGATGCCCTGTTGCAAAATCTCCAATCCCTGTTCGCGAGCAAAATTGCGCGTCTGACGGTGCAAGCCTGCCGCCTGGATGGTCGCTGCGGGAATAATGTGGTCAAAGATCAGATGTGAACGCGAGCGATCGAAGACTTTACCTCCGGTCTGGTCAGCCAGCTTCTGAAATGCCTCAATGGCCAGCGGCGTTGTTGTATCATGGCTCATCACATGATCGACTTCGACCACAATCGTCTCGCCTGCGTGAACGGGTCGTCCCAATTTATGGCTAAAAATCTCTTCGGTTAAGGTTCCCATTGCTGTGTTCTCGCTTTCTTGAATGATTCAGATTATCCGCGTTCAACCGACACACCTGCGCGCAACTGCACGTACCAGGTGCGAATAAAGGTATCGACTTCTGGCATGCTCAACGCTCCGGCTTCGGCCCTGGCTTTGAGGGCGTTGGTAAGCTGGCCGATCTCGTCGTTCGTGAGTTTCATGCCCAGTTCGCTTGCGCGTTGCCCAACGGCGTGGCGACCAGTGTAGCGCGAGCCGATGTCGAGCTGGCGGTCCAGGCCGAAGTCGCCGGGATTGAGTGCCTCGTACGCTCGCGGATTATTCAGCACCGCTCTGGTATGCACCCCGGCGCGATGGGTGAAGGCACCGGGCGCGGTGATTGGCATGTTGAATGGAATATGGACGTTCAGGCAGTCCGCGACATACTGATCGAGCGCGACGAGCTGGCCCAGATCGTAGCCATCCAGCAATTCGGCATGATGGGTATAGAGTTGCGCGATCAGCCCGCTCAGGGGCGCGATCCCGTTGCGTTCGCCGATGCCCAACACCGTCACATCCAGGCAATCCGCGCCACCTTCGAGGGCCGCGACAGTATTGGCCAGCGCGCTCCCGGTGTCGTTGTGGCCGTGAAATTCAATGCCCACGTTGGGATAGCGTTCGTAGCAGAGCCGCACGAGCTGCTCAACCTGGCGTGGACGGGCAATGCCCACCGTGTCCGGCAGGCCAATGCGCTCAACTCCTGCCTCCACCACCGCGTCAAAGACGGTCAGTAGATCGACCAGGTCGCTGCGAAAGGCATCCTCGGCAGAGAAACGCACGTAGCGGCCAGCCTCGCGAATGCGGCGGATCAAGGGCAGCGCGTCGGCCAGGATTTGTGTGATGGCTCGTCCGTGACTGTGTTCGCGCAACTCGGCTGACGTGCCGTAGAAGAGATTCAGGCCCGCGACCTGCGTATCTAGCGCAGCCAGCACATCAGCTTCGACGCAACGCACGTGCGCGACGATCTTGATGCGCAGATTGAGTGCGCAAAGCTGTTCGATCGCGGCGCGCGTATCCGGCGAAGCAATGGGTGAGGGGACTTCGAGCATCCCAACGCCGATCGCGTCAAGCTGGCGCGCGATAGCCAGGCGTTGCTCCGGGCAAAAATAGGCCCCGGTAAACTGCTCGCCTTCGCGCAGGGTGGTGTCAAGAACGGTCAGTTGGTTCATACCGCTGTTCCTCCGGGCTGCACCAGTGCGCGCAGCACATTTTCCAACACGTCGATGGCGCGCAGGTATTCATCAAGCACGATATGTTCTTGCGGCGTGTGGTCCAACCGCGCGTCTCCAGGCCCATAGGCCACAATATTTTCGCCCCAGATCGGCCCCACGACATTCATATCCGATGTGCCGGTCTTGAGCTTGAAGGCTGGCTGCACGCCGCTCGTGCGTAACGCTCTGACAAAGGTGCGCGCCAGCGGCGTTGTGCGCGAACTCTGAAAGGCGCGCTCTTCGCCTCTGAAGCTCAATTGCACGTCGAGTTCCGCCGCCCACGCTTCAAGCTGAGCGCGCAGGACCGCGAGGTCGCAGGTGGGCGGCAGACGGTAGCCGATGGTAAAATCTGTGCGCTCTTCCAGCCCATCCTGCTGACTATTGATCGCGCGTAGCGAGGGCATGAGCGCGGCGAAGGTCGAATTGCCCGCGTGGGCCTGATTCCAGGTTTCGCAGCTTGCGCGCACACGCTCCCAGAACTCCGCCGCGATCTCGCTGCACGCCCGCTCCGGTCCCGCGCTATGGCTGAGTGCGCGCCTGACCTGGCCATCGAGCAGCAGGCGACCTTTATAACCGAGCGTGACCGCGCTACTCCCGCTTGGTTCGCCAATAATGCAGGCTGAGGGTTGATAGCGTCCAACGACTGCCCGCGCGCCTCGCGAGGTCGCGGCCTCTTCTTCAACCGCGCCGATCACCAGAATTGGCCGCGTCAATGGGCCAGATCGTGCTACGCGAGCCGCCGCGCAGAGGAGCGCCGCGAGTGGTCCTTTGGCATCAACCGCGCCGCGCCCGTAGAGCTTGCCATCCTCGATCCTGATTGGCACGACGCCGCGCACCGTGTCCATATGCCCCAGCAGCACGATCGGCTGAGCCTCGCTCGCCAGGCCCGCTCCGGCCACGAAATTGCCCGCCTCGTCAAGATGCGCCTCCAGACCCAGGCCGCGTGCCTGCTCGACCAGGTAGCGCGCAACCACACCCTCCTGGCCCGAATAGCTGGGAATGCGCACCATCTCATGGAGTAGCGCCACTTCTGGCCGTTGAGCATTGGTAGCTTCAGCCTGTGTAGCCGCTTGCTGAGTATTTATAATGCCCTGTCGTCCGCTCGCACGTTCAGCAGAATTTCCTGGCGTGTCGTTCAGCACTTCTTCAATGACGTGCAGCACGTGCGTCAGTTGCTCGCGAGTGATAACCAGCGGGGGGAGCAGACGCAGGACACGCGGGCCAGCCGGAAGGGCCAGAATGCCGCGCTCACAGAGCCGCTCAAGATAAGGCTGGACCTTCGTATTCAACTCGATGCCGAGCAACAGTCCGCGCCCGCGTACCTCGCGGATCAGCGGCGAATGTATTTCGCGCAACCGTTGCAGCGCGTACTCGCCCAACTCTGCCGCGCGACCGGCCAGGTCTTCGCGTTCAAGAATATTCAGCGTGGCCAGGGCTGCCGCGCAGGCGACGGGATTGCCGCCAAAGGTCGTGCCATGCACGCCCTTGCCAATGCGCCCGCTCGCCTGGACACGCGCGCCCAGGCAGATCGCGCCCATTGGGATACCGCCGCCGAGCGCTTTGGCCAGGCAGAGAATATCTGGTTCCAGGCCGAAGTGTTGACTGGCGAAGAGGCGTCCGGTGCGTCCGAAACCTGTCTGCACCTCATCTACGATCAGGAGTGCGCCCCGTTCGCGGCAAAGCGCGGCCAGCCCATTCACATACTCTGGTGTGGCGCAGTGAACGCCGCCTTCACCCTGGACCAGCTCAATAATCACCGCCGCCGTGTCCTCGTTGATCGCCGCGCTAGCTGCATTCAGATCGTTGTAGCGGATATGTGTAAAGCCGGGGACGAGCGGCGCGAACGGCTCGCGATAATGCGGCTCCCACGTCGCCGAGAGCGCGCCCATGCTCCGTCCATGAAAGCCGCGCAACGTGGCGATGATCCCGGTGCGCCCAGTGGCCAGGCGCGCAAACTTGAACGCGCCTTCGATGGCTTCGGTCCCGCTATTGCAGAGAAAGATGCGCGCGTGTTCGACCGGCACAAGCGCCGCCAGGCGCTCCAGTAGTCGCGCCCGCGTGTCGTTGTAGACGATCTCAGGGCATGTCACCAGACGTAAGGCTTGCTCAGAGATGGCTTCAGCGATTTCAGGACGTCCATGACCGAGATTGGCCACGCCATGTCCAGCCGCGCAATCGATATATTCGCGCCCCGCCTCATCCCAGAGTAGTGCTCCCTGGCCGCGCACCAGCGCAATCTGGCGTTTGCTGTAGACCCCACTGGTATAGGCATCTTCTGTTTCAATGATGGTATTGGTGGCTGTAAGCACTGCCTACCCCTTTCCGTCAACCGCGACCAGGGCCGCGCTTGCCTCAATTGTTGTGCCAGACCCGCTGAGCAACTCGCGTAGCGGTGCGTTGCCGATGTGGACGCGCCGCACTCCGCCCGTGATGGCCTCCTGCGCACCCAGCAGCTTTTTGCGCATCCGTCCCTGTGCATAGGTTGTGTACTCGTCCATGTGCTCTGCCTCGATACGGCGAATCAACGATGTGGGATCGTCCACCGTGCGCAGCAGACCCGGTACGTTGGTCGCGATGACCAGTTCATCGGCGTCCAGTGCTCCGGCGATGGCGGCAGCCGCGCGGTCGCCATCGACGTTCAATCGTTCGCCTGCGTGACTGAGAGCCAGAGGTGCGATGACGGGCAGATAACCGGTAGCAAGCAGCATATTCAGCAATTGCGCGTTGACGTGTTCGATCTGTCCGGTATAGTCGTCGCGCACAATCTGCACGCGGTCATCAGGTGTGAGTGCGCGAATGGCTGATTTGCGCCGGGCGAGCAGTAAGCGACCATCGACGCCTGCCAGGCCCAGCGCGTTAATGCCACGCCCCTGCAATTGCGCGACCAGCTCCGTGTTGATTTGCCCTGCAACTGCCATCGCATAGATACGCAGCGTTTCGCAGTCGGTGTAGCGGCTGGTCATGCCGCCAGGAGAAGTCAGCGTACGCACTTCGCGACCCATTTCGCGGGCCAGCTCGTTCGTCAGATCAGAGCCGCCGTGAACCAGCACAAGGCGTCGATCGCGGCCCGGCTTGCTCAGATATGCCGCGATTTCGTCCAGCACGCGCTCGGTGGCTATACCTGCCGCGCCGCCAATTTTGATTACCAGCGTCATCGTCCTCTTGCTCCTCTCTACACCGGATGCAGGCCGGGGAAACCCAGCCCCAGCGTCTCATCCCAGCCAAACATGCAATTCATGCTCTGGACGGCGTTGCCTGCCGCGCCCTTGACCAGATTATCCAGCGCCGCCATGACCACGACGCGCCCCTGTTCGGCGTCCAGTTCAAAGCCAACGTCACAGTAGTTACTGCCACTCAGAATCTTTGGTTCGGGATAGCGATAGACGCCCTGGCGCTCCTTGACCAGCCGCACAAAAGGCTCACGTCCGTATGCCTCGCGGTAGACCCGCCAGAGCCGCTTCTCATCGATGGCCTGATTGACGAACACCTGAGCCGTGACCAGAATGCCGCGCACCATTTCGACCGCCGTGGCTGAGAAGGCGAGCACCTGCGTCAATTTACTTCCACTCTCGCGGCCAAGCTCCTGTATCAGTTCGGCGCTGTGACGATGGCCGGTTGGTTGAAACGAACGCACCGCACCGCTGCGATCGGGATGGTGGCTGCTTGCGCCCGGTGTCGCGCCCGCCGCCGAAGAGCCGATTTTGGCCTCGACAACCAGGGGCATTTTCTGCTCAACCAGTCCGGCGCGATAGAGAGGCGCGAGTCCCAGGATAGCCGCTGTTGCCATACAACCGGTGCCGCTTACCAGGCTGGCCGAACGCAACTGTTCGCGGTGCAGTTCGGGCAGACCATAGACCGCTTCACTCAGGAGCGCGGGCGCAGGATGTTCGCTACCGTACCAGCGTGTGTAAAGCTCTGGCGAACGCAGGCGAAAATCGGCTGAGAGATCGATTACCCTGGGCGCGAGTTCTCGATACCGCTCAATATCCTGCGCCGAACGGCCATGTGGCAGGCAGAGAAAGAGCAGGTCACAGGTCGTCAGATCATCGGGTCGACAGTAACGTAGCGTGGTCACGCCTCGCAAATTCGGGTGTGTGCTGTAGACGAATTGCCCCGCGTGACTGCCAGATGCTACCTGGACGATCTCAACCTCTGGATGGAAGAGCAAGATACGCAGCAACTCACCCGCTGTATAGCCCGATCCGCCCACAATGGCGACGCGCAAACGATTCATCGCGTTCCTCCCTCGCTCGTACTCACCAGTTGCGCTCTGGCGGCTCCGTGCGTTTGTCTCGCCTGAGCGCAGAGGTATTCGATGATCTCCTGGGGAATGTTGACCCCGGTGGGTGCGCTGCTGTTGCGAAATTCCATCGTCGCGTTAATCTCGTTGACCAGGTAGCCGCGCTCTTCGTCCTCAAAGACATCAATGGCCAGGATGCCGCCGCCGACAGCCTGGGCCGCGCGCACGCATAGCTCGTTCAGTTCAGGCGTCACCGGGCAATTGCTGGCGCTCCCGCCGCGCGCCGTGTTTGTGATCCAGTGCGCGCTGGTGCGATAGATCGCGCAGATTGTACGTGTGCCGATCACGAAGGCGCGGATGTCGCGCTGTGGCTTGGCGACGTACTCTTGAATGTAATGAATCTGGTGCTGATAGCCGCCGAGCGTCTCCTGATGCTCCAACACGGCTTCAGCGGCGTCGCGATCGCTGACCCGCGCCAGCAGACGTCCCCAGGAGCCGCTGACCGGTTTGAGAACCGCTGGATAGCCCAGCTCCTCAATGCCTTGCACCGCGCTCTGTTGCTCAAAGGCCAGCAGCGCGCGCGGCGTGGGAACACCCGCTTGAAGCAGCGCCAGGGTGGTTAGCAGCTTATCGTTGCAGGTGGCTGTGACGCGCGCGGCATTGAGCACGGGAATGCCCCACTGTTCCAGCACGTACGACACTGCCAGGCCGCGTGACTGACTGACACTCCGGCAGAGCACCGCGTCAAACGTGCGCCAGCGCTCGTCCGGGCGGGCCAGGTCGAGCATCAGTTGCCCGTCATCGATAATCTCAAGCTCGACACCGCGCTGCTGCAACGCCTCGACCAGCAATTTCTCTTCGACCCGCACACGCGAGGCCAGGATCGCTATGCGCATCGGTTTATTCTCCCCAGTCTTCCTGAACCTGTGGGGCCAGCGCCACTTCTGGCTGCCCCACATTCAAGACTTCCAGTTCCGCGCTACAATCCGGGCAATAGAGGACCTCGCCAACCAGCAGACCCTCAACGCTCAGTTCCGCCTCGCACTCAGGACATTGTGCTACCTGTGCCATTTTCGTGTTCTCCTTCTTAATAACTATCCAGCTTCTCTTGCCGTCCAAAATTTAGTTAATAAAAAACGCCCTTCGCACTCGCTTGCAAGAAGCGAAGGACGAAGAGCGATATGTATCTTATCCATCTGACACAAACGATTAGATCATCGTTTTTATGTGTCAGATGAAAGGAGTCACTTAGCTCTCGTGGTACCACCTTCATTTATGAGGACAACACTGCCCTCATCTCTTCGGGAAGAGCGCAAACACATCTGTTCGCGATTCCCTTTGCTCGTTTACGGGAGCGCCCGGCGAATTCTACTCTTGCCCAGGTGAGTGAGCAATTTCCTCTCGCGGCTTCCGGTTCTTTTTCACGCTGACTGGCCTGCGGGCTTTGCAGCTTCCGCCCGCTCTCTGTCTGCCTGGATCATCGTTACTCGTCCGATCACAGCCTGTTTACCGTATTTGATTGTTGTTGCAGCATTTTTGAAAAACGCAGGACAAAATAAAACGCCCCTCATCCTCCAACCTGTTTCAGTTGGGAAGGACGAAGAGCGGCAAAAATCTTGTTGATTTGCCAGGACTTCGTGGTACCACCTTCATTCGCTGCTGACTCACATCAGCAGCCTCTGTGGGCAATCTCCAGCGATGTGCCTGTTGCCCGTTCACGGGGGCGACCGGCGAGTTCTACTTTCACTCAACGTATGGAGCAATTTCTTCTCGCAGCTTCAGGGTCTTTTTCACAGATAGGAGACATATGGGCTTTGCACCGACCGCCCATTCTCTGCAAGCTCCCAGGCCTGTTACTCGTTCCTGCCATGCTTGTACGTGATTCAGTTTTTTGTTTACCGAAAACATTTATACCATGCGAAATCGGCATTGTCAACCCCTAGAAGCCGCCAATTCTGCACCCTCAACGGTTGGCACTTCGTATAGCATATAATCAATGACCTCCGTATCAATCTCAAGCTGACCGACGAAGTGATCGGATGGTTCGCCCTCCCATTCGATCACGACCACGCCCTGGCCATAGCGATAGGAAGGACCAGCCCAGATGACCGAGGCTGGCAGTTGCTGATCGGCGATCTGTTCTTCAAAGGTTTTGCGTATCCAATCGACCACGAGCGGCGAACAGAGAATGACGATATCCCAGTTCTTTTCCAGGCTCGTTCTCTTGCCCCGCTCCTCCTCTACGCTAGTTTCCGTATCCTGCATATTCTCCATGTGAAAGCCCCTTCCTTGAGTGTAAAGCTCACGATTTATCAGGCATTTCCCGATAGACGGCGATCTGTCCACGATAGCCAACCGGTGTGAGTTGGAAGAGTGCGCCACGCACCTGTTGCGCCTGAGTGGGTGAAATCGGCTGGCCGCGCGTAATTTTCCAGACGATGACCAGGCGCACCTGAGCAACAAGCGCAACATCCAGGATTGACAGCCCATGCTTAGCCAGAAATAACTGAAAAGCCAGCGCGCCCAGATGGGGCAGCGGTTGTGTCGTCTCGTTCGTGTAGTCGAATGGCCCGTGCTGATCCATCGTATCTTCTCCCCTTGCTACGTGAAAAACCTGATTTCGAGAGCTATTTTGTCGGACATTTAAGAATGAGAGATTTTCCTTTCGTCAAAAGGGAAAAATTTATGATACACTTGTTTTGTATCTATTGTCTCTCTTCTCTCAGAAGTTTACTCAATGAACTTGGGGAAAAGAGCAAGAAATTGTCCATAAATCGAGCAAATATGATCGTAAATTGCCAGTGCTCTTGCTAAAGGTCGCTCAGATGTTGTTGAAAGGGAACGTGCAATGCAGAAGACACTACATCCGAACAAGTTGAGAAGATTGCTCGCGGCGGAGGGATTGAATCAACGTGAGGCGGCGCGTGAGTCTGGTATTCCTGAAGGGACATTGCGCCACTATGTTGCGGGTGAGCAGGTGATTCCTAAGAGAGATCGCTTCAGGCTTGCGCAAGTGCTTGGGTGCGATGTGCAGGAATTAGCACCGCAGTACGATACAAGGGTTGATATATCACAGAAATCGGGGTCAAAACACCGTATGGTAGATGATAAAGAACCTCTTTTGCCTTTGGAGAGCAGTGGTTTTTTCTCGTTTGGGGAAAAAGAAACTGCCTTAATCGTTCTTGACGGGAGCGGAACGGAAGCCTATTCTCCGCAAAATATTCAAACCTTTTATGATTTTCGCTCAACGCGCTTTGCTGAGGAAATAGAGCAAATGAGGGAGCAAATAGCGGAGGAGCAGCTTCAGAACGAAGGGAATGGAAAGCTTTTGCAATGGAATGGAGAGATTTACCACCTTGCTAACTACCAATTGAGCCGCGAGCCTATTCATGAGCAAATGAAAGTGCGCCTATGGTTTTATCCTACCGATTATTTTACTGTTTTGGCAAAGAATAGATGCTTAAAAGAGCGAAGTTTTCGCGAAAAGTATAATCTGGGATACGATTATGAACCACTACTTTCTGTAATTCCTATTCCTTTTGGCGTTGGCCTATCTGTAATTACTGGCGATGGGTACATCATATTTGCACAGCGAGAAGAAAACGTGGGGGTTCGCCCTGGATATTTGATGACCTCCATTGAAGAAGGCTTGAGTAGGTCGATTGATAGAAGCACAGCCAGCGACGTCCCGGATGTCTATCGTTGTGCCTGTCGTGGCCTTTCTGAAGAGTTAGGTTTGAGCGAAAATAGGGATTTTTTGGTATCCGATATTCTTTTTCTCGCATTGGGGCTAGATACTGAATACTATATGTGCGGCTTACGCGGTCTTATCAAGGTACAAAAAACAGCACAGGAGATCATCAAGAACTGGCAAATAGGAGTGAAAGATAAATTAGAAAATAAGAAGCTTTCTGCAATTCCTTTCACTCCAGAAACTGTATGTGAGTTTGTCCTTTCTCATGGACCCTGGGGCGGAGGTGCCTTAATGGGAATTTACCACACGCTTGTTCATGAGTTTGGAAGAGAGCACGTGAATCGCGTTCTTTTATCCTATGAAGCTAAATTATGCTGAGGAATATTGTGCTATAATCGGGCTATTGGAAAGCCTGAATAGAGCATTTGTGCGTATTGGCTTGTTGAAAGATGGGAGGCAGGAAAATATGCGTAACCATTTACTCCGTACTGAGAGATTATGTCGTGCCTGGACTCAACAGCAATTGGCGGATTTTGCCGGAATCTCCCTTTCGACGGTGGAGCGATCGGAAAGAGGCGAACCGATACGGGTAGACTGTATTCAAAGACTTTGCGAGTGCCTCTCGAAATCATCCGAAGAATTAGGTTTGCTCAATTCAAGCGTAAAATTTTTGGAAGGTGGTAATCGTATGCAGCAGCAGCCCATATCCTTCAATTTTGAAGAGAGAGACGGGTGCTTTTCTTTTGGAAAGTTAAAAACCACCTGGAAAACACTCGACGGAGATGGTGAGGACACCTATCTCCCTCAGCATATTCATTCTCATTATATCCCCTTTGTTGATGAGCTTCCTGATGATTTGAGGGCAAGAAGAGAGCGTGTTCAGCAAGAACAGGCGCAGAAAAAAGCACAGGGTTTGCCGTCTTTTTGGAATGGTGAGATATACACGCTTGATCGTTTTGTGATTGGCCGGGAGCCAGCGCACGAGAATATGACGCTCGATTTGTGGTTTCGCCCTTCAGATTATTATACGTTTCTCGCCACGAATATGAGCTTAAAAGAGCCAGTATTGCGCGAAAAATATCTTCCTGACACTGATTGGTATGAGCCTGTTCCCCACTTCTCCCATTCTTTCGGTGTTTCGCTGGCTGTAATCACTTCCGATGGATACGCTCTGTTTACTCGGCGCGGGAAAAACGTAGGTAGCCGCCCCGGTGTGTATGATACAGGCATTGTTGAGGGGCTAAGTCGGCCAATTGATCGTGGCACTCATGGAGAAGCGCCAGATGTTTATCGGTGCGCCTGCCGTGGCCTTGCTGAAGAATTGGGACTTCGTGAGGCTCTTGATTTCTCGATCTCTGATATCATCTTTTTAAGTTTTGGAGTCGATACACGCTATGCTTTACGCGGATTGACCGGGATGGTTAAGGTGAAATGTAGTAAGGACAAATTACTCTCACGTTGGGATAACGGTGTCAAGGATAAATTTGAGAATCAAGAGCTTCTGCCCATTTCTTTCACGCCTCAAGAAGTTGTTTCATTTGCTTATACTCATCAGCCTTTTGCCCCTGGACCAACGCTCTATTATGCTCTGGTGCATGCGTTCGGGCGCTCAGCAGTCGAAGACGCATTTGAGGATTGCAAATAGCGTGAGAATGCAGGTCATGTAGCTGGCTTGGACATTCTCCGTGTCACGTTGTAAGCTATGAAAAGACCAATTTTTTGATAGCAAGAAAGGTAGCGTAAGCGTGCCACAGAGATATGATGAACAGAACGACAGGGGAGCGCGAGCTGGGCGCGACCCGATTCTAGGTCAGGGCCACGGCCTCTCAGACGTCGAGGGTCAGATGATCCAGCAGATGATCCGGGAAGAGCAGAATTCCGCCCGCGAGCTTTTTATCCCACAGGAAGATCTGGCCCAGGAAGCCACAACCAGCATGTCAGCGGCAGCGGCGAAAGTGGTGGCAGAGAGCCAGGTGCTGACTATTTTGCAGATGTTTAACCGCGATTTCCTCTATGGTCAGGGGCGTTTCGACGAATATAAGGACGGCCTGCTGCTCAAATGGGGAGATGGCTATTCGCGTCGGCACATCTGGGTCAGCGTGGAGGATAGCAAGCTGCTCTTCGAAACCAGCCATCTCAAACAGTGCAATAAGCCCTACTGCAACGGGACGCATCACGTGCTGACGAAAGACCTCTACACCAACGTAGACTTGATTAACGAGGAACTGGGCGATCTTTTCCGCCATCCCGTCTACGAGCCATCGGACGATTAGGAGAGGCGAGAGACGTGACGACACATATTCTGGCCCTGGAGAAAGATCTTTTCTTCGCGGTCAAGATCCGCGATACTTTGCGCCATCACGAGATGGAGGCGCAGACGGTGCGCACCCTGGAGAAATTTGAGCAGGGTTTGACGACCACTGACGAGGGGAAGCCCGCGTTGGTGATCGTCGATATCGCTATTCAGGGCGTTGATTGGGAAGAGGCGATTCGCCTGGCGCGCGCCAACGGCTATCCAGTGCTGGCCTTTGGCTCGCATATGGATCTGGAGGCGCGCGCCAGAGCACTGCAAGCGGGTGCGCGGCGCGTGGTCGCCAACTCGAAATTCGCCAAAGATATGCCTGGCCTGATCCGGCGTATGCTCAGCGAGCCGGAAGCCGTGCCTGCCGATGAGAGCGATATCGACGAAGACGAGGAATAGTGCGTGGAGAAGTTGCGGATGCGGCGCTAGGCTCGGAGCTGCATCCGCGTCTCATGCGCACGTTTCCAGCCATAAGGGACAAATGCGAGGCTGTACCCTGACGGATGCTTTGGTAGCAGGAGGCGCTGTTGACGATAGGTCCAGCGTGGGTGCAAATAAGCGCGGTGAGAGGGATGGGGTGATTGCGGTTGAACCCGCAGCAGGTGATGACGTGGACGATGTGCGAGATTTCTGCTCATGCAAGCTCCTTATAGTTGCAGAACACACGAAAGAAAAGACCTTTCCTACTAATATATACGTAGGAAAAGGTCTTTCCTTCACACGCTCGGAGGCGCCTATTGCGGATCGGGTATGTGTCGTACTGTTTAGTGACCGCAACCGCAGCCGCGAGCCTCGCCGCCACCATCAGCAGTGCGGAAGGAATGGCCACAGCCGCAGCTCGAAACCGCGTTGGGGTTGTTCACGGTGAAGCCGGCGCCCATCAGCGTGTCGACGTAGTCGATCGAGCTGCCCTTCAGCAGGTCGACGCTGTTGCCGTCGACGTAGACCGTCACGCCGTTCGCCTTGAGGATCTGGTCCTCGGCCGTGGGCGCGTCCTCGAGCATCATTCCGTACCGGAACCCGGAGCAGCCGCCGCTGTAGACGTACACGCGGAGGCCGATCTGGGGGTTGGTCTCCTCAGCCGTGAGCTCGCGGAGCTTCGTTGCGGCCGCGTCGGTCAGGCTGACGACGGTCGGCTGGGTTTCCATCATCTCGGTACGTTCCTCCAGGGAC
>Ga0207674_10006213_pt1 | contig 14078 bp, 10 predicted proteins | sample KBSCornC72_FD_184303 | JGI IMG/M metagenome (GOLD analysis project Ga0207674, IMG submission 184303) | Corn rhizosphere microbial communities from Kellogg Biological Station, Michigan, USA - KBS Corn C7-2 (SPAdes) (version 2) | ecosystem: Host-associated > Plants > Roots > Rhizosphere > Soil ... | reverse complement strand
GGTCATAGTATGGTGATTGAACCATTTGGTGCTACCCTCACTGACATGGGAAATAGACAAGGGATGGAAATTTTGGATATAGATAACTCTAGAATCGATACCGTAAGGAGAACACTTCCACTCTTGAGGAATCGAAGAAGGGATGTCTACAAAAATTATATCAAAGCATTCGATTCCGAGTCATAATGATGAGCAATATTATACCTATTATTTGAACAAATTCTATTCACGCATGTTGTCCACCACCTTTTTCTTGCAAACATAATGTGCAAGATCGGCCATCCACAATGGCAAGTGCTATCCTTTTTAATCAGACCCTTTTGGGGGACCGCCGCCATTGCATTACAACCAGTTACTCTATATTGAGAACAGGCTAAGAATCGTTTTTTGGTTTTAGATGACCTGATAAGGATCATTTCGCCTTTTTGACATTTCGGGCATTTTCCCACTGACATTTTATTTTCAAAACTAGTCAATACATTCTTTATTTCATCTCCAATCGTAGATTCATTCAATTTAAACTCATTTATGGGATTCGACAATGCTTTTTCCAAGTAAACACGAACATCACCAATTTCAAGATCTCCTTCCTGTATTTTTTTAATGCTGGACTCGAGGGAGCTGGTCAATTTAGTCGAAATAATCTCAGAAACAAATTTTTTCATTGTATTGAGTATAGTAAACCCCAATTCCGTCGGTTCTATTCCGTTCTTTTCTTGAAAGATGTATTTGCGTTTTATTAATAAATTTATTATTGCAGCTCGGGTAGATTTTGTTCCAATTCCTTCGGATTCCATTTTATCCAAAAGGCTTGCCTGGTTATATCTGGCAGGAGGTCTCGTATAATCTTCTGACGCTTTGATTTCATTAACCTTTATAGGCTCACTTATTTTAAGTTCCGGCAAATTCGATTCATTGATACTAAAATAAGGTTCATAAAGAGGAATCCAACCCTCATTCAAGATACCATTAGCCTTAGCTAGAAAATAATATCCATTTACATTTATCGTCACTTCGCTGTATTTTGTTAAAGCACTGTTTCCAAAGGTAGCTAAGAATCTCTTAATAATGAGATCTAAGATTTTTCGTTGGAGGACGCTAAGTTTCTTTTGTTTTACACCGGTAGGATAAATAGCTGGATGGGCAGGATCTTCTTCCTTACCCTGATAGGGAGCCAAATATTCTCTTTTCAATATGTCATTTACAATATTTTCATTCGTCTGAAAATAATTCATTTTTAACCGTTCTAGTATCTGTTTGTATCCTATCGAAGGAGGAAGTATTTGACTTGAAGTACGGGGGTATGAAATTAACGCAGCTAGGTAAAGTGATTCTGCTATCGAAAGGGTCGTGGCTGGAGACATTTTGAAAATTCGATAAGCTTCTTTTTGTAGATTACTAACATTAAATGGCGTTGGGGGACTAATGATTTTATCAAATTTTACAATATTGTCAATAGTACCCCTCTGACTTTTGCAAGCAGATAGAATTTTCTCTGTGTCAGATGAATTATGAATTACAGAAATCAAATTAGCTTTGAAGAAAGAACCATCTTTCTCAAATTTTCCTGTAATGTACCACATAGGATCGGGCAAATGCCCACTAATTTTTATCTCTCTATCTACTACAAATCTCAGGGTAGGCCCTTGGACTCTTCCAATGGTCAAGTTATAATACTTGTTATAGTGATTGGTAACGTTGAGGCTAGTAGCAAGTGCCCTAGACAGATTTATTCCAAAAATAAAATCGACTAGATGTCTAGCTTTTCCTGCATTAGCATTTCTTATATTGGTAAGTTGTAAATTCCTAAATGATTTGGTTAATTCAGAATCGGTAAGAGATGAAAATTTGGCCCTTTTTGAAACTTCATACTTATTGTCACAAGCTAATTGAAGAATATTGTACCCAATTAATTCTCCCTCAAGATCATAGTCACAGGCATGAATAAATCCAGAAGCGCCATGTGAAATATTTGATATAATTTGCAAGGTTTGAGAAATCCTTTCCTTCTCTCTTACAATTTTTGAATATCGTGGGGACCATTTAACATCGTATATTGGATACTTTTTTCGATTTTTTTCTACTGGAAATATGCTGTATAGATGTCCTAGTGCAGAGCAAACGATATAGCGTTGATCATCATCTGAAATAACGTCAAAAATAACTACACCAGGCGCGGGTTCTCTCTTTGTCAATTTTTTAGATCCTAGGACTTCAGATATTCTCTTTGCTGCAAGGGGTTTTTCGCAAATTACTACTTGATACTGTCCGGGCTCTAATTGAAATTCTCCTGGCAATTTCAAAAATACTTTGGAGTCATTATAATTTAGATTTTGGGTCCTCAAAAATACTAAAAGATACGGGTTGTAGTATAATGTTGCTCATTCTGTTTTTGGGATCTTTGGGTTTTCTCGAACATTTTTATATTCTCAAAGTAATATTTTTTATATAAATGGTAAATAGTGTATGCGTTCTTGGGGCTGGCAGTACGAAATATGGTAAACTAAGTCAAAGCGTTATTGAGTTGGGACTAGATGCGGCAAAAGGCGCGATTGATTCAGCTGGAATTACACCAAAAGATATCCAGGCAGGCTATATCTCTAATGTGTTTGGAGTTGCGGACAAACAAGTACATATGGCGCCTGTATTGATGAGCAACCTTGGAATTCCTCACATCCCAGGGCTAACAATTGAATCTGCTTGCGGTTCAGGGTCTGTGATGTTTAGAGAGGCCTACGCAAACGTCGCTGCCGGCTTTTACGATTGTGTGTTGGCCGTTGGTGTAGAAAAGGTAACTCATACTGGAACTGCTCTTAGTACCACACTCTTTTCATATTGTTCGGACTTTTTTTATGAAGGGGGAAATGGTGCTTCCTTCCCGGGTTTGTTTGCGTCTATTGCCAGAGCTTACCTAACGAAATACAAAGCGACAGAAGAGGACTTGGCACATGTCGCAGTTAAAAATCATGAAAATGGATTGCTAAATCCAAAGGCACACATTAGAAAAAGAATCACAGTAGATGATGTTTTGAACTCGCCAGTTGTAGCATCACCCCTAAAGGTATACGATTGCTGTCCATTTTCTGATGGTGCCTCCGCTGTCATCTTGTGCAGTGAAGACTTTGCAAAAAAGAATGGTAACAATTACGTAAAAGTAATTGGTTCAGGAAGAGGTGGTTCGCCTGCTGCAGTACAATCGAGGGAGGATATCACGACAATACCAAGTACGCTAATTGCTGCAAACCAAGCATACAAGATGGCAGGAGTGACTCCTAAAGACATTGATTTTGCAGAGGTTCATGATTGCTTTACCATTGCAGAAATTATTGATATTGAAGATTTGGGATTTTTTAAAAAGGGTACTGGTGGCATTGCTGCAAAGGAAGGAATTACTAGACGTAACGGTGAGATCCCAATTAATCCGTCAGGGGGACTAAAATCCAAAGGTCATCCAATTGGCGCGACTGGCGTCGGACAAGTTGTCGAAGTTTTCGAACAATTCACAGGAGCAGCTGGAGAAAGAACTGTAGAAAATGCTGAGATAGCCTTGACCCATAACTTTGGTGCTACTGGAGCAAGTGCAGCAGTTCATATCTTTCAAAAAGTGTAATTTTGGTGAAACAGAATGGATAAAAATTCCAGTACACATGAGAGATTCATTGAGACAGCAAAGAATGGAAAAATTCTCGCCAATAAATGCAAGAACTGTGGTAAAGTTATGCTTGAGACAATGTATTACTGCAGTGGGTGCTCCAAAAGTGATTTTGAATTTGTTGAATTTCCGGGCATTGGCACAGTAGTGACTCATACGATTCAGTCAGTAGCTCCCGAAGGTTTTGAGGATGTCAACTCATATGCCTGGGTAGTCTTCAAGCTGAAGGATGCTCCATTTTCAGCTTCAGGCTTTCTGCCAGGAATTAAAATACCATCTGATTTGCCGATAGGCTCAACGGTCAGCGTAAAAGGATATGATGCCAAACATGGCCTTACATTAGAAAAACAAGCAGACTAACTGCATATTATTAAGTCCCATATTTTCTTTAACCCGAAGAAGGTTTCGAAATATACTAGAAATCATTTAGATTAGCTTTATGTTACTTCTTTGTTGACAGACACTGACAATTATTCTTACATTCATGCAAAACATTATTTTTATTGATGCAGCATAATACACAGCTTCAGAATGATCTGTCTAGTGCTGCTCAAGTTATTAGTAATCAGATTACAAAATTAAACAAGCTCTCAAAGAAATTTGACATTATGGATACTCACTTTAGAAAACAAATTGTACAAAACATTAAAGTCGGTAATAATGTTCGCGCCAAGGCATTAGCTAATGAGCTTGTAAATATACATAGAATCCAACACACTACAAAAAATATGGTAATGACCCTTGAGGTCGTAGCTCTCCGATCTACAATAATAGGTGAATTTGCAATTATCATGGATACGATAAATCCAACTATAGATTTGATAAAAGATATCGAGAGAGATATTTCAATGGTGATCCCCACTGCGCATGAGGTGTTAAACGATGTTACAAACGCTTCATCTGAAATTTTGAATTTCAAAGTCAATCCCGAGCTTAAAATATCTATGCCCGTAGACGAGGAGGCGCTAAGGATTTTAGGAGAAGTTGAAGAGAGTGTTGAAGAAGAGACTAGACAAAAGCTACCCGACATACCTGCTACAATTAATGTGTTGAAAAATAGGAATGAATTAGAATCCCTATTAGAGGAAAATGAAGTTATGATCTAAATTTGATTTTCTAACATAAGTTGGTATATTGTTTAGTGGGTTAATTGTTTTGTACTGTTAGTCAATAACTATTTACGACCCAATTTTAAATTATCTCAAGATAATATCGGGTGAGATGGAGATAGAGGCAAGCCATGATCTAATAACTCAAACTGAAACTAAGCCTAGTGGCATTTTACAAGCAGCAAAAAGAGTTAGAATGATCTTCTCTGTTATGGCGAGTCCTAACAGAATCGATATACTTCGAATTTTAAATTCAAAAGGACCTTTAACTTATTCTGAATTAAAATCGTTAGCTGGTTTCAAATCTAAAAAGGAATCAGGTAAATTTGCTTACCATTTAAGGAAGCTCTTGAGGCAGTCTCTTGTCGCATTAAATAAGGCGGAAAGGAGATATACGATTACCAATCTCGGAAAACTTGTCTTAAGTCTGGCAAGACAAATTGAAGAAAGATCCATCATTGAAAGCGGCAAAATGTACGTGCGAACTTCTAGACATTCAATAGAGGAATTTAATTCAAATAGAATAACTCAATCATTGGTCAGGGAGGCCAATATGCCTCTTGAACAGGCACATAAGATTACTGAAGAAGTGGAAAACAAAGTTTACAAATTCCAAACAGTCTATCTTACTTCCTCTCTTATTAGAGAGACTGTTAATTCAATATTAATTGAGCACGGCTATGAGGAATTCAGATCAAAACTAGCTAGACTAGGTCTTCCGGGCTCCGATATCTCTGAAATGTTTAACAATCCTTTATATAGCAAAAATGGGGTGGAAGGAATTTTATCAGAAACATCTCTTGCAGTTTTTTCCGAAAATCTGCTGTTCAACATGTTACCTAAGGATATCACTGATATGCATCTTGCCGGCGAACTGAATATTTCAAACACCGGGCTTTGGAACTTGGTGCCTGACACCGTATTTATTGATACTCGCAATATCGTTGAAAATGGTCTAGACTTTAAAGGAAAATACTTGAATGTTTCAAGATTGAAACCAATTCGGACTCTTGATGACATTACAGAGGTTCTACCTGTATTAATTTCGGTCTTAAGTAGAGAAACTTCAAGGGAGATAATACTTGATAATTTTGTTTCTAGCATTTCAAAGAGGATTCAGGAGAGTAGTGAGTCAATAGAGGCTGCATTTTCTAGGGTATTTATATCATCATCCATTTCAAGATCATTTTCGTCTTCGGGTTTTCCAGTAGTTACTTTTCCTATCTATCTTGATGAAAGCTCTATAACCAGATCTATTTTGGCGGCCTATATGAAATATTTGGACCACACGCCTATCCCAACTATTGCGTTATCTCTTGTTGGTAAGGACGAGTCTCTAGGGACAAATTCGGATCTGATACCAAGTATCGTCAAAAATGGTGGAATTCTGTCCGCATCCAAGAACTTCAGAAGCCACATGGGGATTGTAAAAAATGCGGCTGACGAGAAAGCTAGTTCGATTGTAAGCTTGCAGTCCTTGGCAATAAATCTGCCAAGACTAGCTTATCAGTCAAATAAAGATGAGACCTATTTCAGAGCCAGATTAGCATTGATGATAAAGCCAGCTATTTCAGCTCTTTTGGCAAGAAAGAACTCTATACTGGAAATGATTCGAAGAGAAATGCTTCCTGTAATGGCCAACATTACTCAAATGATGCAATTAAGCAGGATGAATCTGGTAATTAACCTGACTGGAGTTAGGGAGTCGGTTTACAATATACTAGGACATGAATTTGACGGAGAAGAAATAATTCAAAAGGTATTACATACGGCTGTTGAGGTTGCTTCAGATCAAGGGAAACAAGTTGGAGATGATTCTATAAGAATTGCTATGATTACAGATGACAGTAGTACTAGACTAGCTTCTTTAGACTCTGAAAAATATGGGAACATGTATCGACAAGCTGGTGATAAAATGATGATAAAGTCTTATTCACAGGGTCTTCTTATAAACGGGCGAGATTTACTTGCAAATAGCGGTCCTATAATAGAATCAACTAACTCAATAGACGAATTACTGAATGGTGGAGTTTCTATCAATGTTGATACTAGTGATCTGGAAGATAACGAATTGATAGAGTCCATTAACAAATCTTACGGTTTTAATTTCTTCAGACCAATATATAGAAACAAAATTTGTAGCTCGTGCGGCACCAAGATTTCTATGTCGTCCGGAGTTTGTAAAAGCTGCGGATCTACCAATTTTTCCAATATAATAATACCGAATCAATAAGTTTAAACCTTCATTGTATTATTTTTGTAAAATAATATTTTTAAGCTAGACTCTAGCTGTATAGATGGTTATGGCAAAGGAAATTACCGAAATTGATGATTCTTCGCACGCAAATAAAAAAGCTATCGCGCAAATTAGGAAGAGGGACAAAGGGCTGGTTGATTTTAATAATTCAAAGATTTCTAATGCCATCTACAAAGCGTTAATGGCAGCAGGTAAAACAGATTACAAGCTTGCTGAAAGATTATCAGAAAAAGTTGTACAAAAAATGGATCAACAATTTTCTGTTTTTGATACCAATCGAGTTCCAAGTGTAGAAGATGTCCAGGATATGGTTGAATCAATCTTGATTGAAGAGGGACTTTCAGAAACTGCCAAGGCATATATTCTATACAGACATGAACGCCGCAAGATTAGAGATGAAAAGAAGAAAATTCTAAATAAGAAGGATTTGGACGAAGTTGATAAGTCATTTGACATTAATTCTCTAAGAGTGCTTGCTTCACGCTACTTGTTAAGAGATAACAATAATGAAATAGTAGAAGATCCGAAATTGCTTTTTGAACGGGTCGCAGTTCTCGTAACAATCCCAGATATATTACATGATTCAGAATTGTACTCTAATAGTGAAGTAGTAGTTCAGAATATTACTGAAGCTGAAGAATATTACAAAAAAATAGATGATTTTCATTTGAAACTAAAAATTGGCAATCACTATCTTAACCAATTTCATTTTGAATCAATGATTAGGCATTACATTAATTTGGCAAAAAGTGGACGTATGAAAGTTAGCTTTAAGAACCTTTTGCGGCTTATTGCCGAGGGGCACCTGTCAAAGTACTCTGATAGAATAATTGAATATTATAATCTGATGGTGACAAAAGACTTTTTACCAAACACTCCAACTCTTATGAATGCGGGGGCAAAACTTGGTCAGCTTTCAGCATGTTTTGTATTAGATATGAAAGACGACATGACGGAGATTATGAAATCTTCCACTGACGCAGCGATGATTTTTAAATCTGGAGGAGGAGTTGGAATTAATTACTCAAAACTTCGTCCCGAAGGCGATATAGTAGCATCTACCTCTGGTGTTGCTTCAGGACCGATCTCGTTCATGAGAATTATAGACACAATTACTGATGTAGTAAAACAGGGCGGAAAAAGAAGGGGAGCAAACATGGGAATCATGGAATCATGGCATCCGGATATCGAAAAGTTCGTGACAGCCAAAACCAAGCCAGGCATATTCGAGAACTTTAACGTAAGCGTTGGAATTTGGAGTGATTTCTGGGAATCGATAATTAATGAAAATAATCATAGATACATACTAAAGAATCCAACTACCAATGAACCCGTCACGCAAATTGACTCACATCAGCTCTTGGATTTAATTACTTTCAGTGCGTGGAAAAGCGCAGAGCCAGGTGTTATATTCTTTGATAATATCAATAAATATAATCCGTGTATCAACGTAAAAGAAGGACCACTTAGAGCAACAAATCCCTGTGGAGAGCAATCATTATACCCATATGAATCATGCAATTTGGGATCCATCAATTTAGCAAACTTTGTAAAGCGTAATATAGATGGAAAGTATGAGTTTGATTGGCAACGTTACGAGCAAGCAATACGTCTTTCGACCAGATTTTTGGATAATGTCATAGATATGAACAAATATCCGGTTGAAGAAATTGAACATAATACACAGTTAACAAGGAGAATCGGACTTGGAATAATGGGTATTGCTGATCTACTATTTACTTTAGAGATACCATATAATTCGAAAGAAGGATACGAGTTTATGAACAGAGTAGCTGAAGCACTTTCTTACTATAGCATGGAAGAAAGCGTTGCGATTGCAAAAGCAAGAGGAGCATTTCCATTATTCAACCAGACTGATTATGTTGAAGGAAAAATGATACCAGTGGCAGGATACTATGAAATTCCAAAACGATACCATTCTTACGACTGGGATTCATTAGTTGAGAAGATTGAAAAATATGGAATCAGAAACTCATGGACTACTACAATTGCACCTACGGGAACATTGTCTATGATAGCTGACACTTCAAACGGAGTCGAACCAGTTTTTGCACTAGTTTTCGAAAAACGGGTCACTGTAGGAAGATTCTTTTACACAAATAGAATATTTGAAAATATGCTTAAAGAAAATGGCTTGTATAATGATGAAATTTTAACGAAAATTGCAAATAACTATGGTTCTGTGAGAGGATTGGCCGAAATCCCAGAAAGGCTACAGAAAATATTTGTAACAGCCATTGATGTGCATTGGACGGATCATCTTATGGCACAAGCAATTTGGCAAAAATGGATTAGCAACGCGATAGCAAAAACTATTAACATGCCGTCTGATGTCACGGTCGAAGATATCAAGGCTGCTTATCTATTGTCACATGAATTAGGATTGAAGGGCGTTACGGTCTACAGAGATGGCTCTAGACATGAACAGGTGCTACACATAACCGGAAATGACAAAGAGAAAAAATTCATTGTAAAGCCAAGCGCCCATGTGGTTGACCATATTCATAGTAACATTAAGCAAGATTATGTTATGAGCCAAGTTGAAAAAGTGTTTAGAGATACAGAAGAAATAGAGGCAACTGAAACCACAGTAAATGTATCTCAATCTAAACTAAAAATGAACATGAATGCATCATCTAATGACTATCAGGAGTACGAAACGTGTCCGTCCTGTAATGCAAGGCTGATAATAACTGAAGGTTGCAATATGTGCATAGAATGTGGATTTAGCTCTTGTATGTCGGGATAAATCTCATTCAATTTTTTCTACTAATCAGTTCCTCTGTATGGAGACTGACAACAAATAGTCAAGGTAGTAGCTGTTTCATAGCCTAGATATTTTAAAGACAAACCAAAATAGATAGTTTCTTATTTTAGTCGCCCATAAGAAAAATATTGTCTTATGATGTTCGCATAGTGGAGAGGTTAACCACCTCTTGATCCACAAGTATGATGTCTACAGGAGTCCAAATGTGGGTCTATTCCTACGAGCAAATGATAACACGCTACTAATTCCTTTTGGATTTGCAGATACGAAAACTAAAAAACTTAAAGAATATCTAAATGTTAAAAAAATAATGCATGTTTCTATCGCTGGGACCAGATTGATTGGACCCATGTCCGTCATGAATAACAATGGAATGTTATTACCATCAACAGCTTCAGATGAAGAGATTCAAATCCTTAAGCAGACAGGATTGAATGTAGAACGACTAGAAAGTAAGTTTACTGCAATTGGAAACTTAATTCTAGCCAACGATAAAGGAGCAATAGTTTCAAGTTTATTCAATGGTGAAGTGCACCAAAGTATTAGAGATGTTTTGGGCGTTCCTATTCAAACAATGTCCATAAGTGGCTATGTCCAGGTTGGATCAATGGTTGTGACTACAAATGCTGGAGCTATTGTTCATCCGAATGCCAATGATCGGGAAATAAAGAGCATAGCAGAAATACTTCAAGTCGAAGCAGAACCAGCAACCATCAATGGTGGTTCACCGTTTCTGTCATCGGGTATCATCGCTAATTTCAAATCAGCAATAGTAGGAAGTTTAACTACTGGACCTGAATTAATAATGATAACTAGAGCGCTAAAGATATGATTCGTTGCGTAAAATCTTTGTGTGAATTGAATTTACATCTTGTTTAATTTGTAGTAGAATTATAACTGAATCATTAGTTCAAATTTTACTTAAGGTATATGTTCGGACTTAGACGCGAAGATGATATAGCGTGATCATCGGGGGGAAAAAGAGTGTCTATACTAGAATCCTCTATTTTGATACTAGTAGCGTTGATTTCAGAGTCAGATAAACCAAATCTTTCCTTTAATACAGAATTTATACGAGATAATTGATCGTAAATTTGATTAGTGCTGGAAATCAATGTAACTTCCAATAGTTGCCCTAATAATGCCTTGGGTATTTTTCCGCTAGAATCATTTAATATTCTAAAATCAATTTTACTAAAAAGCATTTCATTGGGAAGTTGGGGCAATGCATTTGCCGTATAAAAAACTTGGACGTCGATCAGATTTATTTGCTGTTCATTAACAGATTTTAAAATTGACACTTGAGGATTATTAGGATCAGGGAATGCACTAATCATACCGTCACTAATAGGTAAAGACAATAATACAAATCCCTCCAACAAGTTCTTACTTATGGTAACTAATGGAAGAATGTCTTTGCATGTGATACCTGTAGAGCTTTCAGGTTTAAGGATCTTAATGATTGAATTTGAAGAATTTCCATCATTAGGTATGACATTCCAAAATATTTTAATCGGATAATCTTGCTTGTTAAGTATGCTTATGTCAGTATCATAATGACCAGGTCTTACGGGCCCTTCATTAGAGGATACATTACCACAAAGAAATTTTGGAGTATAAGTTACAGTCTTAACGGAGTAGTTTTTTAGATCTGGTAAAACAGGTGATTGAAAATTGGATTTAGTATCTAACACTACAGTATTATTTATGGGTCTAGTAGTATCAGTATCATTTTTGGTTGTTGGATCGATGTTTTGACCAAATGCGTATCCAATATCTTTTTGCGTCACAAATCCAAATGTCAATATCAAAACAAGAAATAATGAAAATAATCCAATCTTATTCAAATTGCAAACTTTATTAAAAAATCTCTAATATATGCTATAGAGAAAAATAATGAATTAATCGAAAATAGATGAGAATCTTTTTGTAAAAGCGCTATAACATAATATGATGATGGTAATCAATGAAGACTAATAGATTCTTCAATCGAGATGTTGTTTCAATTAAGGATTTTAAAAGAGAGGATCTTGAATATTTATTTGAAAAAACGGATAAGATGAAGAAGCTTAATCCCAAAGAAAAGGACGAATTAGGAAAAGCCAGGATAATGGGATATCTGTTTTATGAACCAAGTACTAGAACCAGAATGAGTTTTGAGGCTGCAATGGCATCGATAGGCGGTAGTTCTATTGGAATATCAGACCTGAAATCGTCTTCAATAGAAAAGGGAGAGAGTTTACAAGACACTGTGAGGGTCATGGATCTTTATTCAGATATCATGATTCTGCGTCATCAACTTGACGGATCAAGCAAATTTGCAGCAGAAATTTCTGATCATCCCATAATTAATGGAGGTAGCGGAAGTGAAGAGCATCCAACACAGGCTATGCTGGATTTATATACAATAACAAAGGAAAAAAAGAAAATTGATGGATTAAGAATTTGTATATTGGGGGACTTGAAATATGGAAGAACAATTTACTCCTTATTATACGGACTTTCTAATTATGATGTAGAAATCATCTTAGTTTCACCGCCAACATTACAAATTCGACAAGAGTCCATTTATGGTTTAAAGGATAAAATGAAAATTATAGAATTAACAGAATTAAATGACACAGTTTTTCAAAATTCAGACATATTGTACGTGACAAGAATACAAAAGGAAAGATTTTCAGACCCACAGGAATATGAAAAAGTTAAAGGCGTGTATACAATTGATAGTAACATTTTGAAACGCTTTAAACCTGATATCTCTATTATGCATCCCTTGCCTAGAATAGATGAAATATCGCAGGATGTAGACAGTAAATCAAATGCAATTTATTTTAAGCAAGCATCTTACGGCAAGGATTTAAGATCAGCTCTGTTGGCATTAATATTAAATGAATCTCCTCTTTAAGGGATTTTGTTTTATTTTATTATTTTATTTCTGAAAATTAGATGAATGTTGAGATAATTTTTCAATCTGTTAATTGATATACGTTAGCCATTTCTCAAATTTTTCGTTCTTGCCGTGGACTATTTGATTGTAAACATCCTGTAGCTGTGTTGCAATTTTCCCAGTTCTTCCATCAGCAATTTTTATATTGTCAATTTCACCAATTGATTTAATTTCAGCTGCTGTTCCAGTTAGGAAGACCTCATCTGCGTTATACAATTCATCACGGGATATATCGCTGATTTGGAAGTCAATGCCCAGATCTTCTGCAATATCCAATACGCTGGATCTTGTAATCCCGTCCAATGCACCTGATGTTAATGGTGGTGTTACCAGGATTTTATTCTTTACCATAAAAATATTTTCGGCTGTTCCTTCTACGACCATGCCCCTCATATTCAACATTATTGCCTCATCTACTCCTGATTTTATTGCTTCTATCCGTGCTAATGCCGAGTTTGCATAATTTGCGGCGGCCTTCGCATGAATAGGTAAACTTCTGGAATCTATTCTGATCCACGATGAAACGATAACTCTCATTCCTGCGTTGTTTTTTGTTTTTATGTGATCTTCCCAATTCCATATAGCAACTGATATTGATACTTTATTAGGTAAGGGATTTACTCCCATCTTTCCATATCCATAGTAACAAATGGGTCGTATATAACAATCCTTTACACCATTTATTTTTATAGTTTGGATAATAGCCTCTCTAATCTCTTTCTCCGAAAATTCCAAATTCATATGATACATTTTGCAACTATTCATTAGTCTCTTGAGATGTTCTTCTAGTCGAAAAATTGCAGGACCTTTCTTTGTGTAGTAACAACGAATTCCTTCGAATACAGCTGTTCCATAATGCAATCCATGAGTCAGAACGTGTATTTTTGCATTATTCCATCTAACAAATTTGCCATCCATCCAAATCTTACTTTTATCATTCATTAAAATTCATCTCTATCAATTCTGTTTCTCTTATCATGGATTGCCCTTATTGCATCAGCGACCTTAGAATCATCTACAATAATCAATATACGAGAAGTTTCCTCTTGGGCATCCAAATTCAATATATTAATTCCATGTTCTCCGACCGTGCTGCTTGTAGTAGAGGCAATTTTAGGTTTTTTCCACATATTATCTCCAATTAAAGTAACAACGCCTCTATCATATACTATTTCGGTCTTCGAATAGTAGGCCTTAAAATGATGTTCGTTACGACGAACGTAGTCTCCATCAAGAAACAAGATTCGAGTGATTTCAATACCTTCTTTCTTATAGGGAGATAATTTAAGAAAGTCATGATATTGCTTATCACTTTCAAGTGATGC
>Ga0207674_10006207_pt1 | contig 14084 bp, 12 predicted proteins | sample KBSCornC72_FD_184303 | JGI IMG/M metagenome (GOLD analysis project Ga0207674, IMG submission 184303) | Corn rhizosphere microbial communities from Kellogg Biological Station, Michigan, USA - KBS Corn C7-2 (SPAdes) (version 2) | ecosystem: Host-associated > Plants > Roots > Rhizosphere > Soil ... | reverse complement strand
TCATACCATGCAACAACTGACGAGCTATGGAAACGAGGACTGGTTTCAACTCGGCGACCGCGACCTGGCCACACACATTCATCGCACGCAACTCTTGCGCCAGGGCAAGACGCTAAGCGAGATCACCAACGATTTGCGCACGCGTCTGGGCCTGAAATTGCGCATTCTACCCATGAGCGATCAATCGGTGCAAACACACGTACAAACGCCTGCCGGGCTGCTGCACTTTGAGGAATATTTCGTCAAACGGCGGTGTTCTGATCCTGTGCAGGGTGTGGAATTTGTCGGTCTGGATACGGCCAAACCGGCTCCTGGCGTGCTGGACGCGCTCAAAGAGGCCGAAGCCATTTTGATCGCACCGAGCAATCCAATCGTGAGCATTGGCAGCATTCTGGCGGTTCCAGGCGTTCACGATGTCCTGCACGAAGCAAGCGGTATGGTCGTCGCGGTCAGCCCGCTTGTGGGAGGCGCGCCAATCAAAGGTCCGGCGGATAAACTGATGAATGGCCTGCATATGGAAGCATCGGCAACCGGAGTAGCGCGTTACTACCGCGATTTTCTCGACGTTATGGTTATCGATCAGCAGGACGCGCATCTGCTCCCCACCATCGAGGACCTGGGCATTCCCGCCGTCGCTACTGATACGATTATGCGCGATGCCGCGAGCAAGAAAGCTCTAGCCCACGCCGTTCTTGAAACAGCGGGGCTAGAGCGCTTTACGATATCATGAGAAAGGAGGCCAGAAATGACGAAACCAGAGTATATTCAGTTTCTCATGCCTGAAACGCTGGCTCCCACACCAGGATATACGCAGGTGCTGAAACTCCCTCAGATCAATCGGAGGGGTTCTTCCGTCGTTCCGACGCTTCCTCCCCTGCGGGAGGCTCTAGTCGAAGACCTGAAGACATGCAAGCCGATGAACTCTGACGGACAGAATATGTCCGTTTCCAAGCAAGATGCTCGTCTGTCGTTCATTATTACTCTTGCTTCCGACTTGCGCCCATTTCCAGGCGGTGCTTTTGAATGACGAAAAGCGAAGCAAAAGAAGAGAAAGGTTCTGCTGCATATTTGAGTCGAAACTCTACTAACGTCTTACATAACCTCGTGAGGACTAGTGTACCATCCATGTCAATTTATAAACATGGATAGGGCAATTGAACCCGCCTGAGGACGGCATATCTTTCATCCTCCGCTTGCAAAACAGGGGACGAAAGATGCGAGTTATGGTAAAGGAAGCGGAGAGGTAAACGATCTAGCTGGCAAGGCAGGTTGCTCTCAGAGCAGCAAGAAACCTTGTCAGGTGAGGCGATTTTCGCACCCAGGTAAAACAAGTTCTTCGCGAGGTGCGTGATCATTATGTCAACACCCAGGCTCCCCCGGCAAATACGCTTGTTGAGGTAAAAGGTCTGGCTCAGGAGGAATTCTTGCTGGAAGTAGAGGCGATTGCCAGCTTACCAGCATAGAATACTAGACTACGGCTATATGAAATACACGGCACTTATACCGGTGAAGACGCTAGCACACGCGAAGAGTCGCCTGGCCGCGCATCTCTCGCCGGGACAGCGCGCCCGGCTGGTCCTGGATATGCTCCAGCATGTGATTCAGACACTCAACGAGAGTGAGCTTTTCGAGCGGGTCTATGTCGTCAGTGCAGACCCTCAGGTGCTGGAACTGGTGCAGCAGTGGGACGCGGAACCTTTGCGCGAGATGCGTCCTGGGCATAATCCCGCGCTCCAGTCTGCCGCACAAACCGTTCACGAACGCGCAGCCTGGCGACACGGCTTGGACGGCGAAATCTTGCGCGATACCTTCGGGCTACTCACGATCTCCGCCGACTTACCGCTCATCACTCAGGCCGATATCGCCGCGCTGCTCGCTCAGGCCGAAACGTCACAGATCGTTCTGGCCGGATCGAGCGATGGCACCGGGACCAACGCAGTGCTGATGCGCCCGCCACTCGCTCTGCCATATCTCTTCGGCCCGCACAGTCTACCCGCCTATATCCAGGCAGCCAGGCAGCGTCAGCTCGCGTATACGCGCGTCGAGAATGCGCACCTGGCGCTCGACATCGACACATTGGATGATTTACACACGCTTGAACAGCACAATCGTGCGTGGTCTGGCCTGGCCAGCCTCGCTATATAGAACACTATCAGTATTTTCAAGGAGATTTTCTATCATGGCAACACTTTCCGATAAGGCTCGCGCCTTTCTTAATGAAAAACGTTTCGCGGTGCTGGCCACGCTCAATCAGGATGGCAGCGTGCAGCAGACGACCATGTGGTATCTGCTCGAAGGCGACACAATTATGATGAACACCAAAGCTGGCCGCCTGAAAGAGCGCAACCTGCGCCGCGATGCGCGCATCTCGATCTGCGTGGAGGATGGTTACAACTACGTCACGATTAGTGGCAAGGTCGAGCTGATCGACGAAGCCGAGACCGCGCAAAACGATATTCACCGCCTGGCCACGCGCTATCACGGCGCGGAGAAAGCGGCGCAACAGATGGCCGAGCAGTTCTCCAAAGAACAGCGCGTTACGCTGCATTTAAAGTGTGAGCGCGTTCACGAATATCTCTAAAGCACCCACACTTCCGCGTTATTAAAATTCGCCGTGCCGGTCAGCAAGCCGGGCAGGGTAATCATCCCGATCTGTCCCTGCCCGCTACGGCTATCGGTTATGCTACTCACATATTGGCCGTTGAGATAGAGGGCAAGCTTGCTACCCTGCACCAGCACTGCAACCCGATCAGGCCGGTTGAGACCGGTGACAAGCGCCTGCGTGGAACCGCTGGCTAAGAGCGTACCTGATGAGCCGTTTTGCGCTGAATAATAGATTTTGTACGTCCCATTCTCCGTGACACAGGCGTAATAAAAAGCGGGCAACACGGCGCGGAAGATAATACCCGCGCATCCATCGGAGGTCAACGTGACCTGCGCCTGATAAATAAAGTTGGTATAGCTCGTGCTGGGACCCAGGCAGTAGCCATAGGCATTGAGGAGTGGGGCCTGCACGGTGTAATGGCCAGAGCTAAAACTGCACTCGCTATTGACATACCAGCTGTTGCTGTCCTGCTGGCTGAGTGCATCGTGAAAGGTCGGCGACGTAGCAGTGACCTGCGTGAAGAGATCGGATGTGGGACTGGGACTGGTCGCGGTGGAGGTAACGGGCACAGTGCCTGTTCGGCCAGGCGTCGCGGTGGTACGGGACGAACCGGGCGTTGGCCTTGCCGCTCCTGCTGTGCCGGGTTGTGTGGGTGCGCGTGTGCTGCGCGTTGTCGTCGCAATACTCTGCGTGTGCGCCTTCAACTCATGGCCGGGATTATGAGCATTAGCCAGGCCAAAGCCGACGCTGGACAGCACCAGTAACAGGATAAGCGCACCCATCAGAGCCAGGTGCTTCGGCGGCAATGTGCGCGGCTTTTTCAGATCCTCGGTCGTCACATCCTTGAGTTTCTCCTCATCTATTATTCCGTCTCCCTGTGGCGGCGTAGAGATCGCGGGCAGTTCAAATGTCTCGATATCGGCCAGCATCGACGTGCCAGCCGCTTGAGGTGTGCTGCTCGCTGATCCGTTGGCAACAGCGTCGATCTCAGCCGCGACTCCCACCAGTGCGGGAGGGCTTCCACCGGGCTGCGAGGCAGGTTGCATAAACGCGCGCTCGAAAGCCTGCGCAAATTCCAGGACGCTGTTGAAACGCTGCTTCGGGTCCTTGGCCAACGCGGTCAACAGCACCATCTCAACATCCTCAGAAACCCACACTCCCTGCGAACGCAGCGAGGGAACCTGGCGATAGAGTTGCTGTGTGCAAATCTCGCTGATTGTGCCCTGGAAGGGGAGATGACCCGTCAGCCACTCGTAGATAATGATTGCCAGCGCGTACTGGTCGCCAGTCGGTTGCGGTCTGCCCTCAATATGTTCCGGGGCCATATACGCCACCGTCCCAACCGCCTCCGCAAAATTGCCCGAACGGCTCGTGCGAGCGGGCAGAGATACGCCAAAGTCGCTCAACAGCACGTCATCATTGCGCCCCAATAACATATTCTCTGGCTTGATATCGCGATGCACCAGTTTCGCATCATGCGCGTACTGCAAAGCCTCGGCAATCTGTTTCACATAGGGCAAGATAGTTGAGAGGGTCAGACGCGAGCCTTCGGGGTACTTCTGGCGCAACGTTCCATGTTCGGCAAACTCCATTACCAGATAGGGCGTATCCGCTGCATCATCGATACCAAAGTCCAGCACGCGCACAATATGCGGATGATTCAAGCGGGCAATGATGCGAGCCTCGTGTAGAAAGCTCTCCATCTCACTTTCACCGAGTAGTCTTGTGCGCAAAACTTTAATCGCGGCAGGTGTATGTAAGAGGAGGTGTTCGGCCAGATACACGTCGGCAAAGCCGCCCTGACCAACCAGGCGAGTCAAACGATAATTCCCTAAAAGAGTCCCTTCACGTTCCATTGCCCCAATACCGCTTTCTCAAATGTGGTAAAACGTGTTCACCAACATTTTCTGTTTCTGTATCATCTCTCGTGTACCTCAATGGTACTACAACCAGGAGCGACTTTACAGCACACCGCACCGATTGCTCGGTGTATGGCCTCAGCCAGGCAAGAGACCTTGCGACACACGTGCTTCTTTGCCGAGAGAGTTCTTTCAACCGCTTCTCAGAAGCCGCCCTGCCAAGCGGGTTCGGACGCGAGTGCTTTTACCGTAGGTAAAGCGTTCCCTACGAACCGCAAAACACTCTTCCGCTATCAACGTACTCTGCTGGCATTTTATCATCTTTTCGGCAGAAGTCAAATCCTCAGGTTGATGGGTATCTTGCTGAAAAAGGTACTCACGCCTGGCACTTCTACCGCCTTTGAGGCCATTTTCATCACAGTTTATTCCTCCTTTATTTGATGATTCCGGCCTCAACCTTCATGAGTAGAACGCGTTCGACAGATTGATCGATGCGCGCCTCCGTGAGCTGGCCAGAGGCGAGCGCCTGATTGAATGAGGTAAGCACCTGCGAAACTTCGGCGGTGGTAAACGGCCCTTCGACCAGATCGTTACCCGCGATAATCGCCATTGCAGCGGCCTCGCCGATTGACCAGTGTTCGCTGATGCCGTGCATGTATAGTCCATCGGTGATGATCACTCCGTCGTAGCCGAGCTGGCCGCGCAGCACGCCGTTAATAGCTTTGGGCGATAACTCAGCGGGCAGTGTGGGATCGATCGCCGTTGTCACCACGTCGGTATCCATAATCATCAGCGGATGGTACTGCGCGATCATCTCCCGATACGGCGCGAGATCGATCTGTTCCAGGCCGTTCAGATCGCGCTTGACCGTGGGCAGGCCAAAATGAGGATCGTCGTCTGGTCCTAACGAACCCAGACCAGGGAAATGTTTCAGGCAACCGATGACCCCGTTCTGTTGCAACCCATTGAGGAAAGCCCCGGCGTAGGTTTCCACCGCTGTTGGGGTCGTGCCAAAGAGGCGACTTTGCAGTAGCGGCGGGTTGGCCGTCTGCACATCCACAACGGGAGCCAGATCGGCATTGATACCCATTTGCTGCATCCATATGGCCCATTGCTTGCCCTGGTCATAGGCATACTGTGGATTGCCAGTCTGCGCGATCGCGGACGCAGAAGGCAAAGGACCATGAAACGGCTCCAAGCGATTGACTTCTCCGCCCTCCTGATCGGTGCCGAGCAGCAAGGGAATTTTCGCGTCCTGCTGAACTTTCTGCGAAAAGGCCGCCATGCCCGCGACAGTATTTTCCGGCGCGACAAAGTTGTGGTTGACAGTTTGATAAAGCACGCCGCCCACGTATTGCTGCGTCACCATATATTGCAGGCCAGTTCCATGATAATCGTTGCCGAGATACTCCACTACGATCAATTGCCCCAGCTTCTGTTGCAACGTCATGCCAGCCATAATCTGCAAAACTTTGGCTTTCGCAGCCAACAAAGGGTCCGGCGTCGCGGTCGGCGAGGGAGTCGCGGTCGGCATCGCGGTTCCCAGGAGTGCGATCGGCGTAGTAGGAGGTGTCACGCCGCCAGTCTGCCCAGAGCAGGCAGTAAGCAAAATCAACAACATGCTGAGAGCCAGCCATGCCCAGGAACTGGCGCGTCTAGAACGAGAGGAATCAGCCAGCCACCGGACTTGTGAAACACCATCCAGGGAACGCATTTGCACGAGCTTCATAAAACGCCGTTTTCCTTGTGAAATAATAATCGCGTGATTCTATCAAATTGTCGCGTGTTTCGGCTACAGAGATGAATACCTATCGACCCCACTCCACGCTATTCTACTAAGCAGAACGTGCCACTCGCTCAAAGAGTCGCGCGGAATTGGAGAGAATTGAGCCAGATCAGAGCTAGCATAGCAGCAACCGTTGGGAAAAGCAAAAAGCCAGATCGGGTTGTGCCATTCTACCTATAGTATGAACGAAGCAGCAAGCAGACGGTAATTTATTCAAACAGCGAGTCGAGTTCCGCACCCGTGAAACTTTCGGCGCTCATGGTGGTGTAGGTGCCGTGTTCGCGCAACTCGTTGGCAACGGCTCGTAGATGGCCGAGCATGGCACGCATGACGCCACCCGCGAGGCTGACGCGGGCCACGCCAAGTTCTGCCAGTTCTGGCAGCGTGGGCGAGGGCGAACCACCCATGATGTTGATGGGTCCAGGAATTTCTTTGACCAGCGTGGCAATCGTGGCGCGATCGAGCCGCCCGATAGGATAGATACAATCCGCACCCGCTTGTAGATAGGCGTGGGCGCGCTGCACGGCATGGGCGATTCGGCCCTCCGGCTCACCAATCGAACGTAAAAAAACATCGGTGCGCGCATTTATGACGAGCGGCACATTAAGTTCGGTCGCCAGGGCGCGCACCGCTTGAATTAGTTCAACCTGATACGCGATTTCGGTCAAGGTCTGTTTGTCCGATGGAAGCGAATCTTCGAGATTAATGCCAACTACGCCAGTCTCCATCACCGCTTTGACGGTCGCGACCACTTCCGCGATCGAAGCGCCATAACCCGACTCGATATCTGCTGTGACGGGGCATGTTACCACTCGCGTGATGCGCGCAAGCACGCCAAGCAGCAACTCCCGGCTGATCCGCTGACCATCCTGATAACCCAGCGCGACGGCAACCCCGGAGCTGGTCGTGGCGATAGCGGGAAATCCGGCCTGCTCGATGACGCGCGCACTGGCGGCATCCCAGACGTTCGGCAGAACCAATGGTGAGGCGGCATGATGAAGTTGACGTAAGCGCTCAGCGCGCTCCTGTTGTGTGCTGGAACTCATTAAGATATCATCCTTCCTGTTACTCTATAATCCAAATTAATTTAAACGTACTTATCACACTATAACGCGAGCATAGCCCTGCCGCAAGAGCCAATCTGGAAGCGAGGACGATGCCATTGCTACCCCATTTGAGCCATTGACAATCCCGCCAAAGCAATTTAGACTTATCAGCATAGACATGTCGAAGGGTTCAGAGTGGCTGCCATCGTGCACCCTCAAAGGAAAGATAGGATGGATTTGATGACTATGCAAAGCAATTTTCCTCCAGATGCTGAAGCACGACTCTCGGCGCAAGAGGAGATGTCTACCATACTTCATGCGCGCCTGTTCGAGATCAAACGCGATAATGCTGCGATAAAAGCAGATGTTCAAGTGCTTAAAACCGACGTTCAGGAGCTTAAAACCGACGTTCAAGTGCTTAAAACTGACATACGAGTGTTTGAAAGTTCTGTTCAAGCACAATTTAAGGAGGTAGACGAGCAGTTTAAGGGTGTGAATAAGCGGTTTGACCACGTATATGGTGAGTTGGCAGATCTGAAATCTAATATGGCTGATGTCAGAAACATACTGGCAACGCTCGTCGCTAAATTAGGATAGCTTCATATACGTACATGCGCGTAGGCCGGAAATAGCAGGACTAAGCCATTCATAAAAGATACGTACGTTTCTCATTATTCATAGCCAGGGCTATTTCTCCCTCAGAAGAGTTCGCTTCGTTTTCTGATGAGAGGGGAATAGCCCTGATTCATAGCTTCTTCCCGTAGACAAACCCTCTTTTTAGCTGGTATACTTCCTGCATAGGAAACGTTTTCTATGTGCAAAGGATGTATCTCTCATGCCGTTGGATGCACTTGGGCTGTTGCTGGTAGCAGCGATCCTGCACGCCGGGTGGAATGTGATGCTGAAGCGGGCAAAGGCGAAACAGGTCTTTATGTGGTGGGGAACGATCGTTGGCGGCGTTTGCTTCTCCGCGCTTCTGCTGACCGGCCCGGCGCTGCCCGCGCGTATCTGGCCCTATATCCTGGCCAGTAGCGCAATGGAAGCAATTTACTACATTACGCTCACCTGGGCGTATAGTAGCGGCGATTTCTCGCTGACCTATCCACTCGCGCGCGGAGCCGCTCCGGCCCTGCTAGCACTCTGGGCAACGCTGTTTCTCAGTCAGCCTCCGCGAACCGGAGGGCTGCTGGGCCTGGCAATCTTGATCGGTGGCCTGATTGTGGTCGGTAGCGCTAACGTCTGGTCGCGCAAGAGCCGCACGAGCCTGAGCGTTAAAGGGATCGTGGCCGCGCTTATCACGGCGCTCTGCATCTCACTCTACTCGGTGATCGATGGAGCGGCAGTTAAGATCGTTTCTCCGGTGCAGTATATCATCATGATTTATCTGCTTTCCTCGCTTTTTTTCGCTCCGGTGGTCTTTGCGCGTTTTGGCGGACGTGAAGTGCTGCGCGAGTGGCGCGTCAATTGGAAGCAGATTGTCCTGGTGGGTGTCGCCATGCTTGTCACCTACCTGCTGGTCCTCCAGGTCTATACGATGGCCCCGGTGAGCTATGCAGGCGCGGTGCGCGAGGTGAGCATCGTCTTCGGCGCGCTGATCGGCTGGCGCTGGCTCGGCGAAAAATTTGGCAAAGTACGCGTCCTGGGTGCAATCCTTATTTTTATCGGCATTCTCGTCATCGCGCTTGCAGGCTAATCCGAAGCCTGTTACGGTGTGATACTATTCAGGTAATTCAAATTTTCGAGATGGAGCATTTGCTAATGCCTACAACATTCAATCATTCACAACTAGCAATTCTTCCTCAGCCAAAGAGCATCCATGCTGGCGAAGGTTCGTTCACACTTACCCGCGAGACGGTGATTCGCGCCGATCAACAGACGCGCGCCATTGGCCTTTTGCTCGCTGAATCGCTTGCACCCGCGTTAGGGTTCACACTCGAAATATTAACTGGTACATCTACAAACCAATCAGAAATCGTACTGGGTCTCTCTTCTGATGCCGCCCACGTGGGTAGTGAAGGGTATACCCTGAGCAGTTCACCAGAGCAAATCAAGATTCTGGCTTCGACTTCCGCCGGGGTTTTCTACGGCACCCAGACCCTCCGGCAATTGCTGCCTGGCGAGATTTTCTCCCGCACGCCAGTCACGCGCACCTGGGAAGTTCAGGCAGTGACGATTGAGGATAGCCCGCGCTTCGCCTGGCGCGGCTTGATGCTCGATTCCGCCCGCCACTTTATTCCTAAGGCCGAAGTCCTTAAGATGATCGATCTGCTGGCTCTGCACAAAATGAATGTCTTGCACATGCACCTGACCGACGACCAGGGCTGGCGCATTGAGATCAAAAAGTATCCCAAATTGACGGAGATTGGCTCGCGCCGCGCTGAAACGGTCGTCGGTCACGCCTGGCACCCTGAAGGCTACGATGGCACGCCACACGCGGGCTTCTATAGCCAGGACGAGCTACGCGAGATCGTGGCCTACGCGGCAGCCCGCTTTATCACCGTTATACCAGAGATCGATATGCCCGGCCACGCACAGGCCGCGATTGCCGCGTATCCCGAATTGGGCGTGACTGGGGAACAGGTCGCGGTTGCCACGACGTGGGGAATTCACCCCTATCTCTATAGCCCGACTGAGGCCACGCTGAGCGTCCTGCGCGATATATTGACCGAAGTATTGGACATTTTCCCCAGCCCCTACATCCACCTGGGCGGCGACGAGGCCATCAAAAACCAGTGGGAAGAGAGTTCAGAGGTGCAGGCACGCATCAAAGAATTGGGGCTGCAAGATGAGCACGAGCTTCAGAGCTGGTTCCTGACTCAGATGGGCAAATTCCTGACACAACAGGGTCGCCTGGTCATCGGCTGGGATGAGATCCTCGAAGGAGGGTTGCCAGAAGGCGCGGCGGTGATGTCGTGGCGCGGCGTCGGTGGCGGAATCACCGCCGCTCAGGCCCATCACGATGTCGTCATGGCTCCCACGACGCACGTCTACTTCGATTACTACCAGACTAACGATCCAGCGGAAACGCTGGCCATTGGTGGCTACACACCACTCGATAAAACGTACAGCTTTGATCCAATTCCAGAAGAGCTGACGGCGGAACAGGCGCGGTACGTAAAAGGAACGGAGGGAACGCTCTGGAGCGAGTATATCCCCACCACCGACCGCCTGGAATATATGGCCTTTCCGCGTGTGATCGCCCTCTCCGAAGTGGCCTGGAGCACCCCGGAACAGCGCGATTTTGCTAGCTTTCGTCAGCGACTCGCCCACCACGAAGCGCGTCTCACGCATCTGAATGTCTCGTTCCGCCCGGTAGCGACCTGGGAACAAGAGCAGAGCTTTGGAGAACGCCCGTCTCACTATCGATAAGAACGAAGCGGCGCAAGCGGCAATTTTATGTCAAATGCAGAAGTTGCCGCTACGTTATAGTTTTCTGTTGATGGAATAGCATCTCTTGTCTGCCATTTCATCAACAGAAATATAGAAACCTTATCTGTATAAGTTGCATAGCATCGATTTATAACGAGGAAAATATCATGAAACTCGCCTATTCTTCGCTCGCATGTCCCAAATGGACCGTTGAAGAGGCGGTCGCGGCGGCGGCGCGCTACGGCTACGAGGCCATCGAATGGCGACTGGCTGATGGTGAACTGCTTGAGCCAGAGACCGCACCCGAAGTGTGGCGGCGTTTGCGCGAAGTACCAGCCGCGCACGGCATCGAGATCGCCTGCCTGGACACCTCCTGTCGGGTGACACAAGGTTCACCGGAGGAGCGCGCGGAGGTCATTGAGGCAGGCAAACGCATGATCGAGCGCGCGGCGGAACTGGGCGCGCCCTACATGCGCGTCTTCGGCGGCAAATTGCCCGCTGAAAGCACACGCACAGAGATGCTCGCGCCAACCGCCGAAGTGCTGCACGCGCTCGGTACCTATAGCGCACCACGCGGCATCACCGTTTTGCTCGAAACTCACGACTCCTGGACGAACAGCGAGGATGTCCTGGTCCTGATCCAGGCCACCAATCTGCCCTCGGTCAAAGTCTTATGGGACACCCACCATACTTATCGTTCAGGCGAAGCGCCAGCTCACACCATGACGGTACTCGCCAACAAGATCGGCTACGTGCATTTCAAAGATAGCCAGCCAGCCAGCGAGACACCCGGTGGTTGGCACTACTGCCTGCTTAACGAGGGCACGGTGCCGCTCCGCGAGATCTGTGCCACGCTCAAACACGGCGGGTATGACGGCTATATTTCCCTGGAATGGGAAAAGCAATGGCATCCTGAAATCGCCGAGCCAGAGATCGCGCTCCCTCAGGCCGTGCCCTGGATACGTCGTTTCTGGCAAGAGGCGTAAAATCTGCCGCTATTCGCGGAAAACACGATGCAGCGAAGCGAGTGTTAGAACTGGCAAACGTTACAGTGGAGTAGAATATGGTTTCAGAGGCACTTTTTACTATTAGCGGAAAAACCGCCGTGGTGACAGGTGGAAGCGGTGAGTTAGGACGAGCAATGGTCGAGGGCCTGGCGCAAGCGGGCGCGCGCGTGGCAATTCTGGGACAGCACGAAGAGAGTGTCAGTCGCGCGACTCAAGCATTACGCGAAAAGGGCTATGAGGCGATCGGCCTCGCCAGCGATGTCAGCGAACGGGACGCGCTGGAACGGGCATTAGAGCGCATCACCAGCGCTTTCGGTCCCGTCGATATCCTGGTCAATGGGGCGGGCGGCAATCAGCCAGCGGCCACGACCTCCAGCGAGCGCGCGTTTTTCGATCTCGATAGGCAGGCCATAGAGCGTGTCTTCAATCTGAATTTCACCGGCACATTGCTGGCCTGCCAGGTCTTTGGGCGCGGCATGAGCGAGCGCGGCCAGGGCTGTATTGTGAATATCGCCTCAATGAATGCCCTGCGCCCACTCACCCGCATTCCAGCCTATAGCGCGGCCAAGGCTGCGATCGCGAATTTCACCCAATGGCTGGCTGTTCATATGGCTCAGGAATATAGCCCACAGATCCGCGTTAATGCCATCTCGCCCGGCTTCTTCTTAACCGAACAGAATCGCTATCTGCTGACCGACGCACAAAGCGGGCAGTTCACGCCGCGCGGCGAAAGCATCGTTGGACACACGCCAATGGGTCGCCTGGGAAAGGCGGAGGAACTGGTAGGAACGCTGCTCTGGCTCGTCAGTCCAGCCTCAGCCTTTGTAACGGGCATCGTCGTGCCGGTCGATGGCGGCTTCTCAGCATTTAGTGGCGTGTAGAAGGAAGTCAAATATGATCTGGGAACAAGGCTCGACAACCGCTATCCTCACTGAAGACGCCATACGCACCATGCTGGCAGCGACCTGTGAAGGCTTGCCAGTCGATAAGAAGCGCGTCCTGGTAATTATTCCCGATGGGACACGCACGGCTCCCATTCCGCTTTTCTTCCGCCTGCTCTATGAGTATCTCGGCCCGCGTGTGGACTGCCTGGACTACATAATCGCCCTGGGCACGCATCCACCGATGCCAGAAGAGGCGATTGCGCGGCTGGTCGGCGTCTCTGAGCAGGAGCGAGCGGAAAAATATCCTAAAACACATATTTATAACCACCAGTGGGCTGAACCGACGGCGTTGCACACAGTCGGCATCATCACACGCGTGGAAGCGGCCCGGATCACGGATGGCTTGTTAGAAGCCGAGGTACCTGTCAGGCTCAACAAGCTGATTACGGAGTACGACCAGGCCATCATTTGCGGACCAGTCTTTCCGCACGAAGTCGCGGGTTTCTCAGGCGGAGCAAAATATCTTTTTCCCGGCATCGCGGGCGCGGAGATCATCGATTTCACTCACTGGCTCGGCGCGCTCGTCACGAGCATGTATACAATCGGCATTAAAGATACGCCGGTGCGCAGGGTCATCCATCGCGCGGCAGAATTTATCTCGACGCCGCTACTCTGCATGGCTCTGGTGTTGCAAGGCAGCGATCTGCACGGTCTATACATCGGGCCATATGCTGAGGCATGGAGTCGCGCCGCCGATCTCTCCGCGCAACTCAACATCGTTGCGGTAGAGAAACCATTTCAGCACGTGCTGGCCATGCCCGCGCCCATGTATGACGATCTCTGGACCGCAGCGAAGGCAATGTATAAGACCGAGCCGGCAATCGCGGACGGCGGCGAGGTTATCATTTACGCGCCGCATATCACCGAGATCTCCTACACGCATGGGCGACTGCTTGACCTGGTTGGCTATCATGTGCGCGATTATTTTCTCAAACAGGGCACGCGCTTCGCGGACGTCCCTGGCAGTATTCGCGCCCACAGCGTCCACGTCAAGGGCCAGGGCAGCTACGATCCCGTTACCAAGCAGGAGACGCCACGTATCCAGGTCACACTCGCAACCGGCATTCCAGAAGAACGCTGCCGCAGGGTCAACCTGGGTTATGCCGACTATCGCGCCATCGATCCGCAGGAATGGCAGAATCGCGAAGAAGAGGGCATCCTCTTCCTGCCCCACGCGGGCGAGCGACTGTACCGCGCCAACTCGCTCTTCCTCGACAAGCAATGAATGAGTGTCCTGGAAAAAACTGGCGGGAAATGATAACCTGAAAAAAGAGCGATTTGATCGGATACGAGAAGGAGAAAAATATGGCCAGGCGGAAACAGAAAAAGCAAGCGAGCACGGGCGATGTGCTGGTTATCGCCGGGCTTGCAACATTGATGGGTTTAGCCGTGCGTGAGCAATTGCAGTTGCCGCCAGAGGAGCGGCTGGAGCTTGCCCATGACTTGCTGGATAGCGTTCCTGACGAGG
>Ga0207674_10006206_pt1 | contig 14085 bp, 14 predicted proteins | sample KBSCornC72_FD_184303 | JGI IMG/M metagenome (GOLD analysis project Ga0207674, IMG submission 184303) | Corn rhizosphere microbial communities from Kellogg Biological Station, Michigan, USA - KBS Corn C7-2 (SPAdes) (version 2) | ecosystem: Host-associated > Plants > Roots > Rhizosphere > Soil ... | reverse complement strand
TGACCACATAGTTGAGCCATGCCGGGTTGGGCTTGGCGTGCGCCGCAGTGATGATCTCCACGCGGTCGCCGTTCTTGAGCTCGGTGCGCAGCGGCACCAGCTCGTAGTTGATCTTCACTGCCACACAGCGATTGCCGATGTCGGTGTGCACCGAATAGGCGAAGTCGACGCACGTGGCCCCGTGCGGCAACGCCATGATCTTGCCCTTCGGCGTGAACACGTAGACCTCGTCGGGGAACAGATCCACCTTGAGGTGCTCGAGGAACTCGACCGAGTCGGCGCTCTCCGACTGCATCTCGAGCAGGCTCTGCAGCCACTGGTGGGTCTTCTTCTGCAGCTCGGACAGCTGCGCATCGCTGGTCTTGTACAGCCAGTGCGAGGCCACGCCGGCCTCTGCAATGCGATGCATTTCCTGCGTGCGGATCTGCAGCTCGAGCGGCGTGCCGAACGGGCCGAACAGCGTGGTGTGCAGCGACTGATAGCCATTCGCCTTGGGTATGGCGATGTAGTCCTTAAACTTGCCGGGGATCGGCTTGTACAGTCCGTGCAGCGCGCCCAGCGCCAGGTAACACGCGGCCGGATCCTTCGCGATCACGCGAAATGCGTAGATGTCCAGCACCTTCGAGAAGGACAGGTTCTTCTCGTGCATCTTCTTGTAGATGCTGTAGAGATTCTTCTCGCGGCCGGTCACCACGGCATCGATCTTATTCTCGGCTAATCGCTGCTTGATCGCGTCCAGAATCTTGTCGACCACTTCTCGACGATTGCCGCGCTGGACCTCGAGCGCCTTTTTGAGCACGCGGTAGCGGTTGGGGTACAAGTTCTGGAAGGCGAGCTCCTCGAGCTCCATGTACAAGGCGTTCAACCCGAGGCGGTTGGCGATCGGGGCGTAGATCTCGAGCGTCTCACGCGCGATGCGAGCGCGCTTCTTCGGTTGCATCACGTCGAGCGTGCGCATGTTGTGCAGGCGATCCGCGAGTTTGATCAGGATCACGCGCACATCGCGCGCCATGGCCAGGAACATCTTGCGGAAGTTCTCGGCCTGCGCCTGCTCCTGGCTTTCGAACTCGATCTTGTCGAGCTTGGAGACGCCATCGACCAGCTCGGCCACCATCTTGCCGAACTTCTCGCTGATCTCGATTTTGGTGACGGCGGTGTCTTCCATCACGTCGTGCAGCAGCGCGGCGGTGAGCGCCTGCGAATCCAGGTGCCACTGCGTGAGGATCTTGGCGACTTCGACCGGATGGGAGATGTAGGGCTCGCCGGAGCGGCGGAACTGGCCTTCGTGCGCGGCCTCCGAGAACTCGTAGGCCGACTGCAGTTGACGCACGTCTTCCGGCTTCAGATAGCTGGACGCGTCATGGAGCAGTAGCTCGGCCTCGGACATCTTCGACTCGTGGTGGTGGCGAAGAAGCCCGCTCGTACCAGATTTTGTGTGCTCTTGGCTGGCGCTCTAACTCTTAAGCGGGCTTGGCAGTAAGGAACTCGATCGAGATTAGATGGGTCAGGCCTGTCCTTTGTTCAAGATCTCCTGACCGACTTTGCCGGCCGCCACCTCGCGCAGAGCGATGACCGTAGGCTTGTCCTTGTTCCCCTCGACCATCGGGGACGCGCCTTGGGAGAGCTGGCGTGCGCGGTAGGTCGCAGCAAGCGTCAGCACGAAGCGGTTCGAGATGAGCTTCAGGCAATCGTCGACGGTAATGCGGGCCATAGGATCCTCGTCTTCCGCAAGCGTACTTACTTCAACTGGTTGATCAGATCGCGGTAGCGCTCGATTTGCGCCGCCAATCGCAGTCGCTGGGCTCGGACGATGCTCACGAGGTCGGTCACTGCGACGTCAAAGTTGCGATTGATAATAACATAGTCGAACTCGGCGACATGGGCGACCTCCCCGCGCGCCGCCAGCAGCCGTTGCTCGATGACCTCCGCGCTGTCCTGTCCGCGGCCCTCGAGGCGCCGGCGCAACGTCTCTGGCGAAGGCGGCAGGATGAACACGCCAACCGCATCCGGAATCTGCCCCCGCACCTGCGCTGCGCCCTGCCAGTCGATTTCCAGCAGGATGTCCTTGCCCTCGGCGCGCCTTGCATTGATCCACGATTGCGAAGTCGCGTAGAAGTTGCCGTGCACCTCGGCGTGCTCGAGGAACTCGCCGCGCCCCGCCATCTCCAGGAATTGCTCGCGCGTCACAAAGTGGTAATTACGGCCATCCGTCTCGCCGGGCCGCGGGGCACGCGTGGTGTAAGAGATCGATAGCTCGATGTCGGGCTCGCGCTCGAGCAGCGCGTTCACCAGGCTGGTCTTGCCGGCCCCCGAGGGCGCGCAAATGATGAAAAGATTGCCTGAAGCCATAAGGCTGAAGCGTGCGAGGTGGCTCGTATAATCAGGTTATCGGCGCAATGCCGCTCCCCTGGAGCCCCGGCGCCGCCGTTATTCGATATTCTGCACCTGCTCCCGCATCTGCTCGATCAGCACCTTGAGCTCGACCGAAGCCTGTGAGGTGTCGATATCGGCCGACTTCGAGCCCAGCGTGTTCGCCTCGCGGTTGAGCTCCTGCATCAGAAAGTCCAGCCGCTTGCCGGCCGCGCCGCCGCTCGAAAGTATGCGGCGCGTCTCGGCGAGATGCGTGACGAGGCGCGACAGCTCTTCCTCGACGTCGACCTTGGACGCGAACATCACGAGCTCTTGCCGGATGCGGTCCTCGTCGAGCGAGGCCGAGACGTCCTTCAGCGCATCCCGCAGTCGGGCCGCCAAGCGCTCCTGATAGGCGGCGACGAGTTGCGGAATACGCGGCTTCACTTTGTCGACCAGCTCTTCCATGCGCCTGACGCGCTCGAGCAGCAGCGTCTTGAGCTTGTCGCCTTCGCGTGCGCGCGATGCCGTGAATTCTTCGAGGGCTCGCTGCATCAAGGCCTGTGCCTGCTCGCGCAGCTGCTCGAGCGGCATCGCATCCGCCTCGACGATGCCGGGCCAGCGAACCACATCGCTCACAGTCAAGCTAGCGGCTTGCGGAAGACGCCGGCGCACCTGCTGATCGAGATCGACGAGCTGATCCAGCAGCACGGTATTGAGCTGCAGCGCGACGTCGCTCGCCGGATTTTTCTGAAAGCCGATGCGGCACTCGACCTTGCCGCGCGTGAGCCGTGCCGCGGTCATTTCGCGTAAACCCGGCTCGAAGGAGCGGAACTCGTCAGGCAGGCGAAACTGGACGTCGAGATAGCGATGATTGACGGACCGGACTTCGACGCTCAACGTGCCCAGCGGAAGCTCTTCCGATACCGCGGCGTAGCCGGTCATGCTGTAGATCATGCAGGCTCCCAACTTTTTGAATTATGCTGCGCCGCTGCGTTCCCTGACGTTGCGATCGATTGACATTTCCGCGCGACATTTCAGCGGCGGCACGATCGCCGGCAGAAGATAGCACATAATTGAACCAGAACTCAGAGCGAAAACCAGCATGCGACCCAGTGGCAGAAAACCCGATGAGCTGCGGCCCGTCCGCATCACCCGCGGCTACACACGGCACGCGGAAGGCTCCGTTCTGATCGAGGCTGGAGATACGCGCGTGCTGTGCACCGCCAGCATCGACGAGAAAGTGCCGCCGTTCCTCAAAGGGCAGGGCAAGGGTTGGCTCACCGCCGAATACGGCATGCTGCCGCGGTCGACCAATACGCGCATGCAGCGCGAAGCGGCATCCGGCAAGCAGTCGGGCCGTACACAGGAGATACAGCGACTGATCGGGCGCAGCCTGCGCGCCGTCGCCGACCTGTCGCTGTTCGGCGAACGGACGATCCAGATCGACTGCGACGTGCTCCAGGCCGATGGCGGAACGCGCACGGCCAGCATTACAGGCGCCTTCGTCGCTGTGTACGACGCAGTGCGGGTTCTGATCGAAAAAGGGGCGATCGCGGCGTCGCCGCTCTTCGACTCCGTCGCTGCAGTATCGGTAGGCGTTTATGAAGGCACGCCGGTTCTGGATCTGGATTACTCCGAGGACTCCGCGTGCGAGACCGACATGAACGTCGTCATGACCGGCAGCGGCGGCCTGGTGGAGGTGCAGGGAACAGCCGAAGGCAAGCCGTTCACGCGCGCAGAGCTGGACGCGATGCTGAACCTGGCTTCATCCGGCATACGGCAGCTGATCGCGGCGCAGCGTTCGGCACTTGGTATCTAAGGACACTGCGCCGAATCGTAGAGAACGACCAATTCGAACCGCCAAGACGCCAAGAGCGCCAAGAAAACGAATCGACACGGCCTAGCTGCGAGGCTGGGCAGTTCTCTCACGGGATCCTCTTGGCGTCTTGGCGGTTCAGAATTTGGAATTGCACCTCGAATGAAACAACTCGTCCTCGCCAGCAGCAACGAAGGCAAGATACGCGAGATTCGCCGCATCCTCGCGCCGCTTGACATCGAAGTCATTCCGCAAGCGCATTTCCAGGTGTCCGAGGCCGACGAGCCGCATGGCACCTTCATGGAGAACGCGCTTGCGAAGGCTCGTCACGCAGCGACCCTTACCGGTTTGCCCGCGCTTGCGGACGATTCCGGCATTTGCGTCGATGCGCTCGACGGCGCGCCCGGTGTTTACTCGGCGCGCTTCGCAGGCGAGCCGAAGTCGGATGAGCGCAACAACGACCGCTTGCTCGAGTTGCTCGCGCACAGGGACGACCGGCGCGCACATTACTATTGCGTCATCGTTCTGGTGCGTCATGCGCACGATCCGCAGCCGTTGATTGCCGAGGGCGAATGGCAAGGCGAGGTGCTGCGCGAACGCCGTGGAACTGGCGGGTTCGGCTACGATCCGCTGTTCCTGGATACCGCTCTCGGCAAGACCGGCGCGGAGCTACCGATCGATGAGAAGAACCGCATCAGCCATCGCGGCAAGGCGCTGGCGTTGCTGGTGGAGAAGCTTCGCAGTGAAGGGGGGAAGGGGGGAAGGGTAGAGGCGTAAAGCCGCAAAACCAGACGACCCTCTCTCCGATCACTGGGGGAGAGGGCAAGGTGAGGGGGATCGCCCTTCACCCTTCTCCCTTCACCGGGCACGCGGGCGGGTATGTCAAAATACCGGTTGCCTCTATCGGCACGCGTCATCATGCCAACCGTAAGTCTCCCCCTACGCACGCCCGTCATCGCATTCTCCGCGCTGCCGCCGCTGTCGCTGTACGTCCACATTCCGTGGTGCGTGCGCAAGTGTCCGTATTGCGATTTCAACTCGCACGAGGCACAGGGAGAGTTGCCGGAGCAGCAATACACTCACGCGTTGATGGCCGACCTCGAGAGCGCCCTGCCGTCGATCTGGGGCCGGCGTGTGCATACGGTCTTCTTCGGCGGCGGCACGCCGAGCTTATTGTCCGCGAAGGCGCTGGACGAGATTCTGTCGGGCGTTCGCGCGCGCGTGCCGCTCGATCCCGACGCCGAGGTCACGCTCGAAGCCAATCCGGGTACGTTCGAAGCAGACAAGTTCGCCGAGTTCCGGCGCCTCGGCATCACTCGATTGTCGATCGGGATCCAGAGCTTCAATGCACGTCACTTGAAGGCGCTCGGCCGCATTCACGATGACAACGAAGCTCGGCGCGCGATCGAGATCGCACGCACGAACTTCGACAACATCAACCTCGATCTGATGTACGGGCTCCCCGAGCAAAGCCTGCTGGAAGCCGAAGCGGATGTCGCGGCGGCGATCGAATTCGCGCCTCAGCACGTGTCGGCGTATCACCTGACGATCGAGCCGAACACCTACTTCCACCGCTATCCCCCCTCGCTTCCCGACGATACGCTGACAGCGGATATGCAGGAGATGATCGAGAGCCTGCTCGCGGAACACGGTTACGCGCACTACGAGACTTCGGCCTTTGCTCGCCCTGGCTACGAGTCGCGCCACAACTCCAACTACTGGCTGTTCGGCGACTACGTCGGCATCGGTGCGGGCGCTCATAGCAAGATCTCGTTCGCGGACCGCGTCATCCGTCAGATGCGGTGGAAGCATCCGCGCGAGTATCTCGAACGCACTGCCGCTGGAGAGCCGGTGCGACAAGAGAATGTCGTTGGCGCTGCCGACCTGCCGTTCGAATTCATGATGAACGCACTGCGACTCACGCGCGGCTTCCCTACTCTCGTGTTCGAAGAGCGTACGAGCCTTTCGATCATGACGGTGCGCCGCGAGCTCGAAGAAGCTGAGCAGCTCGGTCTGATCACGCGCACGCACTCGAGCATAGCGCCCACGTTGCGCGGTCAGCGCTTCCTGAATGATTTGCTGCAGCTGTTCCTGCGCGACGCTTGAGTCGTCACACCAATTCGGAGAGCCGATGGACAGCAAGACAACCGAGATCACGGCCGATTCGCAAGTCGCACGCGTCTTCGAGTGGCGGCGCGGATTCAACACCATTCACTTGATCGACGTGGGTATCCGTGTCGGCCTGTTCAAGTCACTGGCCGAGGCGCCAGGCGTGACCGGCAAGGAGCTGGCCGAGCGGCTCGGACTGCATCCGCCGTTCGTCGAGACCTGGTGCAAGACTGCTTACGGGATGGAGTTGCTGGATGCCGACGAGGCGTTGCGTTATCGCCTCGCGCCCTATTTCGACAGCATCCTCGCGAGCCCGACGCATCCTCGCTATCTGGGTGGGTACGTGAGGCTCGGAACCGAGGTGGCGGCGGAGGATTTTCAGCGCAGCGTGCGCTCGTTGCGCACCGGCGAGGTGACGCCGTTTCAGGGCCGCGGCGACGACTTCGCGCAAGCGATCGCCGAATCGACGTGGGGCTTGCAGGTCATGACGGCCAAGAAGATCCTGCCGAATCTCGAAGGTCTTGCCGAGCGCCTCGAAGCCGGCGGCACGATATTGGAAGTCGGCTGCGGGACCGGCAATCTGCTGGCGCTGCTCGCGAAGACTTTTCCGAAGGCGCATTGCATCGGTGTGGACATCGACGAAGACAGTGTGACGTCCGCGCGTCAGCGTCTGCAGAAGGCCGGCGTAGCCGATCGTGCGGAGGCGAGAAAAGGAAGCGTCAGCGCGGCCGTACAGGCTGCGAGCGTCGATGCAGTGGTGATGGTGGAAGTGTTGCACGAGATCGCGCAAGACCTCAGGCCTTTCGTCATCGCTCAAAGCGCCGCAGCTCTAAAGCCCGGTGGTTGGCTGGTGATCGTGGACGAGACGTATCCGTCGACACGCGAGGAGATGCGTCAGCCCGAGTTTCGCTTCCCGTTGATGACCGGATTCGAGGAAATGGTGTGGGGCAACGTTCTGCCCACACGTGAAGAGCAGGAGAAGCTGTTGCGCGATGCCGGTCTGACGGGGGTGATCGACCGCAGCATCATCGGCGAGGGGTTTACGGTGTTGACGACGAAGAAACAGTGATCGGCGACTGGTGAGTTGTGATTAGAGCGTATACCGCACCACGATTCTCGCAGTCCGCCCTTTCTCCGCATTCCAGCTCGCGAAGTTGAAGCAGACTTCCTTGGCCGTATCGGTGTGACCGCGCTCGAACGAGCTGTCGAGAAATTTGGCGCCGCCTGCATCCTGTCCCGCCACGACGCGGCTTTCGTTCCAGGGCTGCTGTGACTCGTCTGGACGCGTGAATAGCTGCACTTCCGTCACTGCCGCAGAGGCCGGTACTACAGCACACACGGCCGCGCGCTGAGCGTCCGACTCTGCGCAAGTCGGACGATCCGCGCCGGAGCCGGCTGCCTTGCCTTTGCAGGCCGGCAGTTGGATCAGGCCTTCCACGCCATCGGCACCACGGCGCCGCTCTTCGGCCTGGCGCGATTGCGCGTCCGATACCGACTGAGCGTTCAATCGCACTTGCTCGAGCTTGGCAGTCGAGGCGGCCAGCGTTTGCAGTTGCTGCTGCATTTCCTGGCGCAGCTCGTGCGCTTCCTCGCGTCGGCCCTGACCCAGGTATTCGGAGTACGCGAAGCCACCCACACCGGACGCGAGCATCAGCGTCACGACCCACAGCAGCGAGCGAACGCCGCCCTTGGTCGCAACGCGTCGATCGCCCGATTGCTTGCGCCAGTTCATGATGAGCTGGAACAAGGCGGTTCCAATGGTGGCGAGCGCGCCAATCATGGCGGCGAGGACGGAGTCCGAGATACCCACGGTGTTTGTGCTCCAGTCTAGAAATCGCACGGTTAGCCCGCGCATTCAAGGACCTGTATCGGCCCTGCAGACTTTGGCTTGAGCTTGCGGCCGTGCCTGCACTCGGGGGTGGAAGCAAATTCTGTGTCAGCCGGGAACGCCGGAACCTATGGCTTGCGATGGAAGATCAAATCCCAGACGCCGTGTCCGAGCTTGAGCCCGCGCTGTTCGAATTTTGTCAGCGGCCGATAGTCAGGACGTGGAGCGAAGCTCGCCGCGGAATTGACCAGCGAGGGTTCCGCCGCGAGGACTTCCAGCATCTGCTCGGCGTACTCCTGCCAGTCGGTGGCCATGTGAAGATAACCGCCGGCAACCAGGCGAGAGGCGAGCAACCGTACGAATGGCGGTTGGATCAAGCGCCGCTTTTGGTGCCGCGTCTTCGGCCACGGATCGGGAAAGAATACATGGATGCCTGCGAGCGTGTCGGGAGGAATCATGTGCTCGACTGCATCCATCGCATCGTGCTGAATCAGGCGCACGTTCGCGAGCTGTTGCTCGTCGATCAGCTTGAGCAGGCTGCCGACACCGGGTGAGTGCACCTCGATGCCGAGATAGTCATTGTGCGGATGCGCCTTCGCGATCGCAGCGGTGGTCTCGCCCATGCCGAAGCCGATCTCCAGGATCGTGGGCGCGGTCCGTCCGAACAGCTCGGCGAATCGAAGCGCCTCGGGTGTGTAGGCAACCGCGTAGCGACTGAGGAGCTGATCGTAGGCGCGCTTCTGCGCGACGGACATCCGTCCCTGGCGCAGCACGTAGCTGCGGATCGGGCGATGCGCGGCCGTCGGTTGGTCCGCGAGGGGAAGATCGTGAGGCGAGGCTGTAGTTGATTCCGTCCCCTTCAAGGGGAGGGTTTGGGTGGGGATGGGGTTGACGCTGCCATCGCTCGAGGTACCGCGTTCGTCCAGCGCCGTGTAGATCTTCTGTCCAACAGCGTCGAGATCCTTGAGCACCTCGTCGTTCCAGAATCTCAGTACGCGAAACCCAGCTTGCTCGAGCGTCTCTGTTCTGGTTGCGTCTGCAGCGGCATCGACAGGCTGACCGCCGTCGACTTCAATTATTAGCTTTCTCTCGAGGCAAACGAAGTCGAGGATGTAGTTTTCGAAAGGGTGCTGTCGCCGAAACTTGAAGCCAGCCGCTTCACGCCTGCGAAGCAATTGCCAGAGGCGGCGCTCCGCGTCGGTGGGATTTCGACGCAGGCTGCGCTGGAGACCATGCGTAAGTAGTTTCTTGTTGGTTTGACCACGCATTTGAGAGCCTTCGGCCCGGCGGAATCTGTTCGACCTGCGGAACCCCCTAACCCATCCTCACCCTAATCCTCCCCTTGAAGGGGAGGGACCTTATATCTGCATATCTGCTCGGGAAGGACCTTGTACTCGCTCGGGAGGGATCTTGTTGCGGGCAGGGGAACTACAGCCGGCGCTGAGTGGAGCTCAGGCCGCCTTGTCCTTCGCCGGCGCGATCACTCCGCCGGTCGGTGAGCTCGGCGATGCGGAATAGAGCTTCTTTGGCATGCGCCCCGCGAGATAGGCTTCGCGCCCTGCCTCCACCGCCTTCTTCATCGCGCTCGCCATCAACACGGGATCTTTCGCTGCGGCGATCGCTGTATTCATCAGCACGCCATCGCAGCCCAGCTCCATCGCGATCGCGGCGTCGGACGCCGTGCCAACGCCTGCATCCACCAGCACCGGCACCTTCGCTTCGCCGATGATGATCTGCAGGTTCCATGGATTCAGAATCCCCATGCCGGAGCCGATCAGCGACGCGAGCGGCATCACCGCAACGCAACCGATCTCCTCGAGCTGCTTGGCGATAATCGGATCGTCCGAGGTGTAGACCATCACCTGGAAGCCTTCCTTCACGAGCGTCTGCGCCGCCGAGAGCGTCTCGATCACGTTCGGATACAGCGTATGCGGATCGCCCAGCACCTCGAGCTTGACCAGTGAATGGCCGTCGAGCAGCTCACGGGCGAGGCGCAACGTGCGCACGGCATCCTGCGCCGAATAACAACCCGCCGTGTTCGGCAGAATCGTGAAGCGGCTCGGTGGCAGCGCGTCGAGCAGGCTTGGCTCGTTCGGATTCTGACCGATGTTGGTGCGCCGGATCGCGACCGTGACGATGTTCGCGCCGCTTGCCTCGACCGCCGCACGCGTCTGCTCGAAGTCCTTGTACTTGCCGGTGCCGACCAGAAGGCGCGATGAATACGCCCGGCCGGCGATCACGAGTGAATCCATGGCGTCGCCCTCTCTAGCCACCCCCGACCGCGACCACGATCTCCACGCTGTCGCCGTCGGAAAGCTGCTGTTGTTCGAACTGCCCGCGCGGCACGATCTCGCCGTTGCGCTCGAGCGCGACGCGCTTGCCTGTAAGTTCCAGGCGCGCAATCAGCTGCGCGGCGGTGAGCGGCGCCTCGAAGCGGCGCGGCTCGCCGTTTACGGTGAGTGAGATCATGGCTTGCGCGGGTTCTGCATACCTCAAATTCTATCAGGATGGGTGCTGAGCGTTTCCGATCCGGCCCTCCTCGACAGCGTGGCAGGCGACACGTGTCAGGCCGCGCCATTGGTTGAGCTCAGGCCGTTCGATGCGGCAACGCTCGTTGGCATGCGGACAACGCGGATGGAAGGCGCAGCCGGCAGGCGGTTCGACCGGATTAGCCACTTCGCCAGCTACCGGTGTGCGCGGACGGCCGCTCATCTCGAGGTCGGGAATCGCGTCGAGCAGCATGCGCGTGTAAGGATGCTGCGGCCGGGCGAACAGCTCGGCACTCTCGACCAGCTCGACGATGCGGCCCAGGTACATCACGCCCACGCGCGTGGCCATCTGCGACATGACCGCGAGATTGTGCGAGATGAACAGATAGGTAAGTCCGAGGCGCTCCTGCAGGTCCTTCATGAGGTTCAGAATCTGGGCTTGCACCGAAACGTCGAGCGCGGAGGTCGGCTCGTCGCAGACCAGAAACTCGGGGGACGACGACAGAGCTCGTGCGATCGAGATGCGCTGGCGTTGCCCGCCTGAGAACTCGTGCGGATATTTGCGCGCGTCTGCCGGCGATAACCCTACTTGCGTGAGCAGTTGCGCGACGCGTGCGAGCTGATCCTGACGCGAGCTCGCCGACTCTTGCGCACGCATCGGTTCGGCCACGATTTCCGCGACGCGCCAACGCGGGTTGAGGCTCGCGTACGGATCCTGAAAAATCATCTGCATGCGGCGCCGCACGTCGGCGCTCCAGGCGCCGGCGTCCGCGGTCTGGGGATTCCCGTCGAATTCGATGCGGCCGCGCGACGGCGGATACAGTCCGACGATCAGCCGTGCGACGGTGGATTTTCCGCAACCCGACTCGCCGACCAGCCCGAGCGTCTCGCCGCGCATGATCTCGAACGTGACGTCGTCAACTGCCTTGAGCAACTGCCGAGGCGTTCGTTCGATCACGCGGTTGAGCCATGACTTGGAGACGTCGAAGTCGCGCCCGACGCCGTGCACGGCGACGAGCGGTCGCGCCGTGTCACTGATTGTCATCGGCGTAGAGCCAGCAAGCGGCACGCCGGTCGCCGGCTGTCAGCAATTCCGGCCGCTCGCGATCGCAGCGCTCGAAGCGCCGCGGACAACGCGGATGGAATGCGCAGCCAGCGGGGATCGCATCGAGGCGCGGCATCGTGCCGTCGATCTGGGCCAGCCGTATTCCCGTGCTGCCGACTCTCGGAATCGAGCGCATCAGCCCGGCCGTGTACGGATGCTGGGGCGCATGGATGATGCTGCGCACGGGACCGATCTCCACGAGACGGCCGGCGTACATGACGGCTACGCGCTGCGCGGTTTCCGCGATCACGCCCATGTCGTGAGTGATAAGCATGATGGCGGCGCCGTGCTCGCGCGCCACGCGCTTGAGCAGGGCAATGATCTGGGCTTGGGTGGAGACATCCAATGCGGTCGTCGGCTCGTCTGCGATGATCAAACGCGGCTCGGCACACAGTGCCAGCGCAATGACCACGCGTTGGCGCATGCCACCCGAGAATTGATGCGGGTAGTGATCGAGCCGTCGCTCGGCGCCCGGGATGCCGACTTCGCTGAGCAGCGCCACGGCCCGCTCACGCGCCTTGATGCGCGAGACCGGCAGGTGCGCAAGGATGGTTTCGACGATCTGGTGGCCGATCGTGTACAGCGGATTCAGCGATGTCAGCGGATCCTGGAAGATGGCGCCGATGCGCCGCCCACGCAGCCGGCGCAATGCTTCGCCGGACAGAGTGTCGATGCGCTGGCCTTCGAGCAGGATCTCGCCGGCCCCGATGCGTCCAGGTGGCTCGAGCAAGCCGATGACCGCCATGCCGGTGAGCGATTTGCCCGCGCCCGACTCGCCGACAACGCCCAATACTTCGCCAGGCTCGATGTGAAACGAGATATCGTCTACGGCGACGAGCGTACCGCGGCGAGTCGGAAACTCGACGCGCAGGTGTTTCACTTCCAGCAGCGCGCTCGCCATTCAGCCGCGCCTTATCCAATCAGGCACGGAGCGATCAGCGCAGCTTCGGATTGAGTGCATCCCGCAGCCAATCGCCTAGCAGGTTCACTGAGAGCACCAGTACGACGAGCGCCACACCCGGGAAGACGGCGACCCACCATTCGCCGGAGAACAGAAAGTCGTTGCCGATGCGAATCAACGTGCCGAGCGAAGGTGTCGTGGGCGGCATACCGACGCCGAGGAAGGAGAGCGTGGCCTCGGTGATGATCGCGGTGGCGATGTGGATCGTTGCGATCACCAGCACGGGTCCCATCACGTTCGGCAGCAGGTGGTGCAGCATGATCGCGGCGGGACGCCGGCCGATGACGCGGGCAGCCTGCACGTATTCCTTGCTCTTTTCCACGAGCGTCGAACCACGCACGGTGCGCGCGTATTGCACCCAACCCGATATCGCGATCGCAAAGACCAGGACGTACACCGCGATGCTGCCGTAAGACCCGCGCGGCAGCACGACGTGTGCAACGCCGTCGATCAAAAGCGCGATCAGAATCGCGGGAAACGAGAGCTGGATGTCGGCAATACGCATGATGACCGCATCGGTCCGCCCGCCCGCATAACCGGACAGCAAGCCGAGGCTGACCCCGAGCACCATCGAAAGCAGCACGGCAGCGACACCGACGCCGAGTGAGATGCGCGCGCCGTACAGAATCGCCGACAGAACGTCGCGGCCCTGATTGTCGGTGCCGAGCAGATACATGACCTTGCCCTGGCTCGTCCAGACCGGCGGCACGAACGAATCCATCAGATTGATCGCGGCCATGTCGAACGGATTGTGCGGAGCGATCCATGGCGCGAACAGAGCACCGCCCATGCAGAGCAACGCAACTACGGCGGCCGCGATCGTGACGGGCGAGCGGCGAAAGCTGTAGAAGACGTCGGAATCCCGCGCGCGCGCGAACCATGCACGCAGGCCTGTATCCGCGGCAGTTGTCATCACCTCGAGCCTCATCCCGCCCTAACTATCCAATCCCCGTTCGTCCTGAAGTCACCATCACTTGATGACCACCCACTTCAAGAAGTTGTTGTTGTTTGCGAGCTGTACCAGCTCCACGTTCTTCTTCATCGCCCACACCAGCGGCTGCTGATGCAGCGGAAGATGGCCGATGTCCTGCGCGTGGATCTTGAATGCCTCGGCGATCATCGCGTTGCGCTTGGTGTTGTTGTTCTCCGACCCGATCTTCTGAGTGAGCTCGTCGATGCGCGGGTTGGAATAGCCGCCGAGGTTGTACTGCCCCTGGCCGCCCTCCGCCGGAGTCGACATCAAAGCCAGCAGCACGTTGTGGCTGTCGAGACTGGCCGGCGTCCAGCCGAGCATGTAGAACGAAGTGTCGCGGCGCAGGACCTTCGGGAAGAAGATGGCCTTCGTTTCAGCCAGCAGATTCACTTTGACGCCGATCCGCGCGAGCATCCCCACGACGGCCTGGCAGATCTCCGCGTCGTTGACGT
>Ga0207674_10006205_pt1 | contig 14085 bp, 14 predicted proteins | sample KBSCornC72_FD_184303 | JGI IMG/M metagenome (GOLD analysis project Ga0207674, IMG submission 184303) | Corn rhizosphere microbial communities from Kellogg Biological Station, Michigan, USA - KBS Corn C7-2 (SPAdes) (version 2) | ecosystem: Host-associated > Plants > Roots > Rhizosphere > Soil ... | reverse complement strand
CGTCTGGGAGCGGGTTCTGGATCACGTCAAGGAATTGAAGTCCGACCCCTTCAAGCTGCTCGTGCAGTCGATCGTCGACTATGCGATCTACATGCTCGACCCGAACGGGTTCGTGACCAGCTGGAACGCGGGCGCCGAGCGGATCAAGGGCTTCCAGACGGAGGAGATCGTCGGCAAGCATTTCTCGACCTTCTACACGGACGAGGACCGCAAGGCCGGGATGCCGAAGAAGGTGCTCGAGATTGCGCGCCGCGAAGGCAAGTACGAAGGCGAAGGCTGGCGCGTGCGCAAGGACGGCTCGCGCTTCTGGGCTAGCGTCGTCGTCGATCGCATCAACGACGGCAACGGCAAGCTGATCGGCTTCGCCAAGATCACCCGCGACACGACCGCGCAGCACGAGGCACAGGAGGCGCTGCTCGACGCCGAGCGGCGTTTCCGGATCCTCGTCGAGGGCGTCACCGATTACGCAATCTTCATGCTCGACCCGGAGGGGCATGTCGCCAACTGGAACCCAGGCGCCGAGCGGATCAAGGGCTACGCTCCCGATGAGATCGTCGGCCAGCATTTCAGCCGATTCTATACTGCGGAGGAGCGCGACGCGGGTGTCCCCGAGCGCGCGCTCGAGACCGCGCGCGAGACCGGTCGTTACGAGGCGGAGAGCTGGCGCGTGCGCAAAGACGGCTCGCGCTTCTGGGCCAGCGTCGTTCTCGATGCGATCAGGGACCATCACGGCAAGTTGGTCGGCTTCGCCAAGATCACGCGCGACATGACCGAGAAGCGCGAGGCGCAGCTCCGGCTCGAGGAGAGCCGCGAGCAATTGTTCCGCTCGCAAAAGATGGAGGCGCTGGGGCAGCTGACCGGCGGCCTCGCGCACGACTTCAACAATCTGCTGACCGCGATCCTGGGCGCTTGCGAGCTTGCGCTGCGCAACATCGACGATGCCGAGAAGGTGCGCCGGATGCTCGACGGAGTGCGCAATTCGGCGCAGCGCGGGGCCGGGCTGACCAAGCAGCTGCTCGCCTTCGCCCGGGCGCAACCGCTGGAGATCAGGCAGGTCGATTTAAAGGCATTTTTCAGCGACGTGACGACGCTGGTGCGCCCGTCGCTGCGCAGCGACATCGAGGTGGTGACCGAGATTTCTGACCAGCTGTGGCCGGTTGATGTCGACGCCGGGGCGCTTGAGCTCGCGCTGCTCAACCTCGCCTTCAACGCGCGCGACGCGATGAAGGAGGGCGGAAGCCTGAAGATCAGCGCCCACAATGAGGTTCTGGAAGGAGCGCCCGAAGGTCTTCGCGGCGAACATGTCGTGCTCCGCGTCGCCGACACGGGATCGGGCATGTCGCCCGAGGTCATGAACCGCGTGTTCGAGCCGTTCTTCACCACCAAGAGTTTCGGCGAAGGCACCGGCCTCGGCCTCAGCCAGGTATTCGGCTTCGCCAAGCAGATCGGTGGCGCCGTCACCGTCGAATCCGAGCCCGGCAGCGGTTCGGCCTTCACCATGTATCTTCCGGCGAGCCGCGGAGTCGATGCCGGCGAGAGCGAGGCCAGGAACGGCAAGGCGTTCGGCCTGGTGCTGATCGTCGAAGATGACACCTTCGTGGCCGAGCTTGCCGCCGGGATGTTCGACGAGCTCGGCTTCAGCAGCACCGTCGCGCACAGCGCGAAGGAGGCGCTCGATCGGCTTGCGGCGGGCGAGAGGCCGAAGCTGATCTTCACCGATATCGTCATGCCCGGAGGGATCACCGGGGTCGAGTTCGCGCGCAAGGTTCGCCAGCGCTACCCCGAGCTGCCGATCCTCCTGACCACCGGCTACAGTGAGCAGATCGGCAGCTCGAACGACTTCCCGCTCCTTCAAAAGCCCTACGAACTGGAGGCGCTGGCGGGCGCGGTCGGGGACCTCCTCAAGCAGGAAATCGCCCTAAGCTGAACCACTTCGCGGCGGCGGCTTGACGTCACTCGCGTTTGAGCGCCTCATTCCAATAGCCGCGCCGGAGCGCGCGGTGTTGAGGGGGACAGCAATGGCTACGACTGCCCACGGGCGCACGCCCGCACATCTCTGGATCGTCGGCGTTCTCGCACTGATCTGGAGCGCACTCGGCTGTTTCGACTATTTGATGACGGTCACGGCGAACGAGACTTACCTCTCGAAAATGCCTGCGGACCAGATTGCCTATATGAACGCGTTGCCCAGCTGGCTGACCGCCATGTGGGCGATCGGTGTGTGGGGCGGCCTGCTCGGATCGCTGCTCCTGCTCATGCGCAGCCGTTATGCGGTGTGGGCCTATGCCCTGTCGCTGATCGGCGCGGTGGTCGGCATCGCCTATCAGCTGTTCATGACCGAGCAGCCGGCGAGCATGAAGGCTGGCGCGATGGCGGTGATGCCCTGGGTGATCATCCTCATCTGCGCCTTCCTGCTCTGGTACAGCCGGAACGCGGAGAAGAAGGGGCTGCTGCGTTAGCTCAAGCGGCGCGGGGAACGATCCGCTCGATCTCCGCGCCCGCCTTGCTGCGATGGACTTCTTCGAGGTCGTAGTCGTCCTGCAGGCCGAGAAAGAACCCGTCGGACATACCGAAATAACGGCCGAGCCGGAGATCGATCTCGGCGGTCACCGGCGCCCTGCAATCGAGGATCGCACGTAGTTTCGCCGTCGGGATACCCGCGCCCTCGCTGACTTCCTCAATCGGGATTTCGCTCCCGATCAGGAAGTCCTCGCGTAGAATGTCGCCCGGGTGGACGTTGTCCAGCCGATCCTCATCAGGAATGATAGTCCTCGATGCGGACATCGTGCGCGTCTCCGTCACGCCAGCGGAAGGTGATCCGCCACTGGTCGTTGATCCGGATACTATATGTCCCCTTGCGGTCGCCCTTCAACTCTTCGAGCCGGTTTCCACGAGGAACGGCGAGCTGATGAGGAGCCTTGGCGCGGTTGATCTGCCTTAGCTTGCGCCGGGCGGTCTGCTGAATATCGGGTGGCAGCTTGCGGCTCCGCTGACCATTCCAGACTATTTCGGTTTGCTCGTCGGCGGTGCTGCGGATCATGGTTCCTCCCCCGATCCGCGAAAGCGAATTGGTAATCGAATCATCTCCAGCTGGCTTGCGCGGCGCAAGTGCAGCGATGTTGTAGTGGCGGCGGCTACACCAGCGCGGCGCTAGCGCCCGCCGCCGAACCGCGTCCGCTGCTGTTTCCCGAACCGCCCTTTGCGCGTCCCCGGCTTGCCCTCGGTCGAGTGGCCGAGCGGGCGGGGGGCGACGCGCTCCAGGTCGGGAATCCCGAGCTCGTCCTCTTCGAGCCGGCGGATTTCGTCGCGGAGGCGAGCGGCTTCCTCGAACTCGAGGTCGGCGGCGGCCTTGCGCATGCGCTCCTCGAGGTCGGCGATGTAGGCCTTGAGGTTGTGCCCGACGAGGTGCGGGCGCTCCTCGTCGCCGGTGTCGATCACCACGCCGTCGCGCTGGGTGACGTCGGCGAGCAGGTCGTGGATCTGCCGCTTGATGCTCTCGGGCGTGATGCCGTGCTCGGCGTTGTAGGCGAGCTGCTTCTCGCGGCGGCGGCCGGTCTCGGCGAGCGCGCGCTCGATCGAGCCGGTGATGGTGTCGGCGTAGAGGATCACGCGCCCCTCGACGTTGCGCGCGGCGCGGCCGATGGTCTGGATCAACGACGTCTCCGATCGCAGGAAGCCTTCCTTGTCCGCGTCGAGGATCGCGACCAGCCCGCATTCGGGAATGTCAAGGCCTTCGCGGAGCAGGTTGATCCCGACGAGCACGTCATAGACTCCGAGCCGCAGCTCGCGGATCAGCTCGATGCGCTCGAGGGTCTCGACGTCGGAGTGCATGTACCGGACCTTCAGCCCGGCCTCGTGCAGATATTCGGTCAAGTCCTCCGCCATCCGCTTGGTGAGCGTGGTGACCAAGGTCCGGTAGCCCTTCTTCGCCGTCAGCTTCGCTTCATTGACGAGGTCGTCGACCTGGTCCTCGACCGGCTTGATCTCGACCGGTGGGTCGATGAGGCCGGTCGGGCGGATCACCTGCTCTGAAAACACGCCCCCCGTCTCGTTCATCTCCCACGGGCCCGGAGTCGCCGAGACGAAGGTCGTCTGCGGGCGCATCGCGTCCCATTCGTTGAAGCGCAGCGGGCGGTTGTCGATGCAGCTCGGCAGGCGGAAACCGTACTCGGCGAGCGTGATCTTCCTGCGGTGGTCGCCGCGCGCCATCGCGCCGATCTGCGGCACCGTCTGGTGGCTTTCGTCGATGAACAGCAAAGCGTTGTCGGGCAGATATTCGAATAGGGTCGGCGGTGGCTCGCCCGGAAGGCGGCCGGTGAGGAAGCGCGAGTAATTCTCGATCCCCGCGCATGAGCCGGTGGCGGCGATCATCTCCAGGTCAAAATTGGTCCGCTGCTCGAGCCGCTGCGCTTCGAGCAGCCTCCCCTCCGACTGCAACTCCTTCAGTCGCTCCGCGAGCTCATGCCTGATCGCCTCCATCGCCTGCTTGAGCGTCGGGCCGGGCGTCACATAGTGCGAGTTCGCATAGACCTTGATGCTGTCCAGCGACGCGATGGTCTTGCCGGTCAGTGGGTCGAACTCGCTGATGTCTTCGATCTCGTCGCCGAAGAAGCTCACCCGCCACGCCATGTCCTCATAGTGCGACGGGAAGATCTCCAGATTGTCGCCGCGCACCCGGAAACTGCCGCGGGTGAACGCGGCGTCGTTGCGCCGATACTGCAGCGCGACCAGCTTGCGGATGACCTCGCGCTGGTCGTCGACCTGGCCCTTCTTGAGGCTGAAGGTCATCGCCGAATAGGTCTCGACCGACCCGATGCCGTAGAGGCACGAAACAGAGGCGACGATGATCACGTCGTCGCGCTCGAGAAGCGACCGCGTCGCCGAGTGGCGCATCCGGTCGATCGCCTCGTTCACGCTCGACTCCTTCTCGATATAGGTGTCGGTGCGCGGGACGTAGGCCTCGGGCTGGTAGTAATCGTAATAGCTGACGAAATATTCGACGGCATTGTCGGGAAAGAAGCTCTTGAACTCCCCGTAGAGCTGGGCGGCGAGGATCTTGTTTGGAGCGATCACCAGCGCCGGCCGCTGCAAGGTCTCGATGACCTTGGCCATGGTGAAGGTCTTGCCCGAGCCGGTGACGCCGAGCAGCACCTGGCTCTTTTCACCCTCGGAAGCCGCTTCGGTCAGCTCCGCGATCGCCTGCGGCTGGTCGCCCGCAGGTTGGTAATCGGCGACGATCTTGAAGGCCTTGCCGCCCTCGGCCTTGTCCGGTCGTGCGGGCTTGTGCGGCACGAATGTCTCGGCCGTTTCGGGCTCTGCCAGCGAAGTGCGGATTTGAATCGCCATCAACGGCTATATGGTCGCCGCAGGCGGCAGCAACAACGGAGGCGGCATGCGGTTCGGAATCCTCGCGCATAGCGTGGAAGGCGCGGCGCTCTGCTTTCTCACCTTCTGCCGCACCGGCTTCCGCGAGCTCGGTCAGCACATGCACGCCGACGTGATGATGGACTGCGCCGCGATGGGGCACGTGATGCCCGCCTGGGATGCCGGTGATTATTCCGCGGTCCGCTCATTCCTGGCGGAATCGATCGAGCGGCTCGCGGCCGGCGGGTGCGACTTCTTCGCCTGTCCCGACAACACCGCGCATATCGCGCTGGAGCTGCCCGGACCCGAATTGCCGCTGCCGGGCCTCAACATTGGCGAGGTGGTCGCGGAGCGCGCGGCCGAGCTCGGCATGACCCGCGTCGCGGTGCTCGGCACGCGCTTCACCATGTCTGGCCCAGTCTATCGCCGGGCGCTTCCCGCAGTCGGGATAGAGCCGCGCTTCCCCAATGACGAGGAGCGCGCCGACATCGACCGCATCATCTTCGACGAGCTTGTCGAAGGCGTGTTCAGCGATGCGTCGCGCAGGCGCTACATCGCGATTATCGAGCGCCTGAAGCAGGAGGAAGGCTGCGACGGCGTAGCGCTGGTCTGCACCGAAATCCCGCTGCTGATCACCGACGATGTGTCACCGCTGCCGATCCTCGATTCGACGCGGCTGCTGGCGCGGGCTGCGTTCGAAGTCTGCGTTGGCAAGCGCCCATTCCCGGCCTGGCGCGGCGGTCCCGTCGAAAGCCGCTAAGTCTCATACAGGTGGAAAGCGAGCACGGCCGATGGCAAGTTGGCCCGATGCAGGCGTTCGCCTTTGCTCTAGGGTTGTCCGCAGCGACGGCGGCTCACGCCAGCGGCAAACCTTTCGATGCTGTCGCCGCCTTCGTTCATCAGTCGCTGCACGTCACCACTTACAAACGAGCGGATGCCGACCTGAACGGCGATAATCGTCCAGAGGTGTTCGTGTATGTGACCGACCCAAGTTATTGCGGCAGCGGCGGTTGTACCCTGATGGTGCTGTCTCCTTTACGAAGGGGCTATCAGTCAGTCTTGCGATCAACCGTCACAAGGCTTCCAATTCGGCTGCTTTCAACCTCCACTCGCGGCTGGCGCGACATCGGAGTGACGGTGGCAGGCGGAGGCATCGCTCGACCTTACTTGGCTCGCCTTCGCTTCAACGGTCGTCGCTATCCGAGCAACCCTACTGTCCCACCCGCAGTTCCGCTCAGGCGGCCATCGGGCAAGGTCCTCATCGGCCGCTAATGTCCGCGAAACGGGTCGAAAAGCGGACACAGCCGCAGCTAGTTTGCGATCATGCCGAGCCCCCATGAGGCGGCCTGTTGGCTCTGCGCCCGGCCGCTCGGCAAGGTCGTCGAATATCATCACCCGGTGCCAAAGAGCCGCGGCGGACGGACGACGGTGGCGATCCACCCGATCTGCCACCGCACGCTGCACCGGACCTTCTCGAACGCCGAGCTCGCCGTATTCGGCGACAGCGTCGCAGCGATCCGCGCCGACCCGCGCATCGGCCGGTTCATCGCCTGGATCACGAGCAAGCCGCCCGACTTCCATGCGCCGACGCAGCGGCGGCGGTGATGGGTGCCCATCCTTATTCTGCGATGCCGACGAGGCTGCCCCGGGCCATTAATCCTCCTCCGCTCCGCTTCTGAGGAGGTGCTCCGGTATCGGTGGATAGATGATGGGCTTATCGCCGTAGCGGCGTTTCAGGACGACCGGGCGCCTTTGCGACGCATGCACCTTTTGATCGATTTCCTCGGGAAACAGGAAATGCGCATCGAATGCGGTTCCCTTGATCTCATATTCCACCACCGCCCAGCGCTTGTCCGGCTCTTCCGCTTCCCAAGCTTTCAGAAGGAGGTCGGTCAATTCCGGACTAGGGTCGAAATATCGAACCGAGGCGCCTTCATCCTTGAAAACCGATGCGAAAACCCAGCCTTCCCCAACCTCGGCATAAAGGAAGGCGCCGCCCGGATAGCACCCACGATGTCAGCGACCTCACCGCCGATGTCGGCGTACATCGGTCCAAGTGCCTCATATTTGTCCTTCCCCACGCTAGTTCCCTTTCTGTTGGTTGGGGAATGATTCCGAAAATCTGTCTGCGCCGACCTACCAGACGATGTTGATGCTGTAAGGCCGTCGTGACATGCGGTCGTACTGCGGGACGATATCGTCGAAGAGACTCACGGCTGGATAGTGCGCGCACATGGCGCGTTTGCGCTTCGCCATGGCTGTTCCAGTCCTCCTCAACCGCGACGGCGGGGCGCTTGCGGCCGATCCGTCGCTCGCGGACCGGGTCGGCGAGGCACTGTCGGCAGCGGGCGTCGACGCCGATATCGAGCTGCTCTCCGGGGCCGAGTGCGCGATCCGCTCGCGCTCGGTCGCCGAGCGCGGCGATCCTCAGCTCATTGTCGGCGGGGGCGACGGGACGGTGGCCGCGGCGGCCTCGGCGGTCGCCGGGACAGAGACCTTGCTCGGAATCCTGACGCTCGGGACGCTCAACCATTTCGCGCGCGATCTCGGCATTCCGACCGACCTCGCCGAGGCCGCGAAGGTGATCGCGACGGAGAAGGAACGCCGCGTCGATGTCGGCGAGATGAACGACCGCATTTTCATCAACAACAGTGCGATCGGACTCTATCCGCTGATGGTCGTCGACCGGGACCTGCAGCAGAAACGGCTCGGGCGAAGCAAGCGCCTGGCGATGATCGTCGCCTCGCTGCGCACGCTCGTCCGCTTCAAGCACCGGCGGCTGACGCTGACGGTGAACGAAGAGCGCACCGGCAGGGTCGACACGCCTCTGCTGTTCGTCGGCAACAACGAATATCGGATCGACCTCGGCGCTCCGGGACAGCGCGACAGGCTCGAGGACGGCGAGCTGTGCGTCTACGTGATGCGCAAGAAGACCCGCCGCGGCCTCATCGCCGCCAGCATCCGCGCGCTATTCGGCCGAAGCCGCCCCGACGACATGGTCCGGCTCGAGAAGGTCGAGCGGCTGCGCGTGGCGAGCGCACGCTCGCACCTCGCCGTTTCGCTCGACGGCGAGGTGGTCCGAGCCGAGCCGCCGCTCGACTATCGAATCCGCAAGAAGGCGCTGCGAGTCATCGCGCCCTGAGCCGCGCCAACCGTTGCGCCGATGGAACCAGCGCCCCCTCCCCGCGGTTCGCAGCGCGGGAAAGACAAAAGGGGTGCGGTTTGGCGACCCATCTTTCGACCCTCTCCGACAGGAACCGGGCGCGGGGCATACGCGTCGCGGGCATCGCGATCATCCTCTTGAGCGCCGGTGCGGCCCTGCTCCCGGCGGGGAAGACGATCTCGTCCGACATGATCGGCGGGCTTCTGATCGCCGCCGGGCTGATCGAGGCGGTGGCGGGCTCGCTTCGCCGCGAGGTGCGGCCGTTCGCGACGGCAGCCGGCGCCGTCACCGCGATCGCGGGCCTCGTGTTCATCATCAATCCCGAGACTCACTTCTTCCCGACGGTCGCGCCGGTCATTGCCTGGCTGATCCTGCGCTGCCTGATCCTCGCGGTGGCGAGCACCGAATCCGAAGGGTCGGTGCGCGTTTGGACCGGCATTTCGGCCGGCGTCGATCTGCTCCTCGCAGTCCTGCTCATCACCGGCCTTTCCATCTCGACCTTCGTCATCAGCATCTTCGGGCCGACGCGCGAAATGGTCGCGAGCTTCGCCTGGGTGCTCGCCGCGAGCTTCGTCACCAACGGCCTGCTGCTGCTCGAAGTGGCCAGCTGCGAAAGCCGCGCGCGAACCTCCGACTGAGCGCGCGAACCATTGCGAGTCCGCAATGCCGCCCCGATAAGGCGCGGATGTTCGAAGGGCCGGGAATCCTTACCGTCAGCACTGTCGCGGAGGTAGTGCGCCTCGCGGTCGCGCCGGTGTTCCTGCTCAGCGGCATCGGCGCCTTCCTCAACGTCTGCGCTTCGCGTCTGTCGCGGATCGTCGACCGCTCGCGCGAAGTCGAGCCGCGCCTCCTGAACAGCCGCGGCAAGGAGCACGACCGCTGGCTCGGCGAGCTGCGCGTGCTCGACCGGCGGATGAGCCTGGTGAGCTGGGCGATCTCGCTCTCGGTGCTCTCGGCGGTGCTGATCTGCGCTGTCGTCGTGCTGCTGTTCGGAGCCAGCCTGACGCGCCTCCACGTTGCGACGACCATCGCCTGGCTGTTCATCGGCTCGATGATCGCCATCGGCATCGGATTTGCCATTTTCCTCGTCGAGACCCGGGTCGGTTCGCGCGCGGTGCGGGTGCGCAGCGAGCTTCTCCAGCACACGGCGGAGAGCGAAGCGGAGTAGCTGGACAGGCAAAAGCCGGCTGCTAGGCTGCGCGGTCGAGGGGGGACTGATCATGCGATCCATCGCTTTCGCCGCGCTGCTGCTCGCCGCGCCCGCGGCCGCACACGCTTCTCCGGAATCGAAGGCGCCTCCGGCCAAGGAGAGCGCGGCCAAAGCGGCGCCGAACTTCGAGCAGATGCTTGGCGTGATCGACAAATTGTTCCCGCCGCAGCCGGACCCCGATCCAGCGCGGCTCGCGCTGGCGCGAACCACGGTGCAGGCGATGTGGCCCAACGGCGCCTACGGCAAGATGATGACCGGCTTCATGGGCAATATGTTCGACCGAATGATGCAGCTCAAGGCGTCCGACTTTCCGGACATGGGCGGCAAGGCGCCCAAAGCCACTGCTGCCAAGGACAAGGATGTCTCCGTGAAAGAGGCGATCGCCGGCGAGGATCCCTATTTCGACCAGCGCATGGCGGCGATGCGCGGCATCGTCGACGAGGAGGCCGGCAAGATATCGGCGATCATCGACCCGCGGATGCGCGAGGGACTCGCCAGGGCGATGGCGCGGCGCTTCGATACGCAGCAGCTCGGCGACGTCAACGCCTTCTTCGCCACGCCGAGCGGCCACGCGCTCGCCAGCCAGTACATGCAGCTGTGGCTCGATCCGGACACGATCCGCTCGATCTTCGGCAGCGTGCCCGAGATGATGAAGTTGATGCCCGAGATGATGCAGAAATTCAAAGCCGCGAACGACCAGTTCCCCGAACCGCCCGCGAAAGCCAAGCCGGCGAAGGAATAGGCCCGGCGCTCGACAAGGCAGCGCGCGAAACCTAAGCGGCCGCGATGCCCGTCACGACCGTTGCCATGCTCACCGCGGGCGGCCTCGCGCCCTGCCTCTCCTCCGCCGTCGGCGGGCTGATCGAGCGCTACACCGAGGTCGCGCCGGAGGTCCGGATCATCGCCTATCGCAACGGCTACGCCGGCCTGCTCACCGGCGATTCCGTGGAGGTGACGCCGGAGGTGCGGGCAAACGCGCACCGGCTGCACGCGTTCGGCGGCAGCCCAATCGGCAACAGCCGGGTCAAGCTCACCAATGTCGCCGACTGCGTGAAGCGCGGGCTCGTCCAGCCCGGACAGGACCCGCTGCACGTCGCGGCCGAGCAGCTCAGCCGCGACGGCGTGAACGTGCTCCACACCATCGGCGGCGACGACACCAACGGCACCGCGGCCGATCTCGCGGCCTACCTGCGCAGCAATGGTTACGAGCTGACGGTGGTCGGGCTTCCCAAGACCATCGACAATGACATCGTGCCCATCAAGCAGTCGCTCGGCGCGTGGACCGCCGCCGAGCAGGGCGCGCTCTTCGCCCGCAACATCATCGCCGAGCATTCGACCAACCCGCGCATGCTGATCGTCCACGAGGTGATGGGCCGCAACTGCGGGTGGCTGACTGCGGCGACGGCGCTCGCGCACCATCAATGGGTCAGACAGGCGAAGTTCGCCGAGTGGCTGGACAATTCAGCGATCCGCTGGGACGTCCACGGCGTGTTCATTCCTGAGCGGCCCTTCGACATTGCAGAAGAGGCCAAGCGTCTACGGACGATCATGGACGAGCAGGACAGCGTCAATCTGTTCATCTCCGAAGGCGCGGGAGTGAGCGAGATCGTCGCCACCATGGAAGGCGCGGGAGAAGAGGTGCCGCGTGATCCCTTCGGCCACGTCCAGCTCGACAAGATCAATCCCGGCCAGTGGTTCGCCAAGCAGTTCGCGGCCGAGCTCGGCGCCGACAAGGTGCTGGTCCAGAAGAGCGGCTATTTCTCCCGTTCAGCCGCCGCGAACGACGCCGACCTCGCGCTGATCCGCCAGTGCACAGACTATGCGGTGGACGCCGCGCTGCGCGGCGAATCCGGCGTCGTCGGCCAGGACGAGGAGCGTGGCGACGCGCTGCGCGCGATCGAATTCGATCGGATCGCGGGCGGCAAGAAGTTCGACGTTTCCGCGCCCTGGTTCACCGACCTGCTGCGCAAGGTCGGCCAAGCCTGACCGCCTATCCACAGAATACAGGCGAAACCTCTGGACCGGCGAATCCGCGACTCTTACCTTTCCGGCATGATCGTCCGGCCGCTCCGCACCGAAGACCGTGAGCAGTGGCAGCCGCTGTGGGACGGCTACAATCTGTTCTACGAGCGGCCGAACTTCCCGGCGGACATCACCGAAGTCACCTGGAGGCGCTTCTTCGACCCGGCCGAGCCGATGTTCGCAGCCGTCGCCGACCTCGACGGCAAGATCGTCGGCCTGGTCCACTACCTCTATCATCGCAGCACGACGATGATCGAAGACCTCTGCTATTTGCAGGACCTGTTCACCGCGCCCGAGGCAAGAGGTCTGGGCGTCGGCCGGGCGCTGATGGAGCATGTTTATGCCGAAGCCGCGAAAGCCGGGTCGCGCCGGGTCTATTGGCAAACGCACGAGGCGAATCCCCCGCGCAAGCTCTACGATCGGATCGCCAAGCTGACGCCCTTCCGCCGTTACGTGAAGGAGCTCGCATGACCGGCTTCTCGGTCGAGCGCTCCGTCACCGGCCAGCCGTGGCGCTGGCGCCGCGAACCGGACGACAGCCTCGGCATGGACGCGCTGGTCGACGAGCTGCTGCTCGCGCGCGGCGTTCCGCGCGACGACCTCGCCCGTCATCGCGACGCGAAGATCCGCGATTTCCTGCCCGACCCGAGCTGCTTCCGCGACATGGACATGGGCGCGAAGCGGCTCGCCGATGCGGTCCAGAGCGGCGAGACCATCGCCATTTTCGGCGATTACGACGTCGACGGAGCGACCAGCGCGGCTTTGCTGGTGCTGCTTTTGCGGCGGCTCGGCGCGGAGCCGATCGTCTACATCCCCGACCGGCTGATGGAGGGCTACGGCCCCTCGGGCAAGGCGCTGGTCGACCTGAAGGCGCGCGGCGCGAGCGTGGCGGTGTGCGTCGACTGCGGAGCCCAGGCCTTCGACGCGCTCGAGGAAGCCAACGCCGCGGGCCTCGACGTCATCGTCGTCGACCACCACCAGTGCGCGAGCCTGCTCCCGGTGGCCTTCGCACTGATCAACCCGAACCGCCTCGACGAGAGCGAGGACGGCGCGGCGCACGGCCATCTCGCCGCCGTCGGAATGGCCTTCCTGCTCGCCGTCGCGCTGATCCGCGAACTGCGCGGTCGCGGCGCGTTCGAGGCTCTGGCCGAGCCCAAGATCATCGACCTGCTCGATCTCGTCGCACTCGGCACGGTCGCCGACGTCGCGCGCCTGAAGAGCCTCAACCGCGCCTTCGTGACCCAGGGTCTGCGGGTCATGGCGGCGAAGCAGAACATCGGCCTCGCCGCGCTCGCCGAAGCCGCGCGGCTGGTAAAGCCGCCGAGCTGCCGCGACCTCGGCTTCGCCCTCGGCCCGCGCATCAACGCCGGCGGGCGCGTCGGCAAGTCCGACCTCGGCGTCCGCCTTCTCACCTGCACCGACCCCGAGGAAGCGCGGACCATCGCGGCCGAGCTAGACCGCCTCAACGAGGAACGCAGGGCGATCGAGATGCTGGTGTGCGAGCAGGCCGAGCGCCAGGCGCAGGAGCTCAACGGCGCACCTGTGATCACCGTGATGAGCGGCGGCTGGCACCAGGGCGTGATCGGCATCGTCGCCGGCCGCATCAAGGAACGCTTCGGCCGCCCCGCGATCGTCATCGCCGAATGCGAGGACGGCACCGGCAAGGGCTCCGGCCGCTCGATTTCCAACGTCGACCTCGGCGCCGCGGTGCTCGCGGCGAAGGACAGCGGGCTGCTCGTGGCGGGGGGCGGCCACGCCATGGCGGCCGGACTGACGCTCCCCGCTGGCGGCCTCGAGCCCTTCCGCGACTTCATCAACGAACGGCTCGCCGCCGACGTCGAGAAGTCGCGCGGCGAGAAGGCGTTGCTGCTCGATGCTTTGCTCGCCCCCGGCGGTGTCGCGGGCGCGCTGTGCGATGCACTCGATGCCGCAGGACCTTACGGCGCCGGCTGGCCGAGCCCGCGCGTCGCCGCCGGGCCCGCGCGGCTGCTCAAGACCGGCATCGTCGGCGACGGCCATGTGCGCGGCATCGCCTGCGGTGATGACGGCAAGAGCTTCAAGTGGATCGCCTTCCGGAGCGCGGCAACCGACCTCGGCCAGGCGCTCCTCTCCTCGCCGGGCGACCGGCGCTGGTGGCTCGCCGGCTCGATCAAGCGCGACGAATGGAACGGCGGCAATGCAGCCGAGATGCACCTCGAGGATGCCGCCCTCGCTTGACCCTGCAAAAGCCCTCGCCTAACCGGCGGCGCTCATCCGGCCCCATCGTCTAGCGGTCTAGGACGTCGCCCTTTCACGGCGAAAACACGGGTTCGAGTCCCGTTGGGGTC